>ENA-OSJC01000388-OSJC01000388.1-marine-metagenome-genome-assembly--contig:-NODE-388-length-43556-cov-13.442949_pt1 | contig 43556 bp, 41 predicted proteins | sample MGYA00237885_ERZ534234 | MGnify/ENA primary metagenome ERZ534234 (study PRJEB26413, sample SAMN06343907) | marine metagenome | isolation source: coastal waters | place: Atlantic Ocean: West Antarctic... | reverse complement strand
TCTAATATTTTCCAAAATTTATCTTCACTCAAATCAATATATTCAAGAAATTCTTTAAAATATTTATTAGGGAACTCTGAGTCATATTTTTTTACTAGAGCTATACCTTCTTCTCTTGTGATTTTATCATTTCGTATTTCTTGAGCGGCATCATAGGTAGCTCTACCTATGCCAAATTTTATAAACGTTGTATAATAGTGAAAAGGATCAGTCTTATCATCTATCCCTGAGTATTTAGAATAAGTGCCTTCAGTTCTTTCGGTATTACTTTTAAATCCTGTATTCTCAGTAGCGTAATAATAACACTCTTGAGGGTCCCACTTAACATAATATCCTAAAAACTGTTGTTCTATTCCGGCCTGTTCGATCTCTTTAATAGATGGAGGTATATATGGACTAAATTCATTTAAGTTAAATTTATATTTTTTAATAATTTCATCAATTTTTACACCACCCAGAATCATTTTTTCTGAATCAGTTATTGAAAAAAATTTTTTATCCATTTTAGGTGTTTCATTTTCATCAATTGAATTTCCGTACTCAGCTTGATTTTCTCCATAAAATACAAGAGGTATATTAAACTTTAAAGCCAATAAAGGACCAATTATTTTTTGCCCAATAATAAACGGTTGAAAAGGATGAAGTAAGTTTTCAAAGGCTAACTTTGTAAGAAGTCTGTGCAGTTTTCCATTAGGTGTGAACAATATATTGTCAAATCCCCCAACGTGAATCCAATTAGTAAAATTTTTCCACCCAATGTCTGTATACAGGTGTGGTGCCCATGTAACAGTAAGAGGATTCATGCCATATTTGTATTTTAAAAGATGAGAAGCGTAGGCACTGTCTTTACCACCGGAACCTGGAACTATACAATCGTATCCACTACTCTTTCTATATTTGTCACATAAAGTAATTAGTTTTCTTTCTCTTTCTTCCCAATCAATTTTATTTTTGACTTCATTGTATTTGCAGGCATCACAAATATTATCAGAGTTAACCTTAATGCCTTTCTTAATATTGTCTTTGGCTTTAAATTCAATTGTGCTGCTGGGTCTTTGGTTTGAAATTGTACATTTTATACAAAACGTCACTTCTTCTGGTAAACCATAAAGTGAATAATTTTTTTTAATCATTTTAATTAAAGTTTTTTAAGACATCTTCTAAAAAATTCAAACCTATTTTTGAACTTTTTTCTGGGTGAAATTGGGTTCCAATTATATTCTTATTATTAGTTACAATAGAGGTAAAATCTATATTTTTATAGGACGATGTAGCAAGAACACTTTTTTCATTAAGTTTCTGCACTGCATGAGAGTGTATAAAATAAAATTTTTTTTTGTTATAATTTTCAATGAACTTAAATTCGTTATTATTTTTAATATTTATTTCACCCAGCCCAACATGAGGTAATTTTATTTTATTTGGTGATTGTAATTCTGAAACCTCACCATTGATTAAATTTAACCCTTCAGTAAAAATATTTTCATCACTAGATTTAAATAATATTTGCATTCCCAAACATATTCCAAATAATAGATTATCATTTTTTTCTACAAACGAGTTAATCAATTTATTATAATTTTTTTTTTTAATAATTTTCATTGCCGAATTGAAAGCACCAACGCCTGGTAAAAATAATATATTTGAATTTATCTTGTTTTTCTCCGAATACAGTTCAGGTGTGTATCCAAGAATTTTAATTGCATTACTTAAGCTTGCAATATTTCCCATTCCATAATCAAGTATGCATATTTTTTTCATCAGTTATGTTTTTAATATCATCTATTTCCAAGATTTTATAATGTAGTACTGAAGCAATGGCAATGGCTTCATCTTTATAATCTTTATACACATCGCTAAAATGTTTTAAAGACCCACAACCACCAGATATAATTAATGGCTTTTCAACTATGTTGTATAATGAATTTATCATTTCAAGGTCAAAGCCTTGTTTAGTACCCTCATGATCTATTGAAGTTAACAATATTTCTCCACAACCATTTTTTTGAATAGTTTTGATCCAATCAACAACATCTATATTAGTTCTTTCTCTACCACAAAACTTGTATGGTTCCCAAAAATTATTTGATATTTTTTTTGCCTCTATTGAAGACACTATAGTGGATGACCCAAATTCATTTGAAGCTTCTTTTATAAAATTCGGATTCTCAAGTGCCCTAGTATTAATTGAAACTTTATCAGCTCCTGAATTTAATGCTTTTTCAATATCCGATAAGGATCGTATTCCACCACCTAATGTTATAGGAATAAAAATTTCTTTTGTAATATCTTTAATAAAATCAAACAAATTATTTCTTCCATATAAACTTGCAACACTGTCTTGAATAATTATTTCATCAATTCCCTGCTTATAGTATTTTGTAATTAATTCATAAGGATCACCAACTTTTCTAAGCCCCTCAAGATTAATACCCTTGATTACAAAGTTATTTTTAATATCGATTCTAGCTATAATTCTCATGTTAAAATATTATATTAAACTATTAAATAAATACGTGCTATTAAATTTAGGTACCTCATTATGAAAAATAAATTTAAAATAGGAAATCTATTAATTGGTGATGATAGACCACCAGTTATAATTGCAGAAATAGGAATTAATCATAATGGGTCAATAGATGAGGCAATTGACATAGCGGATAGTGCTATCAAATCTGGCGCAGAAATTATTAAACATCAAACACATATTGTTGAAGATGAAATGTCAGAAGAGGCTAAAAAAGTTATACCCGGAAATGCAAACATTTCAATTTATGAAATTATAAAAAAATGTGCACTAAATGAAAAAGATGAAAAAAAACTAATGAATTATGTTATCCAAAGAAAAAGAATATTCATCAGCACACCATTTTCTAGAGCTGCAGCAGATCGATTAAATAGCTTTGGAGTTCCAGCTTTTAAAATTGGGTCAGGTGAATGCAATAATTATCACTTGATAAAATATATATGTAAATTTAAAAAACCTATTATTTTGAGCACTGGAATGAATAGTATTGACAGTATTAAACCGTCAGTAAAAATTATAAAAGAAGCTAAAATTCCTCTGGCACTTCTTCATTGTACTAATATTTATCCCACCCCAGCAAAATTAGTAAGGCTTGATTGTATAAATCAATTAAAAGAAGCTTTTCCAAATTGTATAATAGGAATTTCAGATCATACTGAAAATAATTATTCAAGTTTAGGAGCGGTTGCATTGGGAGCAAAAATTATTGAAAAACATTTTATAGATAATAAAAAAAAAAGTGGACCAGACATTAGCTGTTCAATGGACCCAAGAGAACTTAAAGAGTTAATCTTTGCATCCAAAACTATATTTGATGCAAGTGGAGGTCAGAAGATTCCTTTAAAACAAGAAAAAAAAACAATAGCTTTTGCATTTGCGTCAGTTGTTTCCACAAAAGAAATTAATGTTGGAGAAAAACTCTCTCAAGAAAATATTTTTGTTAGGAGGCCAGGTGGAGGAGATTTTAAAATAAAAGATCTAACTAAATTGTATGGTAAAATTGCAATAAAAAAGATTAAAAAAAATATTCAGATAAGAAAGAACTTTATAAAATGAAAAAAATTGTCTTTGTAACGGGGACAAGAGCTGATTATGGAAAACTAAAATCCATTATTTTAAAACTTCAAAAAATTAAGAATTTTAAAGTATCAGTATTTGTCACAGGAATGCATAATTTAAAGATTTATGGCTCTACTCATGATGAATTAAGAAAAGATAAGATTAAAAATATAGCAAGATTTAAAAATCAAAACAATAATGACAGTATGGATTCTATAATATCTAAAACCATAAATGGTTTTAGAAAGTATGCTTTAAAAGAAAAGCCGGATCTTATAGTTGTTCATGGTGACAGGGTAGAATCTATGGCGTGTGCAATTGTAGCCTCAATTAATAATATAAAAGTTGCACATATAGAAGGGGGTGAATTATCAGGAACAATTGATGAGGTCTTAAGGCATTCTATTTCAAAATTATGTAATTTGCATTTTGTTACAAACAATACTGCAAAAAAAAGATTGATTCAAATGGGTGAGTTAAGATCTTCAATATTTGTAATAGGTTCTCCAGATGTTGATTTGATATTAAAAAAAGACCTACCTTCAATAAGAGAAGTTAAAGAAAAATATGATATAAAATTTTTAAACTATGCAGTTGCAATTTTTCATCCTGTTACTAATGAGTTAATAAATTTAAAAAAAGAAATAAATATCTTTTTAAAATCAATGACTGAGAGTAAGGAAAATTTTGTTTTAATTTTTCCAAATAATGACTCTGGAACAAATATAATTTTGGAAGAATATAAAAAAATTAAATCTAATAGAATTAAGATATTTCCCTCTATAAGATTTGAGTATTATTTATCATTACTTAAAAATTCAAATTTTATAATAGGAAACTCAAGTTCTGGTATAATGGAAGCACCTTATTATGGTGTGCCAACAATTAACTTGGGTAATAGACAGCTAAACAGAGCAAAACTTAAATCTATAATTAATTTAGAATTTAATAAAAAATATATTTTGAAGCTTATTAAACATTATTCAAAAAATAATAAAAAATTCAAAAAAACAACTTTTTTTGGAGAGGGGCATAGTGCAAAAAAGTTTATTAATATTATCGAAAAAAAAAATTTTTGGAAAATAAAAAATCAAAAACAATTTAATGAAGTTAATATCAAATAATTAAATCAATATTTTTATTTATATTTTATTTTAGATCTTTTTCATTATCTACATCTAAGGAAGCTTTTTTGCTCATAGTGTACAAGCAGGAATTTTTTGTAACAAATTCAGGATCTTTAATAAAATCATTTAAACTTCTGATATAAATGGAACCATTCTGATAAAGTGGTTTTATTTTTTTATTATTAATCTTTCTATTATTTTTAAAAATTAAATTACTTTCCTTATTAACTTGAAATTTATTTTTTTTTTCACTTACTGTTAAGAGGTTAGTTAATTTATATTTATTAAAAATATTCCACGTATCTTTTATATGTTTTTTAGTTCTAAGAGGAGAGGTTGGTTGTAAAAGAAAAAAATTATTATACTTTTCGTTTAATGAGTTTTTTTTTATTAGGTATTTAATTAAAGTCGAGGTCTTAGTTTTTGAACCAGATAGTTTTTTTGGTCTATATAAAAATGAAATTTTTCTTTTAAATTTTAGAGCTTCTTTTTTAATCATGCTACTATCAGTAGTTATATATATTTTAGAAAAAGTCTTACTTTCAATTGCAGCCTTTATTGTCCAATAAAGTAAAGGTCTGCCTTTGAATAATCTGATATTCTTAAACTTTAGGCGTTGAGAACCAATCCTTGCAGGAATGATAGCTATTGGGTTTTTATTAAGCATTTATTTAATTTGAATATGATTTTAATTTGTTGTCATATTTTAAACAACCTTTTATATGATCTATAGTATTAATCAGCTTTATTTGCAAAATGAATATTATAAGTCTCTCATTTTTTAATGATATATGGATTCATAGTTATCCAGAATTTTTATTTTATAAAAATCTTAAAGAAAAGTATGGAGTGAATATTGATGTTATTAATTGTGAAAAAGTTTTTTCAAAGAATTGTCCAGCTCATAATAATAAGAGTATTTTATTATCTGATACACAAGCAAAAAAAAATAAAATTTGTAATTCTTGTGTAAAAACAACTAATTTTTATAAGAAAAATTCTAATCTTAATCATTTAAATCTTAGTGACTTTATTAAAGACAAAGATAAATCAAAAATAAAAGAAATTTTAAAAAAAATTAATTTATACAATTACAGGAATCTTTCTGTACTTGGGGTTAATGTTTCTAGAAGTACCTTATTTAATTTTTTAATAAATAATAAATTAAATTCAGACTCTTTTGACAAACAAACCTTTAACAAATTCAAAATTTCATTAGAATATTCACTCATTACTTTATTTGCATTTAAAAAAATTTTATATAAAAAAAAATATGATTTTCTTATTTCATATTCTACTGAATATTCATTAAATAGAGTTTGTGCAGAATATGCTAAATTAAAAAATATAAAAATAATGAATTTAGTAGCTGGAAAAAATCCTCAAGATAAATATAGTAAGCTTATTTTAAGTGAGTCACATAAAGCAGGGTTTGTTTATCATGCCAATTTAAATTGGAATAAATTTAAAAAAAAACCAGTTGCATTGAAGGATTTAAATTCTGTAGAACTGTACATAGAGTCTCTGTTAAAATCCAAATCTTATTTAAACTTTTCACTTGCACCAAAAGGTACGAATATAAGAAATTATTTCAAAATTCCTTCTAAATATAAAAAAATTGTTCTTGTTGCTTTAGCTGGAGCTGGTGAAAGATTGGGAGATCATCTTATAGGACATATGCAGTCTAAAGAAAAAAATTGCTCTACAAAACATTTTGATACTGATTTTCAATGGGCAAAATATTTAGTTAAAAATGCAGATAAATTTCAAGATACTTTTTTTATCTTTAGACCACATCCGCGAGATTACAATTATAGAGGTAATTTAAATATTTCATCAGTAATGAAAAATTATGTTAATTTATCAAAATCACTTCCAGATAATTGTAAATTTAATTTTAGAGAAGACCAAATTTCTATTTATGATTTTATTCCTTATGTTGATTTATTATTAAACAGTTCGTCTGTTACATCTTATGAATTTGGAATGTTTGGTGTGAGAACTTTGATTTTTGACCCAAAACTATATTATTATTCAAATGATTTAGTGCTTTATCCAAAAAATTTTAAGGACTATTCGTTATTCATGCAGAAAACTTTAGACAATAAAGATTATAATAAAAAAAAAATCATAATTAATGCTTTTAAGTGGCTTTCTATTCAATTTAATTACGAAACAATTGATATATCAGATGTTTTCAAACCAAATTACACAGGTAGATTTTTTAAAGCACTTAATACAATTCAAAGACTTTCAGGCACTAATTTTATGGTTAATCTTTTTTATAATTTCACTAATACTAAAATGAAAAATATATCGCTATTTTATAAAATGTTAAAAAATAACTATGACTCTCCATTGAATATTAACTTAAGAAAAATTTATAGTAATAGCACTGAAAAAAATGAATTTAAGATAGTGAAAAAAATGATTCTAAATCAATTATATATTAATAAACAAAATAAAATTTATGAAAAATTTAATAAAATTAATTAAAACATTACTTTCTCCATTTATCTTTGTTTTAGGTTTTATGTATTTTTTAATTTTTAAAAAAAATTATGAATTTATTCATCAATCTTACGTTAAGACTTATTGCTTCACATCAGGTGGAGTTTCTTGGTTGTGTACAATTTTAATAGTTTTTATTGAAAATTTAAATTTTTTGAAAAAGAATGTAATACTAGGTAAAGAAACTATAGATGTAGTTAAAACTATCAAAAATAAAGGTTATGTAGTTCTTGATAAAAAATTGGATGAGTCCTTGGTCACGGCATTAAATGATTTAACAAAAAAAATAAAATGTAAAGGTAACGATGAAAAGGGGAACACCAACTCAAGTGTTTTCTTTAACAAAAATTTACATAGAGAGCCAACTTATAGATATGACGAATTGGAATTACTAGAACATAAAGCAACAAAAGATGTAATTAATTTTTTTTTAGATTTAAATATTGCAAAAAAATATCTTGGAAGTAAGCCATACCTTATTGCAACAAATATGTGGTGGAGCACTGCCCAAAATACACCAAATGAGTTCGCTGCACAAAATTTCCACTTTGACCTAGATGGAATTAAATGGTTAAAATACTTTGTATATCTAAATGATGTTTCAGATGAAAATGGACCCCATGTTTATATTGAGGGAACTCATAAAGTTTTTTCGAAGCCTTATTCTCTCCTTAAAAAGGGGTATTCAAGAATAACTGATATTGAAATCGATAAACATTTCTTAAAAGATAAAATTCATGAAATTGTGGGAGATAAAGGTACAATTATAATAGGAGACACAAGTTGTTTTCACAAAGGAACAAATCCTACAAAAGGAAATAGATTGATTTTTGAAATCACACTGTCTAATAGTATTTTTGGTCCAAGAATAATTAAAAAACCACGTATAGATAAAAATTATAATGAGTACAGTTAAGAAAATTAATTATATATTAAGTCCAGAGCAAAAAAAAAATTTTTATATTTTGCTACTTGTTTCAAGTGTAGTCTCATTTCTAGAAATTGTTGGAATTAGTGCAATCTTACCTGTATTAATAATTTTTTCAGATTCTAGTTTCATTGAAAATAAATATATTGCGTTCATACTAGACAGCTTTGAATTTATAAACAAAGATAACATATTAAGTAGTGCAATTTTTTTTCTTTTTTTTATCTACGTATTTAAAACCTTAGCAGCTGTTGTTTTAAATGTTATCAAATATAGAATTTTATTTGGCTATTATGAGAAAATTTCAAGACGATTAATGAAAAATTATTTAAATTTAACATATTCTGATTTTATTAAATTAAAAGTTTTTGAAAAAACTAATATTATAAAAACTGAAGTAGAATATTTAGTTATGGGTGTCATTGAGCCATTTTTAATAATTTTTTTTGAAGGCCTGGCTATTTTATTCATAGCTACATTTTTACTTTTTTATAATCCAGAACTAACAATTAAAATAATTTTGATATTGATTCCTATTGTTACTTTTCTACTTCACTACTTTGGTAAAAAATTGAAACTAAGGGGTCATGAAAGGCACATATTAAATAATGAATTACAAAAACAAATTAATCAAGGATTACATGGAATAAAAGACATTAAGCTTTCACAAAAAGAGGACATTTATTTAAATAAATTTTCTGGAATCACAAGTTCAATGAGTAGTGTTATGGCATCGATATATTCGTGGCAAATGATACCGAGGCATTTACTAGAATTATTAACAATAATAACTTTTATTGCCATATGTCTAGTTGGAATGCAAAGTGAAATAGTTTTTTCAGAATTAGTTGTTACACTTGGTTTATTTGCTGCAGCAGCTTTTAGAGTTATGCCAAGTTTAAATAGAATAATGGTGTCTTACAACAGCATTAGACAAATAAAAAAAGTAGCAGATGTAATTTATGATGACCTAAAACTTGAAAAAAAAGATGGTAGTTTATACCAAGAAAAAATAAACAATTCCAAGGTCGTTGATAAAATTGAAGAAATAGAGATAGAAAATTTAAGCTTTAAATTTCCAGAAAATAAAAATTTGATTATTGAAAATCTTAATTTAAAGATAAGTAGGGGAAGTTATATTGGAATCTTTGGCAAAAGTGGAACTGGCAAAACAACTTTTGTAGATTTATTCTCTGGACTTTTAACACCCACCAACGGAATTATTAAATTTAATAAAAAAGATATTCTCAAAAACAAAAATTTGTGGAGAAAACATATAAGTTATGTTCCTCAATCTATTTATCTAAATAATGAATCCATAAGAGAAAACATTGCATTTGGACAAGAACAAGATGACATAAAAAATAAAAAAGTTATAGAATCTTTAAAAAGTGCACAGTTATTAGATTTTGTAAATTCCTTACCAGATGGAATTGATACAATTGTAGGAGAGAATGGAAAAAATTTATCTGGAGGTCAAATTCAAAGACTCGGTATTGCAAGAGCTTTATACCGCGACTCAACAATATTAATTTTTGATGAATCCACAAATTCTTTAGATGATGAAACTGAGAAGGAATTTATGGATATAGTTAGCAAATTAAAAGAAGATAGAATAATATTATTCATATCTCATAAAATTTCAATATTAAGAAAATGTGATATTGTTTATGAGCTTAATAATAAATTATTAAAAAAACAAAATATTAATAATTAGTTTGTTGTTTATTTTTTACCAACTGCAATAACATTAGTTAATTTCGAGTCTACTAAGCTATATATTTTACATATTAAATTAAAAATTTTAACACCAAATACTTTATAAAAAAACTCAAAAAAAGGTGGCCATCTGTGTAAAATTTTTTTAGAATATAAAACTTTAAAGTCACAATTGTCTAGTAGATTACCTAAATTCATTGGAGACCATGAGAACATCTGATAATTTATGTCTTTTGATGTATACTTTAAATTTCTACTTGCACATGCAGTAACAACTATAATAAGCCCACCTTTTTTTAATGATTTATGTAAATTTTTTAACTCAACATAAGGGTTTTCACAGTGTTGAATGGTATTATTTGATATTATTTTATTATAATAATTTTTTTTTAAAGTAGAAGAGCTTTTAAATATTTTAATTTTATTTTTTCTAGACTCTTTTGCAGCAGCAGGATTTATTTCAACACCATGTTTTTCTTTACAAATTAACTCTTTTAAAAGATATCCACCACCACAACCAAAATCTAAAACTCTATCATTTTTTAAAATATATTTTTCAAATTTTAATTTATTAATTTTACCTCCAAAAATACCAATTTTTTTATACCAATCGAAATATTGTTTATTATAATTAGTTATAGCTTTTGACATTTTTATGTTTAAGAATAATCAATATATACACATAATTTTTTTTTAAAATCATAAAAACATATTATGTGTAATTATTAAATTTTTAATTATTAAAAATGAAATTAGCAGTATTGATATTAGCTTTTAACAGACCAAAAGAAATTTCAATTTTATTTGAGGTTCTATCAAAAATTAAACCAAAAAAAATATATATTAATCAAGATGGACCAAGAAAAAACAATGAGAATGATCTTGAACTGTGTAAAAGAGTTCAAGAAATTGCAATTAATCCAAATTGGGACTGCGAGGTATTCACTAACTTTAATGCTTCAAATAAAGGCTGCAGATCTTCAGTTTCAAACGGAATAAAGTGGTTTTTCGAGAGTGAAAGAGAGGGGATAATTTTAGAAGATGACTGCATACCATCTTTGTCATTTTTTTCGTTCTGCGAAAAAATGCTAAACAAATATGAAGAAGATAAAAGTGTTCATGTAATATCAGGAAGTAATTTTCAGAAAAAAAAAATCATAGGTAATGGGGACTATTACTTTTCTAAGTATGCTCATTGTTGGGGTTGGGCAACGTGGAAGCAATCCTGGGAAAATTATGATGATGACTTGAGTTTTTGGAATACTCTTAAAAAAAGTAAAGAATGGAGAAATCTTCATAAAAATAAGTTAGAAGAAAAATATTGGGTTAAAATACTTAATAAAGTAAAAGAAAAAAAAATCGATAGTTGGGCTTATGTCTGGCAGGCTAGTATTTGGAATAATGGTGGATTTACAGTTACACCAAATATTAATTTAGTAAGAAATATAGGGTTTAATGAGGATGCAACCCACACCATTTCATCAAGAAAATCAAATGAGTTTGATATTAGTGAGGAAATTAATGAAGAAATAATTCACCCACAAGATAAAGAAATAAGTCAAGATGCTGATAGATTTGTATTTTATAATCATTTTAATGGTAAATATAATTTTTGGCCATGGAAGATTATATATCTATTTAAATTTTTTATCAGTGAACCAAAAGCTTTTATGATTAAATTAAGAAGAAAAATAAATCTATAATATGATTAAAACTTTTATTAGATTGGTATATTATTTATTATATGACATATATTCTATAATTAGAAATTTATATAATGATCATAACTTTATAATTATAATACCAAGGATTGTGGTTCCTTTAATTAAAAGAATATTCATTTATGATAAGGTTAATAAAAAATTTTTCATACAAAAAATAAGAAATAAATATGATATTTTAACTGTTTATGAAATCTTTTCAGTAGAATCATACAATTTAAAGAGATTTAGAATTTGGAAAAATATATCAGAACAATATAAAAATTATAAGGATAAAAAACTAACACCACTTATTATTGATTGTGGATCCAACATAGGATCTAGTGCTGAGTATTTTCAAAGAATATTCAAGGAGTCATTTATAGTTTTGATAGAACCAGAATATCAAAATTTTAACTTTTCGAGAAAAAATCTGTATAATATCAATAATAATATATTAAATTTAATTATATCATCACTGGAAAAAGATTACCTATTTCAAAATGATTTTGAGGACCCAAGAGGATCTAAAGTTAATCAGAAAACTGGTGTAAAGACGCAAAGTACAACCATAAATAAAATATTAGATGATTATCCTCAAAATAATTATAAACCTTTTTTAATAAAAATAGATATTGAAGGTTTTGAAAGTGAGCTATTTTCAAAAAATTTAGAATGGATGGACAAGTTTGATATTATTATTATTGAGATACATGACTGGATGTTACCAAAAAATTCAAATTCATCTAATTTTATAAACGCTTTAAGTGAAACAATGAAAAAAGGAAATAAAAGAGATTTAATTATTTCTGGAGAAAATTTAATATCTATTAAAATATAACAATATGTTTACAAAAGTATGTTTTTAAAAAAAATAATAATAGATTAAATTAATGGGAATATATTATAATTTTAAAAAAATATTTAATTTTAAGATTCCAGTTTTTTTAAAAAAATTATTAAAGAGTAGTTATGGAAAGAATAACTTAGATATTCAGTTAGAAAAATACCTCAATTATACCAATGGTTTTTTTATTGAATTAGGTGCCCATGATGGAATCACTCAATCAAATACCTTTTATTATGAAAAAAAAAAAAATTGGAATGGTATTTTAATTGAGCCCACGCCTAAACTTTATGAAATATGTAAAAAAAATAGGTCGGAAAAAAATTATTTTTTTTGTAACGCATGTGTTGATTTTGATTACAAAAAGGAAAATGTTAAATTAATATATTCAAATTTAAAAACAACATCTGTTGATTTGACAGCAGATATTTATAGAGAAAAACACTTAGCAGAACCAGAATTAAATTTTTTTGAAAAGCAAAATCATTATCTGGCTAAAGCCAAGACTTTAAATTCTATTTTAAAAGATTCGAATGCTCCTAAAGTAGTAGATTTTTTCAGTTTAGATGTTGAGGGAGCAGAATTTTCAGTTTTGAATGGAATAAATTTTGATGAATTTAATTTCAAATATATTCTCATTGAAACAGATGAGTTTGAGAGACTTAAAAAATTTCTAGAAGACAAAAAATATCAGTTTGTAAAAAAGTTTAATTTTAATGATTATTTATTTAGATATTAAAAGATGAAAAAAAAAAATTTAGCAATAATTACAACACATCCAATACAATACCAAACACCTCTTTTTAAAAAATTAAGTTCTTCAAAAATTTCTGTAGATGTTTTTTTTGCATCAAAACAAAATTTATCTTCTAAAAAAAAAGATTTAGAGTTTAATGTCAATTTTAATTGGGATGTAGAATTACTAAAAGGATACAATTATTTTTTTTCTACAAACCAAACAAAAGAAATAAACGATTGGAGATTATCATTTAATAATTTAGAAAAATATTTAAAAAGAAAAAAATACGATGCAGTTTTAATTTTTGGTTGGAATAAATTATTATATTGGAAAAGTTTTTATTTAGCAAAAAAAATGTGTATACCAATTATTTTAAGAGTTGAAACAAATTTTTATTCAGAAATAAATTTAATAAAAAAAAGATTAAAAATTTTTATTTTAAAAATTTTATTTAGATATATTAATTTTTTTTTATATATTGGAAAATTTAATAAAGAATTTTATCAATCTTTAGAGGTTCCTAAGCAAAAACTTTTTCCAGGACTTTATTTTGTTGATAATAATTTTTTTTTTAAAAAAAAAAATAACACCTTAAAAAAGCAATTAAATATTCAAAATAAAAAAATTTGTTTATTTGCTGCAAAATTTATTGATAGAAAAAATCCACTTGAATTTATTAAGTTGGCAATTTTGTTAAAAAACTACAAAGATATACATTTTTTAATGGTTGGTAACGGTATTTTAATGAAGCAGTGTAAAAACTTCATTCAAAATTCAGATACTAAAAATATAACTTTATTGGGTTTTAAAAATCAAAAAGAATTAAGAGATATTTATCATATTTCTGACTTATTAGTTTTAACCTCAAGATATGAAACCTGGGGACTCGTAATAAATGAAGCTTTAGCTTCAAATATTCCCGTTATTGCTAGCAACAAATGTGGTGGTGCTATTGATTTAATTAAAAACAACATTAATGGTTTTATTTATAAAGAAAATAACATTTTAGATTTAAAGAATAAAGTATTAAAGATCTTAAAAAATAAGAATAATATTAAAAAAACCAATATTCAAAATATTATTTCGAGCTATAGTATTGATAAAACCATTAATTCTATAAATAAAATTCTAAACAAGAAATAATATAAGTTTTATAGTTTAAAATGATTAAATTTAATCCATTATTTATTAAAAATAATTATATTAAATTTATGTATATAACTTAATGAAAATTTATTAATAAATGAAAAAAATTTTAATTACCGGAAACCTTGGATATATTGGAACATCTTTGACAGATGTACTTATTAAAAAGTACAAAATAGTTGGATGTGATATTGGCTATTTTAGGAAATGTATTATTACAAAAAACTTTAAAAAAAAAAACTTTAAGCAAATTAATAAAGATATTAATGAGATTAATTTAAATGACCTAAAAAATGTTAATACAATCATTCATTTAGCAGCATTATCGAATGATCCTTTGGGAGAAATGAATAAAAAATTAACATATGAGGTTAATTATAAATCAACAATTAAATTAGCAAAACTTGCTAAAAGTTCTGGTGTTAAAAGGTTTATCTATATTTCAACTCAAAGTTTATACGGAATATCCAGTTCAAAAAAAGTTTTAAATGAAAGTGAAAAAAAAAACCCAATTACAGCTTATGCTAAAACAAAACTTTTAGCTGAAAATATAATTAAAGATTTAATAGATGATAATTTTAAGATATTGATATTTAGACCAGCAACAGTATTTGGTCCAAGTGCAAGATTTAGATCAGATATAATTTTAAATAATTTAGTAGGTAGTGCGGTCACAACAGGTAAAATTAATATATTATCTGATGGCAAACCTTGGCGTCCAATTCTCCATATAACAGATATATGTAAAGTAATTGAAAAAAGTATAAATATTAAAATTACTAAAAAAATTAATGGTGAGGCATTTAATGTTGGAGTTAAAAATGGGAATTATACAGTTAGTCAATTGGCAAAAATTGTAAAAAATAATATTAAAAATACTAAAATTATATATTCAAAAAACCCACCAAAAGATGAAAGAACTTATAAAGTGAATTTTAATAAACTATATAAAGTTTTTGGAAAAAATATTATTACACCAAACAAAATTAATCTTCAGATTAAACAACTTGCGACTTTCTTAAAAAAAAATAATTTCATGTTAAAAGACTTTACTTCTGCTAAGACCAATAGAATTTTACAATTAAAAAAAATATTTAATGCAATTTAAAAAACTACCTATTGAAGGGTCATTTTTAGTTACTCATAATTTGTTTAGTGATGATCGTGGGATATTTGGAAGAGAATTTTGTTCTGACGTAATTAATAAGTTTTTTAAATATCATCCTAAATTTAAGATTTCACAGACCAATATTTCATTTAATAAAAAAAGAGGAACTTTAAGAGGCTTTCATTATCAGACAGGTAGTTTTGCTGAAACAAAAATTATAACTTTATATCAAGGTGAAATATATGATGTAATTATCGATCTAAGAAAAAATTCAAAAACATATAATAAATGGCAAAGTATAAAAATTAATAATAATAAAATTCAATCTTTAATAATCCCAGAAGGTTGTGCTAATGCTTTTTTAACATTAAAAGACAATACAATAGTACATTACATTACAAATAAAAAATATAATCAAAAATTTGAGAGAGGTATAAAATATGATGACCCAAAATATAAAGTTGATTGGCCAATTAAACCCAAAAAAATTTCAATTAAAGATTTATCATGGAAATTAAATAAGATATAAAACGCTATTTATGGAAAAAAATTTTATTAAAAAAGTAAAAGTTTTTATTTACAACTTTTCAAAATTTACGTTTATTTCTTATGTTTTGGTATTACTGTTTATATCAACAATAGGCTCGTTAATAATGATTTATGATAATAATCACAGAATTGTAAGATTCTTAGAAAGAAAATTAAACTTTAAACACATTAATCAGGAAGATCTAACAACTCCTATTATAAATGAGTCAAATTACAATATTGATATTAACAATGAAAAGAAATCACTAGAAAATTTAAAAGGAGATGAGCATTTATATGGATACTGGACAAAAGCATTTGACTGGCCTGTAATAGCAGTTCATTCAATCTTATTACCTGATGAAACTGTTCTTTCTTTTGGATCGTTAGCAGGAGAAAATATCGATCATGACGATCATCAATCTATTTTTATAAATAAAAAAATTAAACTAACCGATGGAAGAGAAATAGAGAGAGATGTTGGAGAAAAACAATGGGAACACCATAATGTTTTTTGGGGTTCAGATTTCGATATATGGGATCCGAAATTAGGTTTGGATAAAAATAGCCACCATACAATGGTGGATCCTATAAAAGTTAATTCATTTTGTTCAATTATCAAAGTTATAGATAGTGAAAATGTATTTATTTTAGGAGGTGATGAAAAACAAGCTAGAAAAAATAAATTAAAATCTGGACCAGATACTCAGAAAGCAACAGTCCTTTATAATATCAAAAATAAAAAATTTAGACGCTTTGCAGATTTGAATTATGAAAGGTGGTATGGATCTGCAGTTAGATTAAAAAATGATCAAATATTAATACTGGGTGGTAGAGACAATGCTGACTTAACTGATAATCTAGATATTGATAGAGAAAGCACAGTCCCCGAAATTCTAATTAAAGAAAATAATACATTCTCATGGAAGGTATTACATAATATTAAAAGTGAAGAATTTTTTGGTAGAAAAAATAATGGATATAACTACCCTAAAGCATTTTTAACAAAAAATAATAATGTATTTGGTTTATCTTATAATAAAATGTTCTTAATTTCAGATTTACAAAATAGAGGGGCAATAGAAAAAGTTGGAGAAATTCCTTTAGTTAATAATCCATTTAAAATTGACATAATGAATCAAAAACCAAATACAAAATCTTCACAAGAAAGAATTGTATTAGGTTCAATAGGCTCACCTCTTGGTTGGAATTCTTCAACAGTTATGCTACGAGACAATGAAATAGTTACATTAGGTGGAATAGAGAATGGTCATCTTCCTTCAAATCATGTGTATTCTATTGATATTAATAATCCAAAAAACCCAATCTTGAAAAGATTATCTAATATGCATTTTCCAAGATCTAATCAAAATGCAACAATTTTTCCAAACGGTGATTTATTTGTTAATGGTGGAAATATGCTCCAAGAAGATGTGCACGGCGATGTGTATGGTGATAATTTTAGCGTGTTAACACCAGAAGTTTATAGATATAAAAGAAATAAATGGACAAAATTAAGAGAAACAAATTATAGACGAAATTATCACTCAACATCATTACTTTTGCATGATGGAAAAGTTTTAGTCGCAGGCGGAGATACTTGGAATGCTCAAATATATTATCCACCTTATCTATTTGAAAAAAATAGAGATGGATCAATTTCTTTTGCAAAAAAACCTTTTTTCAAATTGTTAAAATCAGAAACTAAAAACGAACCTGGAAAAAAAATTATAGCTAAAATCAATAATATAGAAGACATAAGTAAGATAAGCATGATTAGTGGTGGATCAATTACTCATTCTCAACCGTCTGAATTAAAATATATGGAATTAAAATTTGAAAAACTAAATGACAATAAATTATCCGTTTATTTACCAGAAGCAAATCATGTCAACGATGGGTTTTATTTGTTATTTGCAATTAATAGTAAAGGATCTCCATCTTTAGGACAAAGTTTAATTCTAAATTAAAAAAATATTTATAATGAGTTGGGAAAGTAAAATAAAAAAATATAGTGGTGTTAATTTGCCAACTGAAAATGATGATAGTAAAAAAATTAGGTTAGAGATTTTAAACCTTTCTAAAAAGTATTTTGCCGAATTTCATAAAAAAAAAAAATTTGAACCTGGAAAAACTTTTATTTCAGCATCCGGTAAAAACTTGGCCGAAGGTGATTTAGTTAATCTAGTAGACTCAAGTTTAGATATGTGGCTTACCTCAGGAAGATATATGGCTGCCTTTGAGAAAAAACTTGCAAAAGAATTTGGGTCTAATTTTGCTTCACCAACGGTTTCTGGGTCTGCAGCAAACCTTTTAGCTTTTACTTGTTTAACATCAGAGTATTTTGGAGATAATCGAATCAAGGATGGTGATGAAGTAATAACTGTCGCAGCAGGTTTTCCAACTACCGTGGCACCAATTATACACAATAGATGTGTGCCAGTTTATTTAGATGTAGAATTAACAACAGCTAATATCGACACAACACTTCTTGAAAAAGCATTAACAAAAAAAACCAAAGCTGTAATGTTGGCGCATACACTTGGTAATCCATTTAATATTGATGTGATTTCAAAATTTTGTGCAGATAATAATCTTCATCTTATTGAAGACTGTTGTGATGCATTTGGGTCCAAGTATGACAATAAAACAGTAGGTTCATTTGGTATTTTTTCATCATTAAGTTTCTATCCTGCTCACCATATTACAACAGGAGAAGGTGGAGCGGTAATGTATAATGATATAAAATTAAAAAGAATTCTTGAAACTTTTAGGGACTGGGGAAGAGATTGCTGGTGTGGAACAGGTATGAATAATACATGTGGAAAAAGGTATGAGTGGAAGCTAGGTGACTTACCACATGGTTATGATCATAAATTTGTATTCAGTGAAGTTGGATATAATATGAAAATAACTGACATTCAAGCTTCCCTTGGTGTAAGTCAATTAGATAGAGTTCAGCAATTTATTGAAAAAAGAAGAAGTAATTTTAGTTATTTATTGCAAAGGTTTAAGGAAGAAAAATTAGATGATTATTTCTATTTACCAGAAAAATATGAAAAATCTGAACCGAGCTGGTATGGTTTTTTAATTACACTAAAAAACAACAAAATTATGACGAGAAATAAGCTTGTAGAGTACTTAAATTCAAAAAGAATTTTAACAAGATTGTTATTTGCAGGAAATTTAACAAAACAACCTGGATATATGAATAAAAAATATAGAATTGTTGGAGACTTAAAGAATACTGATATATTTATGAATGATAGTTTCTGGCTAGGTGTATGGCCAGGACTAGACCGGATACATTTAGAATATATGATTACAGCAATAAAAGATTTTATTTCATCAAAAAAGTAAATTAATGAAAATTTTAGTATCAGGGGCTACTGGTTTTCTTGGTAGCAATATCTTAAAAAAGTTAAAATTAAATCATAAAGTAATGATATTGACTAGAAAAAAAAAATCTAATCAAAAAAATGTTATACAAGTTCAATGTGATCTTAATATTAAAGAAAGTTATATTAAAAAAATAAATAATTTTCAACCTGAGTTGTTTTTACATTTAGCCTGGGAGGCAATTCCAAATTTTAATAAAGGTAACTGTAATAAAAACATTAGAATCTCTAAAAATATTATAGGGGAGGTTATTAAGATTAAAGCTTGTAAAAAAATTATAGTCAGTGGTAGTTGCCTTGAGTATGATAGTTTGGTCAAAAGAGCTAAAGAAAATTCACAATTGAATTATAAAGATAATTTTTCCGAAGCAAAAACTAAACTATATAAATGGATTAATAAAAAAATAAATAAAACTGACATTAGTTTTTCATGGATTAGGATTTTTTATGTTTATGGTAATGGACAAAGAGCTGGATCCTTAATACCAACATTACTAAAAAACCTTAAAGAAAACAAAAAAATAGTAGTTAAATACCCTAATAACAATTGTGATTTTATTCATATTGATGATGTAGTTAGGTTTTTTATGTTAATAATAACAAAAAAATTTAAATCAGGTATTTACAATTTAGGTACTGGTAAAAATACTAAACTAATCAAAATCTGTAAGCTTATTTTAAAACAAAAATTTAAAAAACTTTACATATCGCCAAAAAACAATATTAAGCCAAAATTAAATTTTTGGGCTGATATGAGTAAAACAAAAAAAATATTTAATTTTAAAACAAATATTATAATTGAAAAAGGAATTAAAGATTTAATCAAAAATAATGACTGAACAGGCAGTAATTTTTTGTGGTGGAAGAGGAAAGCGGCTAAACTCTTTAACTAAAATAAAACCAAAACCAATGGTTAAAATACAGGGAAAACCTTTTCTGTTACATATTATTTTACAATTAAAAAAACAAGGCATCAAAAAATTTCTATTATTAACAGGTTATAAATCAAAGATTATTAAGGATTATTTTAAAGATGGAAAAAAATACGATATAAAAATAGAATATAGTCATGGAGCAAATCAATGGAAAACTGGTAAAAGAATTTTTAATGCAAAAAATAAATTAGATAGCAAATTTTTATTTTGTTATTGTGACAATTATATAAATTATAATTTAAAAAAAAGTATCAGAAACTTCAAAGGTTTTGACGTCCTATTTACCATCTCATCAAAACAAAAAGGAAACTTAGAGGTTAAGTCAGATAATAAAATCTTAAATTATGACGATAGTAGAAGAAATAGTAAATGTTCATTTGTTGAGATTGGATACTGTTTATTTAAAAAGAAATTATTAAAAGTAATAAAGAAAAGTGAAAATAATGATTTATCCTTATATTTTAATAAATTTATTAGACAATTTAAGGTTTCTACTCAAAAAATAAAAACTTATCAAAGCATCTCTACAATTAAAAGATATAAGCTCACAAATTTATTTTTTGCTGGAGGTAAGATTATCTTACTTGATAGAGATGGAATAATAAATAAAAGAGCACCTAAAGGTAAATATGTGACTGATGTATCACAAATTCAATATATAAAAAAAAATATAAATTTATTTAAAGCATTATCTTATTTTAATTTTAAATTTATAGTAATAAGTAATCAGGCTGGAGTAGGAAGAAAAATAATGAGTCGTAAATCTCTCAATGAAATTAATAATAAAATTATTAAAGACTTTAAAAAAGAAGGTATCAGTATACTCAAGGTTTATTATTGCCCACATCATTGGATTAAAAATTGTGATTGTAGAAAACCAAAACCACTAATGGTTAATAGAGCTATGATAGAATTTAATATAAAATCAAATCAAACTATTTTTATTGGAGATGATTTAAGAGATTATCAAACTGCAAAAAACTCTAAATGTTATTATATACACAAAACTCAAGAAATAAAAAAGGGGAGTGAAAATTTAATTGGAAACTTAAATGATATGAATATAATAAAAGAGCAAATACTGAAATTTTATAAAGTTATTTAATGATTATATCAAGAACGCCACTTAGAGTAAGTTTTTTCGGAGGAGGCACAGATATAGATTACTATTTTAAAAAAAAGGGTGGAAAAGTTATTAGTGCAGCAATTAATAAATATGTATATGTTATTATAAAACCTCATCATAAAGTATTTGGTAAGAAATACAGAGTATCATATTCAAAAACTGAAAATGTTGACAATTTAAGTCATATTCAAAATAATATTGTTAAAGAATGTCTAAAATTCACTAAAATAAAATCACCGTTATATATTGGAACATTCGCAGACATTCCAGATAGATCAGGGCTAGGATCTTCGAGCTCTTTTACCGTAGGATTATTAAATGCATTATATTATTACATGGGGAAAAAAGTTTCAAAGAAACAATTGGCAGAAGATGCTTATTATATTGAAACTAAATTATTAAAAAACCCAATAGGAAAACAAGATCAGTATGCTGCATCATATGGAGGTTTTAATAGTATAGAATTTAAAAAAAACGATCAAGTTAAAGTTAAAAAAATACCAAAGCACAAAAAAATTATTAATCTTTTTAAAAGTATCCTTTTAGTTTGGACTGGTCTTAGAAGAGATAATAAAAATATTCTTTTATCACAAAAATTGAATATCAATAATAATGTTAAATCATTAGATGAGATAAAATTTTATGTTGGTGAATTTGAAAAATGTCTAAGAAAAAAAGAAATAAACTTAGAAAAGGTTGGAAAACTACTAAATAAGAGCTGGAATGCAAAAATGCTTTTATCTAAAAAAATTATGAACCTATCTTTAAAAAACTTTTCTAAAAAATTAAAAAAAGAACATATACATGGATCAAAATTATTAGGTGCAGGAGGAGGAGGTTTTTTTTTATGTATTGTAAAAAATTTAAAACCATTTCCTGAAAATTACCTAACTATAAAAATCAAAGTTGATCAATATGGGTCTAAAATTTTTAAAATAAAATAATGAAATTTATATTATTTTATTGTGAAAATAGATACAGAAGCTCAACAAATTCAAAATGTATTAATATTAATCGTAGTGAGGATGTATTTTTATTAAGTACAAATAGTTCAGTAATAATTAATTTGTTCTTATTTTTTTTTAAAAAAAAAACAATTATTTTTGGTTGTGATGGAAAAAAACCAAAACTACTATTTAAACATAAAATCATTAATTTATGGTTTAACACACAATTAGAACTTTTAGAAAATAATTTTGATAAAAATATAGTCGAAAACAAAAACAATTTATTTATATGTAAAAATAATTTATTTAAAGAGGCAAAAAACTTTTTACTTACTCCTGTTTCAAAAAGTAAATATTTTGATATGAATAAAAAAATTAAAATTATTTATGTTTCAGAAGTTCATAATAATATAAGTACAGAAGTTAAAAACTTCTGGAATTTAAATAAAATAACTATTCTAGGAAATCTTAGTTTGTTAGATGAGGAAAAATTTATACTTAAGATTCCTGGCAATGATAAATTTCAAAAAATTAAAAATTACATGGAAATTAAAAACTTATTAAGACTAGAGATAATTACAATTCTATATAATAAGTTCAAAGATAATATGATATTAGTAGGACCAGATTGGAAAAAAATAGGTTTTAAGGCAATAGAAAGTGAACATGACATCTCACTTAAAAAAAAACTTTATAGGGGAAATATTTGTTTAGATTTAGGTGCAAAATCTGGTGGAAATTTTTTATATCCTAGATCTGTAGAAATTTTAGAAAATAATGGTTATTTATTACAAATAAAACCAATGGATATGATTGAAGATGAGTTTGAAAATTATAAAACTTTTACTTCAATTAGTCATTTAATTTTCATAATAGAGAAATTATTGAATCAATCAGGAGAAAAAATTAATTGTGGTCATCTAAATCAATTTTTAAACTCTAGGTTTAATAAATTTATAAACGAATTGTTTTAAAAAAATATTTAATTTAATGAAAAAAAAAAAAATATTAATTATAGGCTCTAATGAAAAATTTACTTTAGAGTTAATGTATTTAAGAGCTTTCAAGAGTTTAAATCATAATGTTAAATTTTATCACACTGAAAATATAGTAAAAAATTTTATTTTTTTAATATTACAAAAACTATTTATAAAATTTCACTATTTATTATTGAGAAAAAAAATGATCAATTTTTTTAAAAAAAACCAATATAAATTTGATTTAATTATTGTGTTTAAGGGAATATTTATTGATAAAAAAACTTTACTTATTTGCAAGAGGTTGTCCAAAAATAGTGTATGGATAAATATATTTCCAGATGATCCTTGGAATTTTAATTCAGGAAATATTTCAAATAAGAATGTTTTAAAGTGTATGTATTTTTATGATTATTATTGTCTTTGGTCAAAAAAAATTATTAAAAGAATGAAATCCCTGAAGTTAGGAAATAAAACAATTTATTTACCTTTTGCCTACGACCCATTACTTCATAAAAGAAAAAAAGTTAATAAATTTATATATGATATTAATTTTATAGGTACCTTTGATAAAATTAGAGAAAAAGTTATTTTAAATATTCATAAATATAAATTAATTGTTGCTGGTTCAAACTGGCCATTAACAAAAAAATTTAAACAAGTAAATGTAGTGTTGGGGAATAAATATAGTAATATTATTGCAAAATCAAGAATATCGCTAAATATTTTGCGTCCTCAAAATATTACATCACACAACATGAAAACATTTGAGATACCAGCTATGAATGGATTACTGTTGACTAGAAGGTCTACGGAGCAAAATATTTTTTTCCCTGAAAATGTAGCCTGTCTAATGTATGATAATGAAAATGAAATTATTAAAAAAATAGAATTTGTGATTAAAAATCCAAAAAAAGCTCTGAAAATAAGAAAGTTTGGTAACAAAATATCTCAAAAACACACTTACAAACAACGATCTTATTATTTGTTAAAGAAAATATTTTATTAATAGTATGCCAAAATTTCAGATAACGTATTACAAAACTTTTAATATTTTTTTTATCGTTGGGTTAATATTTTTGTTACTTAACTTGAATTCGTCATATTTTTTTATAGATAAATTACAAGTTACAATCATATATATTCTCAATCTATTACCATTTTTTTATTATCTAAAATCTCATGATAATGAAAAAATATTACCATTGTTTCATATGGCATTAATATTTATCTTTTTGAGTTATACTCTTACTTTTTTTATTAGAGATTTAGAGTTTGAAACTTTATACATACCTGGTCAGACCAGTATTATGATGGAACAAAAAATTCCTTTGTTAAGACATACAAGAAATATTTTGTTGATAGGATTGCTATTTCTTAACTTAGGGTATTTTTTTTCTTTTTTATTTTTTAAAAAACGACGTAAGGGCTTTGATTTTATGGATTTTAAAGGTGAAGGATTTATAATTTTTACTGGATTTTTAATTTTCACTTTATTTATTTTATGTTTTCTAATTCTTAAGTTGGATAATTTGATTCCTGGTTTTTCTCAACTTAAATATCCCATGATATATAGCTCAGCAATTTTGATTTTTTTAGGGATTTTGAATAAAAAAAACAATATTTTTGTCAATTTTTTATACATATTGCCAATTATTTTTATATTTTATTATCATATTTCAAATGGAATCTATGGATTTCCATTTAAATTAATAACTATCTTGTTTGTTTTATTTATCTTTATAAAAAAAAGAGTACCAATTTACTTTTTAACACTATCAGTAATTTTCTTTTTAATCCTTCACTCTTTAAAATATGACATTAGATTTATAAATAAATTTCAAGGACCACAGTTTGATAGAAAAGTTTTATTAATGGATAAAATTAAATATAGATTTTCAAACAAAGAAAACAAGATAGATTCACTAACAAATAATCCCATTCAAGCTGGATGGGAAATTAAAAGAACTGTTCAAAGATTAGCTCATGGCTATCATTCTCTCCTTATTATAAATGTTAATCATAAACCAATTCAAAAAAACAAAGAACCTGCTAAACATTTAAATGGTTATACATACAAGCTCTTATTGACAAAATTAATACCTAGAATTTTTTGGGAAAATAAACCAATTGATAATTTGGCCAATAGCATGGGCAAGTATTATAATTATATTACACCAAATGACTTCAAAACTTCTTGGAACTTTCCAGTCCTAAATGAATCTTATTCTAATTTTGGATTCAAGGGTGTTATTATAGTAATGTTTTTAGTTGGGGCTATATTTAGGTATCTTTCATTTAATTTCTTTATTTCAAAAAAAAATAACTTTGAGTTTATAATTGCTTTTAGTTTAGTTTTACCTCTGTGGTTCCTTGAGTCCCATCTTTCATTATTAATAGGAGCGATAATTCAACAGTATTTATTATTATTTCTTGGATTCTATTTGTATTTAAGAGTTTTGAAATTATTTAATTATAATTCTAAATGAAAAAAATATTAGTATTTAAAAATTGTAAACTAGGAGACTTTATTACATCAATACCGTCACTAAATTTAATTAAAGAAAAATACCCAGGAGATAAAATATATTTTTTAAGTCATAAAAATAATTATAAAATATTCATTCCAAAGATAATTGAAAACACAAAACTTGTAGATAGTTTTATTTTTTTCAATAAAAAGGGAAATTCTTTTCTAATGTATATTAAGTTGATCATAAAAATTAGAAAGTTAAAATTTGACCAATTTTATTATCTTCAAGAAAATAGTTCAAAATTGACTAAAATTAGAATTATTAGAGATTTCTTTTTTTTTAATTTATGTAACATAAAACAAATGACTGGATTTCAATATCAAAATCCAAACTATAAAATAAAAAGTCATACTTTAGAAATAGCTCAAAGAGTAAAAAAAAATATATCCAAAAAAAAATTATTTGAAAAAATTATAATTAGTATCAAACCTGAACCCACACACTTTAAAAAGAAATATATAACTTTTTCAATTGGAGGAATTTCATCTCCAGCAAAATGGCCTATATCTAATTGGCATTCTTTAACTAAATTAATCTTAGATAAATATAAGAATTTTGAGATCATTTTGATAGGTGTTAAAAACGAAAATCTAATTGCAAAAGAAATTACTAAACAAAATCCAAAAAAAATAATTAATATGTGTGGAAAAACAAACTTTAATTTATTATGTAATATCTTAAAAAACTCAAAACTAATAATAACAAATGATAATGGTGTTATGCATTTATGTTCAGTATATCAAAAAAAAATAGTTGCACTGTTTAATAATCATGATCCTGAGGGAAAGTGGTACCCATTAAATGCGAAAGCTCAAATCTTAAGACCTTACAACGGTATTCAATTTCTCAAACCAAAAAAAGTATTTACAACTATAATTAAAAATTTTAAACATTTATAATTTTAATTAATCAACATAATTTATTTTTTGTATATTTTCTTAATGATATTAGAGGATGAAAACTTTTCAATTCTTGGCAACAATATAATGTTTGCAATTTTATTTCCTACAACATTAGAAAATTTATAGTCTCCCCCTTTGACTATAACATCTGGCTTAATAGATTTAATAATTTTGAATGGTGTTTTTTCATTGAATACAATAATTTTACTTACTAAACCTGTTTTTTTTAAATTATAGATTCTTTTTCTCAAATTATCATAAGGTCTACTTTTTCCTTTGTTAATCTTAACGCTTTTATCTGAGTTTATTGCAACTATTAAATTTTTACCTAACTTTTTTGAAAATTTTAGTAAGTATAGATGACCTTTGTGAAATGTATCAAAAACACCATTAGTAAAAACAGTATTTTTTTTTAGGTCATTCACTTTAACTAATCTAATGCCTTTTTTATTAACAAGTTTTGCACACGTGTTTGAGGCTATTTCTGAAGCAGTAAAAATATCAACATCATTTATGTAAGAATAAATTATGATTGAAAAAAAAATATCTCCCGCTCCAGTTACATCAGGGTTTAAAGCTTTTTTAACTGTATAATGTACATATTCTTTTTTTTTATTGAAAACAAAAACACCATTTTCTCCGTCTGTAACTATAAGCCATTCCCAACCCATTTTTTTTATAGCTTTCTTTGCTTTTTGTATTGAAAACTTTCCATACCATTCCTCAAACTTTTTCATATTTGGTTTTATTAAAAAAACACCTTTGTAAAAATCAGGAGTATTTTTAGGATCAACAAATATTAGGCATTTTTTTTTAATAATTTGTTTTATTGTATTTTTATTAATTATGCCTTTTGCATAATCAGAAATAAGAATAATTTCATTTTTTTTTAATGTTTTCAAAAATGTTGTATGGAGAGCTTTGTTGTAATAATATTTTTCCTCATCAATTCTAAATTTATGGTTATTATTATTGTCTAAATATCTTGTTTTTATTGTTGTTAATTTTTTATTATTTTTAACAGTGTTTAGAATTTTAAACTTTTTGAGCAAATTACTAATTATTTGACCATTTTTATCTTTAGCTATATCTGCATATAATCTAAATTGGATATTTAATGTTTTTAGATTCATCGCAAGATTTCCTGCACCTCCTAAATTGAAATATTCATTCTTTTTTTTAAAAATACTGATTGGAGCCTCAGGTGAGTCAATCTCATTACTGCCTGATATCCAAGTATCAAGCATTATATCACCAAGTATTTTAACTTTATTTGCAATTAAACCAGATTTCATAATTACATTATATTCTTAATTTATTTAAAATAGTAATTATACTAATAAAAAACTTAATTAAATAAAATAAATATGAAAATCTCAATTATTGTTGGTGGAAGGTTTCATGCATTTAACTTAGCACAACAAATAGAAAAAAAAAAATTATTGCATAGACTTATCACCTCATATCCAAAGTATTTTGTAAAAAATTATAAAATTGACGTTAGTAGGGTAAAAAGTATTTTTCTAAAAGAAATTGTTACTAAATTCCTTAATTATGTTCCAATTCTTAAAAAATTTTTTGACTGGGATTCGTTTATCTGTAATTATTTTGACTATAGGGCATCAAAATGTATTGATTATGTAAATACAGATATAATAGTTGGTTGGTCAAGTTTTAGTAAAGAAACATTTGAAAAAGCAAAAAATTTTAATTGTGTAAAAATTTTAGAAAGAGGATCAACACATATTGTTTTTCAAAATGATATACTTTTAGAAGAGTATAAGAGATTAAAAATCTTACCTCAGCTTCCTAGCAAAAAAATTATAGATAAAGAATTAAAGGAATATAAAATGTGCGATTTTATTTGTGTGCCAAGTGAATTTGCTAGAAAAACTTTTTTAGATAAAGGTTTTAGCAAGAATAAAATAATTAAAATTCCTTATGGTGTAAATTTAAAAGAATTTTATAGAGATGTTGAAATTAGAAAAAAAAATCAACCTAATTGTTTTCGGATAATTTCAACAGGAACTGCCTCTGTTAGAAAAGGGACATTATATTTACTTAAAGCATTTGAAGAGTTAGATTTACAAAATGCAGAATTATTAATAATAGGACCGGTTGAAAATGATTTTCAAGACATTGTAAGCAAATATAAAAATAATAAAAAAATTAAATTTATTAAAAAACAAGCACAAAATAATTTGAATTATTTTTATAATATATCTGATATTTTTATTACCTGTTCTATTGAGGAGGGTTTAGCAATGGTACAAGTTCAGGCCATGGCTTGTGGATTACCTGTAATTTGCACGCCTAATTCAGGTGGTGGTGAAATTGTAGATCATGGTATAAATGGTTTTATTTTACCAATTAGAAATACAAAGATTCTAAAAGAAAAAATTATGGAATTATATCACAATCCAAATCAATTAAACTTATTGGGTAATAATGCATATGATAAAGCTAAAGAAAGTTTATCATGGGATAACTATGGTAAAAAAATAATAGAATTTTATAAAAATTCTATTAAGAACAAATCTAAATAATATTTATTATGAAAAAAATTTTAATTACAGGTGGTTGTGGTTTTATAGGATCACACCTTACCGAATATCTATTTAACAAATATAAAAAAGCAAAAATTATTATTTATGATAAGATTACATATGCTGCTCATATTGATAATATTAAAAAAATTAGAGGTAGTAAAAGACTAAAAATCATTAAAAAGGATATCTTAGATTTTCCCTCACTTAATAAAGCCACTAAAGATGTTGATTTGTTTGTACATGCTGCTGCAGAAAGCCATGTAGATAATTCTTTTGAACTAAATAATAAATTTGTTTTAACTAATGTTTTAGGAACTAAAAATGTTATGCAATCATGCAAGGTTAATAAGGTTAAAAAAATTATACATATCAGTACAGATGAAGTTTATGGGGAAATTTTTAAAGGAAGTTTTTTTGAAAACTCAAAATTTAACCCATCAAACCCTTATTCAAGCTCTAAAGCAGCAGCTGAAATGATAGTAAATGGTTATATTCATTCTTATGATCTCCCAGTTATTATTGTAAGAGCAAACAATATATTTGGATCAAGACAGCATCCCGAAAAATTAATACCAGGCTGTTGTTGGTCTTTATTAAAAAATAAAAAATTTCCTATCCATGGAACAGGGATGCAGAAAAGATCATTTTTATTCGTCGGTGATTTTTGTGAAGCAATTGAAAGAATTATAAAAAAGGGTAAATTACATGAAGCCTATAATATAGGAACAAAATTTGAATATAGAAATAAAGAAGTTGTAAAATTAATCAATAATATAAATAAAAAAAGCTTTAAAAAAAATACAATTTTTGTTATGGACAGACCATTTAATGATTATAGATATAGTGTTAATTTTGATAAAATTAAAAAACTTAATTGGAAGCCAATATTTAAATTGGAAGATAAAATTGAAGAAGTAAATAATTGGTACAAAATTAATTTTAGAAGATTTAAAAAAAGAAGTTGATGAAAGTAGTATTAACTATTGATAATCATTTTCCAGGATATGGAGGACCCTACACAGCCCTTTCGCAAACAGCGAAACATCTTTATCTAAATAAAATTGATTTCAAACTAATTTATGAGAGAAATGAATTTGTAAAATATAATTTAGATTACAAGCAAATCTTTAAAGATGCGGAGATCATCCATATATTTGGAATATGGACACCATGGTTTATTAAAACTTTTAATATAGCTAAAAAATTAAAAAAAAAAGTTGTTGTTTCTCCACTTGGAGCGATTGAGCCTTGGTCATTAGATCAAAAAAAAATAAAAAAAAAAATCGCGTGGCTTTTATATCAAAAGAAATATTTAGATAGTGCTGATTATCTTCACGCAACTAGTGAAGATGAAAAAAGACACCTATTAGAACTTGGTGTTAAAGCACCAATAATTATTTTACCCCATGGAATTGAGCTGGTAACAGGAAATAAAAAATTACAAACAACAAAACCAAAAAAAGCTATTTTTTTTTCAAGAATTCATGAAAAAAAGGGACTTTTAGAGCTAGTTAATTCATGGAAAGTTTTAAATATTCCAAATTGGGTTTTAGAAATATATGGACCAGTATCAGACAGTGTTTATCTAAATAAAGTCAAAAAACTAATAAAATATCATAAACTAGAGAATAAAATTACAATTTATGAACCAGTTTATGAGATAAAAAAAAAAGATTATATTTTACAAAATTCTGATTGTTTTATTTTACCCAGTAAAAGTGAAAATTTTGGACTTTCAATTGGAGAGGCATTATCTTATGGGTTGCCAACTCTTACTACTACAGCCACACCTTGGTCGTTGATTAAAAAATATAATGCTGGAATTATATTTAATTTTTCACAAGAAAATTTAACAAATAGTTTAAAAATTTTTTTAAACTCTTCAGATAAAGAGTTTAAAGAAATGAGTAATAATGCTAAAAAATTAATAGCTGAAAATTATGATTTTTCTAAAATTATTAAAGGCTATATAAACTTTTATAATTCGATCGCTAACATTTAATGAAAATTTTATCATGCATACAAACGATGGACCCATCAAACGGTGGCCCACCAATAGTATTAAAAAATCAGTTAAAAGTAATTAATAAAAATAAATTACATGTGAGAGTTTTTGTTTTTAAGAGAATTACCGTTAAATACTTATTAAAATCTATATTTCTTCCTTCAAAAAAAAATAAGCTGAGTAAGTTTTTATTAAAATATGATATTATTCATTTTCATGAACTGTGGACAATTAAAGCAATCTTAGTAGCTTATTTTGCAAGAAAATTTAATATCAGATATCTTTATGTTGGTCATGGTTATCTTGATCCCTGGTCGGTCAAACAAAGGTTTATAAAAAAAAAATTATTTATTAAACTATTTCTACAAAGAGCATATGATTATTCTTCAGCTTCTTTTTTTTCAACATTTAGTGAATATATTGATGCAACTAAAAATATAAAAGTGCGTAATGCCTTTATTATTCCAAATGGAACAGATTTAATTTTATTTAGTCAAAAAGAATATAATAAATCCTCTATAAAAAAGATTGTTTTTTTTGGAAGAATTCATGAAAAAAAAGGAATCGAAGTTTTACTAGAATCAATATCTAAATTACCAAAAAATTATTTCCAGAAATTTCATTTTGAGATTACAGGTCCTGGTGAGGAAAATTATGTTAATTATATAAAAAATAAAATAAATGAATATGATATTTCAAACTATGTAAAATTAATAAAACCAATATTTAATAAAGAAAAAGTTACCTATCTAAAGCAAGCGGATGTTTTTGTTCTACCATCATTTGAAGAAGGAGATTCTATTGCTTTAAAAGAAGCTATTTCGATTGGAATTCCTGTTATAATTTCAAAACAATGCCGTATGGACATCGTAGAAAAATGCAAAGCAGGAATCGTTATAGATACAAATTCAGATGAACTTAGTAAAGCGCTTTTAAGTCTAGAAGAATTGAATTTAGAAAAAATGGGAAATAATGCTAGAACACTAGCTGAAAAATTTTATAATAATATTGATTGCACAAATAGATTATTCCATATTTATGAAGATTTATTTACTGGAAATAGAACTTCACCAGACTGGATAAATTTAGATAAAGTTAATAGTTAACAGCTTATTTATTATCCAGAATAATATGAGCTAAATTAAAATTTTGAGAAAGGTAAAATGAAAGTATCAGTTATTACAGTTTGTCTTAATAATGAGAAGACTATTGAAAACACAATTTTATCAGTCTTAAATCAAAACTATGAAAATTTAGAGTACATAATAATTGATGGAGGCTCTACAGATAATACAAAAAATATTATCGATAAATATAAAAAAAAAATTTCAACTTTTATATCGCATGTTGATAGTGGTATTTATGAGGCAATAAATAAAGGCCTATCAGTTTCAACGGGAAATATTATTTCACTTTTGCATGCAAATGATATTTTTTTTGATAAAAATACTATTAAAACTGTAGTCAGTTATTTTTATAAAAATGATATTTTTGAAGTTTTAGTTGGTGATACCATTTTTAAAAATAATTTTTTAAAAAAAAAAATAAGCAGACATTACTCAGCAAGGCTATTTAAACCTTGGATGTTAAAATTTGGAATTTCACCACCACATCTTTCTACATTCTTAACCAAACAAACCTATAATAAAATTGGATTTTACAAAACAACCTATAAAATAGCTGGTGATTTTGAATTTTTTATAAGATTATTTTTAAAAAATAGTATTAAATATAAGATTGTTAATGATTGTTTTGTTATTATGAGTCCTGGTGGAATAAGTGGGAAAAATCTAAAAAGTTATTTAACATCCACTAAAGAAATAATAAATGCATGCACAGAAAATAAGATTTACACTAATATTTTTTTTATATTATTAAGATTTCCTATAAAAATAACACAATATTTGTTTAAATATATATGATAATTAATAGTCAAAATTTTAAGAAATTGTCTTTATTGTTGCTTTTGTTACCAGTGAGTCTAATTACCGGTCCATTTCTTCCGGACTTAAGTATTGTCATAATTTCTATTTTTTTTTTGATATGGGCTATTAAGAATAAGCAATATAAATTTTTTAAAGAAAAAACTATTATAATCTTTTGTTTTTTTTATATATCAATTATTTGTTCGTCTTTATTTTCAACTGAAATTTTATTTTCTTTAAAAAGTTCCTTTTTTTATATTAGGTTTATTATTTTTACACTTGCGGTATGGGCATTATTGGAAGAAGATTATAAGATTGCATATAGATTACTTTATGTTTTTTTATTAATTTTTGGATTATTATTTATTGATACCGTTTATCAATTCATTAATGGGCAAAATTTGCTTGGATTTAAATATGTAAATTTACAAAATTTTAGAATTACAAGTTTATTTGGAAAAGATGAAATATTAGGAAGTTATATAGCAAGATTATTTCCATTTATTTTATCCTTAATAGTCTTCTACCAATTTAAAGAAAAAAAACTTTTTAGTCAGTCTTTGATATATTTTTTTATTATTAGTTCATTTTTGACAACATATCTAAGTGGCGAAAGAACATCTTTTGTGCTTATTGTAATGTCGTCAATTTTAATTACGCTGTCATGTAAAAGTTTAAGAAAATTTTTTCTAGTCTCACTCTCTACTATCCTAATTGTAGTAACTATAATCTCAATTTTCGATGATCGGATTAAAAAAAGAATGATTGACACAACAATACAGCAAATGAATTTAAATGATGCAGATGAAAGAATTATTTTGTTTAGTAAAACATACGAAAGTCATTACAGAATTGCATTTAATATGTTTAAGGAAAAACCAATAATTGGACATGGTCCAAAAATGTTCAGAGTATTTTGTCAAAAGCCAGAGAATTTTGTGGCAGCTAATGCGTGTACTACACATCCTCATAATATCTATATGCAATTTTTATCAGAAACTGGCATTATTGGTTTTTTTATTATTTTTTTTTTATTTTGTACAATATTATTTTTTATATTAAAAAATATTTATTTTAGTTTTTTCAAAAATAAAGAATTAATGAGTGATCAACAAACCTGTATTTATATTTTTTATTTTACAACTTTATTTCCTGTGATACCTTCTGGTAACTTTTTCAATAATTGGCTTTCGATAATTTATTTTTTACCTGCTGGCTTTTTGTTATATTTTAGATATAACAGAAATAATTAATATGAATTATAACTTAATATTTTTATTCATTTTATTAAATTTACCTTTTTTCTTTTACTTCAAAAATATAGCAAAGTTTATTAATATATATGATGCTGCAGACGGTATTAGAAAATTTCAAAAAAAATCAATTCCATTAATAGGTGGTTTTATATTAATTTATAATATTGTAAGTTTCTTCATCCTTGATTTTTTTTTAGAATTAAAAATTTTTGATGAAAAATTTATTTTTAGTAAAAGAGAATTTTTTTCTTTATATATAGGTTCAATTTTATTTTTTTTATTTGGAGTTTTAGATGATAAGTATTCTTTTAAAGCAAATATTAAATTATTCATAATTTTTATCCTTACTTTGCTTGTAGTCATGTTGGATGAAAACTTATTAATTACAAATCTCAAATTTAGTTTTATTTCAAATATTATTGAATTAGATGCATTTTCTTACTTTCTTTCAATACTTTGTTTTTTGTTATTTTTTAATGCACTCAATATGTTTGATGGAATTAATTTGCAAGTCGGGTTTTATGGTGTGTTAATCTTTATAATTTTTATAACCAAAGGTTTATTTATTAATTTATCATTAATTATTATATTTTCTTTATTATTTTTTTTATTATTTAATTTTAAAAATAAAACATTTTTAGGAGAAGGAGGTGTGCAGTTATTAGCATTCTTATTAAGCTATATTATTATTAAAGCATATAATTTAAAACAAGATTTTTTCTATGTGGATGAAGTTTTTATAATCATGGCCATACCAGGACTAGAATTATTTAGATTATTTTTAGCAAGACTATTAAATGGGAAACATCCTTTTAAGGGTGATACAAATCACTTACATCACCTGTTAATTAAAAAATTTTCTCCAAATAAGGCTTTTTTGTTAACATTTGTTTCGATAGTGATTTCAATAAATTCATATTATCTCATCGATAATAAATTAATATATATCTTGTTTATTATTTTATTTTATTTTATTACGATTCACCAATTATCTAAAAAAGATTAATTTTGAAAAGAATATTTGATTTCATCTTTGCAATATTTTTAATTTTACTATTATTTCTTCCAATGCTTTTATTTGCAATTATTATAAAAATTGATAGCACTGGACCGGTAATTCATTGCTCGATGAGAATAGGTAGATTTAATAAAATTTTTGTTATGCTAAAGTTTAGAACTATGAAGATAAATACACCTCAAGTTTCGACAGATAAACTTAAAAATTCAGATAAATACATAACAAGTATTGGTAAATTTCTTAGAAAAAATAGTTTAGATGAATTACCTCAATTATTTAATATAATTTATGGATCAATGTCTTTTGTAGGACCTAGACCGGGACTCTTTAATCAAAAAAGCCTTAAAATGAATAGAACAAAATTAGGTATACATGAATTGATACCAGGGATTACTGGCCTTGCACAAATTAATGGAAGAGATTTAATAAAAGATAAAAAAAAAATACAGTATGACCTTGAATATTTAAATGAACGTAATTTCTTTTATGATATAAAAATTATTTTTAAAACAATAATAAATGCGTTTATTAAAAAGGATGTCTTGCATTGAAAACAGTTAATATATCTCAATATAAAAAGGTAACGTTATTATTAATTATTGATATTTTAATAATCACCCTTTCGATATCTGCGGCCTACTCCCTAAGATTAGAGCAATTGTATCCATTATGGAAAATTGAATATCAAATATTTATAATTTTTTATTTATTATTTATTCCAATTTTTTATTTTAATAATATATATCAAATATTAATTAGATATTTTGATAATTATTCTATAATTAAGATAATTAAAACTACTCTAATTTTTCAATTTGTTCTGATACTAGTTAATCTTTTTTTTTATGAACATTATTTTTTCCCAAGATCTGTTTCCTTCATAGCACCAATATTTATTTGTATCTTAGTATTATTATCGAGAATTATTTTAAATTTTTTAAGTAAGGCAAATGATTCTAGTAAAAATAAATTGAATAATAGAATCTTAATATATGGAATAAACAATTCTTCAGTGGCTATGCTTAATAATATAAGAAAATACAGGGATTATGGGAGAGTCATTGGTTTAATAGATGTTAGATCCGAATATAAAAAAAGAGAAATAAATGGAGTCAAAATTTTTAAATTAAGTAATTTAATAAATATTATTAATGATAATAAAATATCTGAAATTATTATTGGACCCAAATCTATTACTGTAAAAAATAAAATAAAACTTTTTGAATTATTGGAAAATAAAAATATCAGAATTATTACAATGAATGAGTCTGATTATTATCTTCCAAAGTTAATTCAAAATAATATGAAAACAAGCCTAAACTTCTTTAATATAGTAAATAGACCAAAGATAGATATTGATAATAATTTTGTATCGAAATCAATAAAAGGTAAAAAAATTATTGTTACAGGTGGAGGTGGTTCAATTGGTAGTGAACTTTGTATTCAATTACTTAATTATAAAGCAAAAAAAATATATGTAATAGAAAACTCTGAATTTAATTTATTTCAACTTTTAGAAAAGATTAAATTAGAAAAAAATTATAATAAAAATATTATAATACCGGTTTTAACAGATTGTAGTGATACAGAATATTTATTAAAAAAATTTAAAAACCTTGGTATTGACGAAATTTATCACGCTGCTGCCTACAAACATGTTTCACTCGGTGAAGAAAATCCATATTCAATAGTAAAAAATAATATATTTGGCACATTGTCAGTCATAAACTTTGCCATAAAAAAAAACATTAAAAACTTTACATTTATAAGTAGTGACAAAGCAGTTAATCCAAAAAGTTTATTAGGATTAACAAAAAAATTTGGAGAATCTTTAGTACATCATTATTTTAAATCAAAAAATAGAGATGTTAATAAAAGTTTTACTGTAGTAAGATTTGGAAATGTTGTTGGTTCTAGTGGGTCCGTGTTACCTATTTTTATAAGACAGATTCAAAAAAATATGCCACTTACTGTAACGCATAAAAAAGTAGAAAGATATTTTATGTCTATAACAGAAGCTGTTCAGTTAGTAATTCAATCATCTCATTTATCAAAAGGCTTTAATATTTTTGCACTAGATATGGGAAATCAATTAAATATTTATGATATAGCTAAAAGAGTAATTAGATTGAGTGGTAATACCCTTAAAGATAAAGCTAACCCTTCTGGAGATATAGAAATTAAAATAATTGGTTTAAAGAAGGGTGAAAAATTATCAGAAGAAGTAAGTCTGGGTAAAAAACTATCTAAAACTAAGTATGAGAAAATTTTTAAATGTGATGAAGATATAATTGATGAAAATATGCAGGATAATATAAGTAAAGTTTATAAAATTTTGAAGAGTAATAAAGTAACTTATGAAAAGATAAAACAGGTAGTTTTAGATTAATGAAAAAAAAAATAATCTGTTTTGACCTTGATAATGTAATATGTATTACAAAAAAAAATGATTATAAAAATAGTAAACCCCTGACTAGAAATATAAAAATTATTAATCAATTATATGAAAAGAATAATCATATTAAAATTTTTACAGCACGATTTATGGGTAGATCGAATCAGAATAGCTCTTTAGCAATTAAAAAAGGATATCGAATCACAGCTACTCAGTTAAAAGAGTGGAAAGTAAAGTATCATGAATTAATTCTAGGAAAACCAAGTTTTGATCTTTATATAGATGATTTAAATCACAATTTTGATAAAGATTGGAGATTAGACCTTAAAAAAATTTTTAAGTTAAAATAATTTAACTCTTAAATACTAATCAATTATATCTTAATAATTAATTATAGTAATTATTTTAGTTTTGAGGTATTAAAATATTTAATTAACTTGCGTAATAGCAAATATGAATACATGAAAAAAATTGCATTAATCTTTGGGGTTACAGGACAGGATGGTGCTTATCTTTCAAAATTTTTACTTGAAAAAAACTATATAGTCCATGGTGTTAAAAGAAGGAGCTCAAGCATTAACACTAAAAGAATAGATGATATTTATTTAGATCCACATATTAATAAAAAAAATAATTTTATCTTACATTATGGTGATATAACTGACTCTTTATCAGTCTTAAAAATTATACAAAAAATAAAACCAAATGAAATTTATAATTTAGCAGCACAGTCACATGTGGCAGTTTCATTTGAAATTGCAGAGTACACAGCAAATGCTGATGCATTGGGAGCTCTAAGAATATTAGAAGCTATTAAGACACTTAATCTTGAAAAAAAAACAAAATTTTATCAAGCAGGTACTTCTGAATTATATGGTAAAGTTCAAACTATTCCACAGAATGAAAAAACACCCTTTTATCCAAGAAGTCCTTATGCTGTAGCAAAATTATATGCCCACTGGATTACAATAAATTATAGAGAAGCTTATAAAATTTTTGCATGTAATGGAATTTTATTTAACCACGAAAGCCCACTTAGAGGCGAAACTTTTGTAACAAAAAAAATTGTGAATGCATTGTGTAAAATCAAAAAACATTCTAAAGAAAAATTATATCTCGGAAATATATATGCAAAAAGAGACTGGGGTCATGCCAAAGATTATGTTGAAGCTATGTGGAAAATTTTGCAAGTAAAAACACCTGATGATTTTGTAATAGCTACAGGCAAACAATATACAGTCAAAAACTTTGTTAACCTTACTGCACAAGAGTTAAAAATCAAAATTATCTGGAGAGGCAAGGGTATAAATGAAAAAGGTTATGATAAAAATGGAAAATGTATTATTCAATGTGACCCAAAATATTATAGACCTACAGAAGTTAATTCTCTTTTAGGTGATGCTTCAAAGGCTAGAAAAAAATTAAATTGGAAGCCTAAGTATAATTTAAAAGCACTTATTAAAGATATGGTAAAAGAAGAGCTTAAAAGTGATTAATAAAAAATCTAAAATTTATGTAACAGGGCATAATGGTCTTGTGGGTTCTTCTATTTTAAGAAGACTAAAGTTTTTTGGTTATAAAAATATTATTACTATAAATAGCAATAAACTTGATTTGAGAAATCAAAGTAAAGTTGAGAAATATATCAAAAAAGTAAAACCAGATGCTATAATTAATGCTGCCGCTACAGTTGGTGGTATAGTTGCAAATAACAAGTATAGAGCTGACTTCATATATAATAACCTATCAATTCAAACCAATGTAATTCATGCATGCTATAAGTATAAAGTAAAAAATTTGATATTTTTAGGTTCTAGCTGTGTATATCCCAGAGAGGCCACACAGCCTATTAAAGAAAAATATCTTTTAGGTGGTTTCCTCGAAAAAACAAATGAACCTTATGCAGTTGCAAAAATTGCAGGAATTAAGATGTGTGAAAGTTATAACAGTCAATATAAAACAAATTTTAAGTGTATTATGCCATGTAATACTTATGGTCCAAATGATAATTATAATCCTGAAACCTCTCATTTTTATCCAGCTTTAATTGATAAGATTTACAAAGCTAAAATAAAAAAAAGAAGCTTTATTAAATTATGGGGAACTGGAAAACCTAAAAGAGAATTAATTTATGTAGATGATTTAGCAGACGCATGTATATTTTTTTTAAAAAAAAAAACCAAAGAAACTTTAATTAACATAGGCTCTGGTAAAGATAAAACAATTAACGAATATGCAAAATTTATTATGAAAGAATTAAAAGTAGATCTAAATTTAGTCTACGAGGTTAAAAAACCAGATGGAACACTTAGAAAAGTTTTAGATGTATCTGTTGCAAAAAAATACGGTTGGAGTCCAAAAATAAATTTAAGAGATGGTTTTTCAAAAGTAATAGAGTCTTATCTAAAGAAATATGAATAAATATATTGTTGTTACAGGTGGTGCAGGTTTCATAGGGTCAAACTTGATTGAATATTTTTTAAAAGAGGAAAAATATAAGATATTAAGTGTTGATAATTACTCTACTGGTTCTAAAAAAAATCATATTAATAATAATCGAGTTAAGTATTTATTTGGAGATACTAACAATATTGAAAAAATTTTGTTAAAATATCGAAATAAGATTGATTCAATTTTTCATTTTGGTGAATATGCTAGGATTCATCAAAGTTTTTCTGATTATGAAACTTGTTTTAATTCTAATATCTCTGGTACTTCGAAAGTCTTTTCTTTTTGTTTAAATAATAATATTAGAATAATTTACTCTGCAACATCTGCTTCACTCGGTAATAACGGTTTAGATCAAAGTTTATCTCCCTACGCTTATACAAAATCCAAAAATTTAAAATTTTTAACTCATTTAAAAAAATGGTTTAACTTCTCTTATGAGGCACTTTATTTTTATAATGTTTATGGATCACGACAAATAAAAAAAGGAAAAATGGCTACTGTAATAGGAATTTTTGAAGACCAGTATATAAATAAAAAATATTTAACTGTCGTAAGCCCAGGCAGTCAAAGTAGAAAGTTTACTCACATTAAAGATACAGTCAAAGGGTGTCATTTCGTATGGAAAAAAAACCTTAATAAACATTACAGTCTTTCTAATTCCAAAAGTATTAAAATCATTGATGTCGCAAAAATGTTTGGAAAAATGATTAAAATTGTTAAACCAAGACTTGGTGAAAGAAAAAAATCAGCAATAGTAAGTAAAGTTGGAAGTGTAAGAGTGTATAATCTAAATTGTAAAATTAATTTAAAGGATTATATTTCTAATTTTATAAAACAAGTTTAATTTTTTATAAATTCATTTAAGCTATTAAAAAGAGCCCTTATATCACCGTCATTACTTTGAATGATAGACGCAAACTCTTCTTTTTGAGTTCTAACCAAACTTAATCCTTCAATAATCAGGTCTCTTATTAATGGGTTGTCCTGATCTTTATTGTAGACCCGCCAATCAATCTTCACCTCAGGTCTTTTATCTGTATGAATTAAAACACTTGATACCATTGTATAATTTTTACTTATTACTCTACTTGTCTTTACCTCAATTTCTGGGTTTGAGTACTCTGCAAGCCTACTAGAAAAACTTTTCAAAAAATATTGTCTAAAAAGCCTATGATATTCTTTTTTTTGATCACTGGTAATACTTTTTCTATAAGAGCCTAATGTATACAAGCCGATACCATTTATATCTACAGTTTCTGATGCAATAACTTTAAGTTTTTCAATTTTCTGCTCAACTGTATATTTATTGTTTAACGCCTCAGAGGCTCTATTAACTGTTGATTGAACAAATACATCTGGTTCTATTGAATAGGAATAATTAAGGTTGAGTATATTTATTATAATAAATATAAAAATTGAAAAAGCTTTTTTTGATAGCATTAAGTTCAAAATATTTAGTTATTTTCTATTTCTTCCCATTCACTATCATCTTGAGTTTTTGTTATATCTTTTGAATTAGAAATTTTTCTTTGTCGATCTTGTAAATACAGACTTCTAACTGATGCATAAAAATCCATAGAATTTTCTTCTAAGTTCTCTAAAGCATCTATATTTTTTGCTCTAAAATCTATGCCTGTAGCTAATCTAGAAATATAGTAATCAGAATCCACAAAGTGTTGAGAGTCATTTTTAATAGTGACGTTATACCAAGCATCTCCTCCTAATAAATTAACAAATGAGCCAGCAGTATCTCTAACTGTCGAGGGCCCTAAAATAGGTAAAACTAAATAACAACCCTCACCAACACCCATAGTACCAAGTGTTTGTCCATAATCTTCTTTTTCATATTCAGAAAAACCAAAAACTTTAGCAACATCAAATATACCAAAAATTCCAAGGGTTGTATTGATTCCTAGCCTAAGAGTGTTTTCTCCAGCTTTTTTAAAATCTCTCTGCAGAAGATTATTAGGAACAGTCACTAGATTAGAGAGGTTATCAAGTACATTACTTGTTCCTGCTCTAACTGGAGCTGGTACATTCCTGTAAACTTTTGCAATAGGTTCAAAAATAATACTATCTAATACTGTGTTAAAGTTAAAAGTTGCTCTATTTACACTTTCAAAACAATCTTTAACTTGTGTGGGTTTTTTTTTAGATAAAGAATTCTCACCATCATTGTCTGCACTCACATTCACTGTAAGCATTAACGTGATTAGTGATGATATTAAAATTTTTTTCATTTATAGTTTATTATATAGTGCATATATAGCTAAAGTAAATATTGATTATGTGCTAAAAATGACTGTAATATGGCTATAAAATTAAAGCTAAACTATTCACCAAATTTTAATCATAAAAAAAGAGACTCAAAGCAAATCAAATTTATTATTTTTCATTATACTGGAATGAAGAAAGAATCAGAAACAATAAATAGACTTACAAGTATACAATCTGAGGTTAGCTGCCACTATTTAATCAAAAATAATGGGGAAATTATTAAAATAGTTCCTGATTTATACATTGCTTGGCACGCGGGAAAATCTTCATGGAAGAATTTTGAATCTTTAAATAAACACTCTATTGGAATTGAAATTGCAAACCCTGGACATGAATTTGGTTATAAAAATTTTTCTAAGAAACAAATTTCTTCTCTTTTAAAATTGAGCAAGTTTTTAATAAAAAAATATAATATCAAATCTAAGAATATCTTAGGACACTCAGATATTGCACCACAAAGAAAAAAGGACCCAGGAGAAAAATTTCCATGGGAGGTTCTATCTAAAAATCAAATAGGGATATGGCACACATTAAAGAGACAAACACTAATAAAAAATAGAAATCTTAAAGTTAACAAAATAGAAAAACAATCTTTCTTCAATAATTTAACTAAAATTGGATATTCAAAAAAAATTCCAAAAAATCTAAATAAAGTTAGATATTTAGGGGAATTAGTAAAAACTTTTCAAAGACGATTTAGACAAGAATTAGTTAATGCTAGAATTGATCAAGAATGCTTACTAATTGTTGCAAATCTTTTTAAAAAATATAATTAAATTTTTCTTGAAGTTCTATAGTTTAGGAATAAATTGATTTTTGCTAGATGAACGATTTATCGCTTTAATTTTTTTTAAAGAGGAAAGTCCGGGCTCCGCAAAGACACAGTGCCAGATAATACCTGGCGGGGGAAACCCTAGGGATA
>ENA-OSJC01000387-OSJC01000387.1-marine-metagenome-genome-assembly--contig:-NODE-387-length-43584-cov-10.919691_pt1 | contig 43584 bp, 32 predicted proteins | sample MGYA00237885_ERZ534234 | MGnify/ENA primary metagenome ERZ534234 (study PRJEB26413, sample SAMN06343907) | marine metagenome | isolation source: coastal waters | place: Atlantic Ocean: West Antarctic... | reverse complement strand
TACCCATTGTTAACTGCGATCATCGGCACCTGCCCACTAAGGCCAGCCCAGCTAGCAAAGGTGGGTACGTCTAATCCTGCGATCTGAGTTTTGACGTCAGTATCTCCAGGCCGTCCGCCCCCGCCCTCGGTATACATAACCACGGGCAGAAACGACTCCTGAACTTGCTTCAACATTCGGTCGATTTTGCGGTGGTGGAAATAACCCTGTGTGCCCGCCAACACGGTGTAATCATTAACGATAACAGCAACCTGTGTGGCCGCACTGCCAAATTGGTCGCTATTAATAGTGGCTAAACCTGTAATCACACCATCGGCCGCGGTTTGAACTTTTAAATCCTCACCACTGATTCTATCGCGTTGGGCCGCCACAGCAAGTTGGCCATATTCAACAAAAGAGTCGGTATCACATAGCTGGGCAAGGTTCTCCCTAGCCGTTCGATAACCTTTGGCATGACGTTTATTAACGGCCGTTTGGCGTCCACTATCGAGGCTGTAATGTAGCTGCTGATTAAGTTTTTCAAGGGGACCATCAGATTGTGGCTGCTGATCAATAGGCGTTTTGTCTTCTTCGGGTGGCGCATCGACTTCGGTAATTTTGCAAACCACATGCCCTGTCTGGACAGTCTGCCCCACCGTCACCCCTATCTCCAAAACAACCCCAGAGACAGGCGCAACGAGAGCGGTCTGCATTTTCATGGATTCTACGGTCGCGATTATCTGCTTTGCTGCCACCGCCTGACCTAGTTCAACATCAACACTAATTACCGCCGCGGCAAGTGGAGACACAACAGACTGGGCAGAGCCCTTCAGGCTTTTTTTCACAGGTTTAGTCCATGATGATTCATTAATATTTTTAGGCTGGATTAGAGCTGGCAACTAGCTCTTTACTCCACTCTCGCTTAATACAAACCCACATTAAACTCGCGCTAACAACAAGATAGACAATACCGTAATAAAGCCATTCCATGCTAAAGATATTGGCAGTATAGGCGCTGACAAGGATTCCTGTCATTACAACTAATCGAGATAATTCCAACCCTCTAACCAAGGGCTTCCCATCTAGTAAGGCACCAATGACCATTACGGTAAGAAGCTGAGTAATGACTACAGCGAACAATAACTCGTAAGGGAGTTTTGCCTCCTGTTCCATGCTCCAAAAATGGAAAATACTCAACAAAAAATATTGTCCTATTACTGCACACTTAGCCCATATACTGAGCTTAGGATCATATTTTTCGAAGCGGCTTAAATCAGATTTGTAGACCGGATAACGCTCCGCTACATCCGCAGGACGCCAGCCAGTGGGAGCCCAAACCACCCGAAATTTATCCTTCCAATTATTAGTGAGCCAAGCATCCCGCGCCATATTCACAAATATATGTAAATTTGCCCACAACGGATTCCAGCTTTTTAGAGGTACCCGAATACCGTAGATAGGTTTCACCTCTTCATCTTCTTCTTTGAATGTACCAAATAGCCGATCCCAGATAATCAACAAGCCACCATAATTTTTATCGATATACTCAGGATTCTGCGCATGGTGAACACGATGGTTGGACGGCGATACGAAAAACCATTCTAAAAACCCTAACTTACCAATGTGCTGTGTATGTACCCAAAACTGGTAAATCAACTGGGCAGTCGCAATGCTGACATACATATATATCGGCATACCTAAAAAGAAACAGGGAATATAAAAGATCCAGGTGGTTAAAAAGCTTGTGCTAGTCTGGCGCAATGCAGTACTTAAATTATACTCTTCGCTCTGGTGATGAACCACGTGAGAGCCCCAAAAAAATTGCCGCTCATGACTGATTCGATGGAACCAATAATAGAGAAAATCGTACAGCAAAAGCCCTGATAACCAGTGACTATTAGACGCCATGTCAAAAGACCAGATCGCATGATTTTGCCCAATATTGGAAAACACAAGTAATCCAATATTCAAAAATACCAATTTAGTTACGGTACTCAATAACCCAAGGCTCAGACTGTTTAAGCTGTCATTGATACGATAGGTATTCTTGCCTTTTAGCCAACCCCAAGCCAATTCGACAAGAATCAGTAACAAAAAAAAGGGCACGGCGTAAGGAACAAAATTCATAATAACCTCAGATAATAACGCTGATGGGCCACTTTTAAGAAGCCTCGAACATCTATGCTCTCAATCTTAGCTAGTCAGTCTAAGCAAAACAATAGAATTACGAACTAACTTCTGTATCTATAAAGGTTAGTTATCTGATTGGTCAAACAAATAAAATACTCTTATCAAGGGCTGCATTAGCGGCAAGGTTCCGTGGGAGAGCTTGATCCCATAGACGAGCTATATAACGCTGCCCCGTAGAGTTCTTCGAATCATCAGAACACAGCCATAGGATGGGTGCGCGCATCAGGCTGGGAGATAACAACTCTCCATCTGCACCGAATCGGTTGGGACCATCAGGCAGTAATTTAGTATCTGAGGCCCCACCTGGAAGCAATATGTTAACGGTTACGCCCGTATCCTGAAGGTCTTTAGCCCAAATCACGCTCGCAGCCTCCAAAGCCGCCTTGGAAGGGCCATAAGAAGAGTAGCCGCGACGAGACATTGTCGAGAGGCTAGTAGAAACATTAATAATCCGACCAAAACCTTGCTCCACCATGACTGGCGCTATGGCCCTACTCATCAAAAAACTACCATTAACATTCGTCGTAATAATTTGGCACCAACCCTCAGGGGGAGCTTCCCAAAATAGCGCTGGACGGGAAGTGAAATCTTTGGCTACCAGTAACATGCCACGGCCGGCATTGTTAACTAAACAATGAATTGCACCAAAGTACTCTAGCGCAACATCACGTACTTTTTTTGCATCATTCCAGTCTCTAATATCAGCCTGGATAGAAAGTAGCCGACCTTGGCCAAAGGCATCATTGGACTCGCGAACAACCTCGGCTAGTTCATCACTTCTTTCAGCACCAGTAATCAATACTTTTGCGCCAGCGGCGACTAGCTCTAAAGCCATTTCCCGCCCTAACCCACGACCACCCCCCGTCACGATGACGACACGGTCTTTTAAGCTAGGATAGAATTTACGCATAAAGTCAGAGCTGTGCTTCGTTAACTATTAAGGGTTATTGAACAAACTCACCGTGGCGCCAATCTCCCTCTTTGGTGCTGTTATCAGAATGCGTCAATATACCTTGTCCATCGGGCATTCCATCTTTCCATTGGCCGTCGTATACGTCTCCATTAACCTGTACAAAGACTCCAGCACCATGAGGCTTACCGGCCCACCAATCACCATGGTAGATGCCGCCATCAGGATAGACAAAAGTACCCTTACCTTGTTTATTACCATGATCGTAGCCGCCGACATAAGTACCTCCATCGTTATACATAACCGTACCATGACCATGCTCTCGATTATCATGTCCTCCGACATATTTACCGCCGTTAGAAAAGGCATAGGGGCCCGAAATCTGTTTTTCATCACCCGTCCAATCAATGGCATATTTAGCAGAATTGACAAACGTATAGGTACCATAGCCATGAGGTCGATCATTTTTATAGTTGCCAGTGACAAGGCCGCCATTTTCTCTTCGCTCCACGCCCTTTCCGTGTCTTTTCCCCTCTTTCCACTGTCCTGTATATTGATGACCCTCGGAATAATGCATCGTACCAAGGCCATTGATGCAATCACCTGAAGTACACTCATTTTCTGCAGCCCAAACACGTGAAAAAGCTAAAGATGCTGTTATTGAAATCGCATAAAATAATAGTTTCATGTCAAGACTCCAATGGTGTGTCATAAGGTTGAGTTACAACGTCAAACTGAGGATAAGCCCCCAAAAACAACATTAATGCACCACCTACAAAGGATAGAAGTGCCGCGATAGGTAAAATCACTCCATAATTGCCGTAGTGATCGAAGCTCATACCGAAAACAGTTGGCGCTAGTCCCGCTGACACCGAAAAAACCATCAATAAAACACCGTAAATTTTGCCGTAGCTTTTTAAGCCAAAATAGCGACTCGACAAATAAGCCACTAAATCAATTTCAGCTCCTGCAGCTAACCCAATTAGAATGATAGACAAACTAATCATTGATGTTTCTAATGCAGCACCCATTAAAAGCAAAGCCCCTAAAGCTGGCATGCTTAAAAATAAAGCGGCTATGAACGGCGCCCAAATTCTATCCACCAAATATCCAATACCCAGCCGACCTATAATCACGCTAATGCCTATTAGCCCTGCAAATGCCGACGCTTCTTTTACGGTAATACCCTTATCAATCAGCAGTGGGACTACATTGGTAATGAGACCTGAAATACTTCCAGCCACACAGAATATACTGACAGCTAAAATCCAAAATTTGTAGCTAGATAGGGCTGCACGAAGAGTCAATCCAGTCTCTATCAATGACGATTGACCCTCAGTCTTATTGTCCGATGGAGTGTTGGGACTATGGAAAAAAACGTAGACGATGGGCAGAGCAATAGCAATAGCGGTTGCACCAAGCAAGAGATAGGCGCTGCGCCAATCAAAAATTGCTATCAGCCAACTCGCGTAGGCAGGGGCGATACTGGCCGCTATTCCGGTACCAGACAGCGTGATGCCTAATGCCAGACCACGGTTTTTCGTAAACCAATGGTTAATAACTGATGTCCAGGTGATAGGCAGTGTTCCAGCACCTAAAATCGCCACTAAGATCCAACCCATGTAATAGGAGGTAATTGTGTCGCCTGTCAACGACAATGCCACACACCCGATCATCATCCCCACTAGAGATGTTAATGCCACAATTCGCGCGCCATATTTATCAGTCAACCAACCTACCGTAGGAGCGGTAACCAGTGTCATTAGGCTCATCAACGTAAAACCAAACTGAACAGCCCCACGAGACCAATTCATGTCGTTAGAAATAGAGACAACGAATATGCCATGTGTATAAAAAAGCAGAGATGTTATTCCACACCCAGCGCCAACCAATCCGCCCATCAAAGGTTTCCAACTGCGGCCAAATTCGGAAAAGTTACTCAAAAAGATTCAACCTTATCCACCCGCGTTTGATTTCAGATAAGCCACTGACAGCACGTTAGCGATAGACTGCAAACGATGTCATCCGCGATACATCTGGATAAAAAATGGCGATAGCAGCCTGGCGATTAGAGCGGCTGGTATAAACAATTGCCCCTTTGCCTGTGATATCAATATTAGGGTTGTCGGTCTGCCGTGGTAATGGGTAATAAGCGAAAGCCTCCGTATCTGGGTCAAACTTTATCAGTGCGCCACCAAGTCCTGCATCGCCAAACCAGACCTTATTATTGTGGTCTGCCATAATCCCATAGGGACTAGATAAGGGTATTGTTCGGTCTTCACGGAAAGGTAATACAGGATATTCCGTCTGCTCTCCCGTCTTGGGGTCAAGCCGCCCAAGCAGTCCAGATCTGTTCAATGAGTACCAAACGATGCCTTCTTTATCTACCATAACTCGATTCATTGAGCAGGGGCTCGCTAATGCCGGATATTCTTTAAATTCTTTAGTGTTAGCGTTTATGACACCAACCTTACAACCAAATAATTGAGCAAAATAGACGTTATCATTTTGATCCACATCGATACCGTAGGGAAATGAATTCGCCGTAGGGACCTCAAACAAACTTACTTTTTCAGTCTTTCGATCCCAGACACCCATCTTGTTGCCGGTAATAACCGTAAACCAGACGTTCTGCTTAGAATCTAGATCTGGCGTATGCCCCTGAATATTATAAACCTCACCCTCTGGATCCATAGGGAATCGATCCATCTGTCCGGTTCTTGGGTTTAATCGCCCCACATGTTTTCCAAAAAACTCAATCCAAAATATATTATTCTTAGAATCAATCGTCATTCCATGAGCCTGGATATAGGGATTGCCGTTTTCCTTATCTATGCCAAAAGGATAATGAGAATATTCTGCAGTCCTAGGGTTAAGTTTGCTAACGCCTATGAAACTATTAGTGCCCCAAATGTTGCCCTCATTGTCGATGTGTGGCTCCAAAACTCTATGCTTGCCGGCCTCCGCCCTCGACCTTACTGCAAGGTCAGTGCTTGGTGCTAGAGGTAATAAGTACTCAACAAATAACCCTTTGGACAACTCTTCTTCATCCAGAGGATACATAGCCTCAGCTGTCAGCACTCTGCTTTCACTTTCAGGACCAAAGTTGTCCGCTAAGTACCCGGCCAAAACATCTCTTTCATCGTCAGTTATATTACCCACGCCCGAACCTTCCTGAATCATCGCTCCACGCCTAGCGTTAGGATCCAACATCACACCAATCATTGCATTCCAACCGATCTTGTTCATTTTGTAGGATGGCAAATGCATTTGGCCATGACAACTCATGCAGGTACGCTCTGCAATATCTCGACCTATTCCAGGTGGGTACATCTCGTCGTAAGTTACCGAATTGCCCGCTTTAGCAGTTCGAGCTTTTAGTGTTAATGGGTCGGCGGGTCCAGACTTAAGAGTGAAATCGGCCGCCAATCTAGATCGAGCCTCTACACGCACCCAACTGTGATCTGATCGCAGATCATCATGTTCTGACCAAATTTCATAAGCGCCTGCCATAAGATTAGGCATGCGGTATTGACCCTTATTGGTATACACCATGTAGAGCATATTTTTATCTAAATTTTTAGCGTAAACCTTGGCTGCAGAAAAATCATTAGGTGAAGAGACGGAACCAGACATTAATGCTGTCCCAGGAACCTTACCTAACCGAGGCTCTTTGGCAAAGGTTGAGCTGGACGAAAAGCCAGCAAAAGTAAGCACTAGAGCAAGAAATATTTTAAGTGTTTTATTCATCTGAGTAGATCCATTAATTAGTTTTTATCGGGCCCCTTAAAACATCAGTGTCAACCGAATTAACACTCATTCTATACTCTAGAATCAACTAAACCCTACTATCAACTGCAACACCAAAAACGTCTCAATAGTGGGCAACTAAGAAAACTTAATAATAAGTGTCCGCTATTGAGGCAAGCAATCTATTCAACTTGCTCTTGAGGTCGTGGCTAATATGATTGAGAGAAATGTACAAAAATTGTAGAGCTAGCTTTACAGTAGTCACTCAAAAGAGAGTGTTCGAGTCAGTTAAAAATATTACCGAAAAACATGTGGAGCAACAATAATGGCAACGAAAAGTGCTACAAAAAATCCGGCTACTAAAGAAGCAATCTGGCCTGGACTTGAAGCCGGGGTACCCAAGCCTTTAATGCCTTATAGTCCTGCTATAAGAGCTGGAGATTGGGTTTTCATAGCAGGACTAATTGCCAGTGATTTTCAAACAGGTCTCGCGCCCGAAGTAGTGAACTCGAATTCTTATCTTGATAACGAATTAGCACTGCAATCTAATTTTGTACTTAGAAACCTTGCCTCTACGATTAAAGCCTGTGACTGCGATATTAATAAAAATATGGTACGCATGTGGCAATGGCTAGTATCCGAAAACCCGTCACAATCAGACTTCCATAAGGGTGATAATTGGCCCTCGATGACCCTAAAGCCTTACCTTAATATACGTGACACAATCGTAAACTCTCCCGCACCACCATCCTCATACCTGGGCGTGCGAGAACTTTTATGTCTTGGTACAGCCCTCGAAGTCGATATGATTTGTCTTGACGACGAGCATCAACCTCAAATTATTGAAGCCCCAAAAGGAATTTCCACAGCGAGTGGAGGGCACTCTTGCGGCATGCGGCGTGGAGACTGGGTTTTCCTAGCGGCTGAAAACGCGGCAGATTTAATCAGCGCCACTGAGGGCTCTACTCAATGGCACATTGATTCCATAGAAGCTCAGGCCGAACATATATTGGAAAAGCTCTCGGCTATAGCTAAGGCGTCAGGGTCCTCTCTTGCGAAGGCGGTAAAAGCAGATGTCTATATTGGACATCCTAGCGATTTTGCAGGCATGGATAAAGTATGGAAACGCTACTTTCCTGATAACCCGCCGGCGCGTGTTGTTATCCCTTATATGGGGATGGGTCATAAAGGTAATCGTATTGAAATAGCGCTCACTCTTCTTACTAATGACGCAACAATTAAGGCCCAAACAATAAAAACCCCTGACGCACCCAAACCGTTGGGGCACGAACCACAAGCTGTTAAAGCAGGCGATCTTTTGTTTTTTAGCACTCAAATGGCGTTCGACTCCACTGGAAATCTTGCAGATGGGATGGTTCGGCACCCTTCATTTCCTTGGTATGGTTCTCCGGGCCAAGCTCAGATGCGATATATGATGAAAAATATAGATGCAATCTGCAAAGCCGCAAATACCAACGTAGAAAATATCTGTCGTAGGGTCTGCTTTCACTCTGACTTCCAATGGTTCGCTGAGTCAATTGAGGAATGGGCATCTTATTTTCCTGGGGATAAACCAGCATCTACGACCATTAGGTTAGGCGGCCCTTTTGTGGTTCCAGGCGCTAACACCTTACTTGACCTAATTGCCTATGCACCGGATTAATTAAATTATTTTATTCGATACAAAAAAAGGTCCATAAATCGAGACTACTAGCTATAGGTAGATCTAAATTTCCATTACCTTAAGTTAAACTACAATTAAAATAACCATCCAAAGGAAAACAATTTATGAAGGCATTGCTCTGTCTAGATTTTGAAAACGATATCGTACATCCCAATGGTAAAGTGGCCGGCAAAGGTTACGCCGAATTTAATAAAGTGCACGGTAGTCTTCAATCTGCTGCGCGGGTTCAAGAAAAATTTAGGGTAGCTGGACTACCCGTCCTACATGTTCGAGTTGGATTTTCTTCCACCTACCTTGAACAACCCAAGAACTCCCCTCTGATGGGACAAGCGCATGTCTTCGGAGCATTTGATCTAGGCGGCTGGGGTACTGAATTTCTCTCAGAGGTAACGCCTCAAGATGATGAAATAATCATAACCAAACATCGAGTAGGGTCTTTTTATGCCACGGCGTTGGATTTAACACTAAAAACTATGGGTGTTACTGAAGTCTTCCTGATGGGCGTAGCAACTGACATGGTCGTGGAATCAACGGCCCGTGAAGCGCATGATCGTGACTTTTTAGTCACTATAATTTCTGACTGCTGTATTGCTGCCAACGATGAAGATCAGGCGCGCAGTTTAAAAAATATGGAAAAGCTAGCCACGTTAATCGTTAGTGACGCCTTAGAGCTAAGTTAATAGCCTCAATAAAGAGATTACTGTATATGTGGACCAGCGACATAATTATGATGAATGGGAAACTGATGCCTTATGCTGACGCGCAGATTCACCCTTTATCTCTAGCGGTAACCTATGCGACGACCGTATTTGAGGGCTTGCGCGCATATTATATGCCGGAGACAAAAGAGTTTGCTTTGTTTCGACTTGATGACCATATAAAACGCCTACAGGCTGGCATGAAAGTAATGCGCTTTGATCAAACCTACGAGACAGAATATTTCAGAAAATGTCTCTCCGATCTAATCAAGGCAAACAAACCAGATTCAGATGTCTACATTAGGCTCTTAGTTTATATTGAAGGACAGGGACTGTTAGCCACCACCGGACCGGTCGGTTTTACCGCTGCAGCAATGCCTCGCTCTAAGCCAAAGTTTGCTGAGACTGGTATGAGCCTTGGTGTAAGTTCTTGGCGGCGGCTATCGGACAATGCCAGCCCACCAAGAATAAAAGCGACTGCTAACTACCACAATGCTCGCTTAGCCGTGCATCAAGCTAAGGCAGATGGCTACGATGGAGCTCTAATGTTAACGCCTGATGGCTATGTATCTGAAGCACCTATTGCCTGTTTCTTCATGGTCAGAGATGGCGTACTGACAACACCTTCCTGCTCCAGTAATATTTTGGAAAGCATTACTCGCGACACAATTATAACCCGCTACAAAGAACTCACCGGACTAGAAGTTGTGCAACGGAGCATTGATCGAAGTGAACTTTACTTTGCCGAAGAGGCCTTTCTTTGTGGTACAGGACAAGAAATCATTCCTGTAACATCTATTGATCAATTTGAGGTTGGTGATGGTTCAGTGGGTCCCTTAACTCAGCGAATTAGTCGCGATTATTTCGATCTTGTTCGCGGTAACATCGACGACCATGCTCAGTGGCGTACACTAATTTAAAGCAACCAAAGATTCTTCAAGAACATCATTGGCAGCAACTTTTTTACTGATATCAGACGCTGTTTTTGCCATAAGAGGCATAAAATCATCTAATGCCTTTTCTCTTGTTAGCGCATCTGTCGCATACCTGATGGTAATTGCGCCAACAGCATCGTTTGTTTGTCCTGCGATAGGCACTGATATGGACGTCAGATCTGAAATACGTATATAACCAACGTATTTTTTGGCACGTTGGCGGCTATGAATAGAATAACCTTGTTTCTTGATTTTTTTTAAACCATGAATAATATGCGTAACAGCATTATCGCTTTGATCATGTAACCGCCCTGTTTTATTAAGCACCGTTAAAATATCTCGCTGTCTCAAAATAGGTAGGTTCGCAAGAATACATGGACCAGATGCGCTGCCTAAAAGAGGGACGCGGTAGCCGCTACTAAAATGTTCTATCGCCAATGGACTAGCTTTATCGGTATTATCTCGCAATACGAGCTCAACGCCCTCGATACAAGCCAGAGCGACAGGCCACCGTAATATTTTAGTCAAGTTCAATAAATAAGGTCTACTAATGCTCGCAAGTTGATCCTCGTCAGTATAACCATCACTTAATACTCTTACTTTTGGCGTCATATGAAAGAGCTGATCATCCGGATGCTGGTAAACAAAACCCTTTTCAACCAAGGTGCTAAGAATTCTATAAACGGTGGCTCTAGGGATGGATAGTTCGGTGGATAGCTCACCGGCAGTAGCCGTGTCTCTTCTATTTAAATATATCAATATTTCCAAGCCATTACTAAGCGATCGAATCATTCTAAACCCTCTAATAGCAATTCTGCAGTCGCTTAATGTAAATATTAACTGCCCCGCAACCCTGCTACTGATTAATCTAAAACTGATGTACTTATCTATACGTAAAACCAAGTATTAATGTATAGCAATAATTTCAGTTTAGACAAATATTTGTAACTTTCAACCAATTCCTGCTTATATCATCATTTTTGGCATGGATGCTTGATTATTATTCAGGGTTTTCTCCTACGAATTTACCCTCTTTTTTATTAATTAAACCGTTCTCTATGGCAAAAATCTCGTACTCTTGAGCATTCTGAGGCTCAAGCGAAACCATTCGATCAGTCCCTTTGGCCTTGGGCGATGCGGGGCCTTTATATTTACTTAGTCTATAACCAGCACTATTCTCATCATGATACGCACCAAGGGTTGTGATGTTATCCATATCAGGATATAGCACCACTGCACTGCCACCATAACCTGCATACTTTCCAGCATTCCGATAAATAAACCATACCCCACCATCTTTGGTGATAGTAGTTTTTAAACTGTCAGACCGAGTAGGAATTGGATAGTGGGTAAACGTATTATTGACTTGATCAAATTTAGACACATAGTTATCTGGCGCAATCCAAATATTATCTTGGTTATCCGCTTCGGCATTATAAATCGCCCCATAGGGAATACCTGATGGATACTGCGTAACTTCTTCAGTGTCAGGATTTAACTTATACAAAGTCGAATTATTAAATGCTAAATTACCCCAGGTGCCGGCCCAAATCATATTCTTTGAATCAGCGCCTAAACGTCTTATAGCCGTTACATTGTTAGTCTTAACGAGATTAAAGTGTTTGAACTCTTCGGTATCAGGGTCAAATTGAGTCACTCCATTATTATGGTAATCGGCAAACCAAACCTTGTCATTATGATCCATAACAATACCGTAAGGCCGACTGCGCATAACTGGGACATTCCAATATTTAATAGTATCTGTTTCGCGCTCCCATTTACCAAGAGCGCCGGCGCCGAGAAGAGATAACCAAAGGTTTCCCTTGGAATCAAAAATCTGAGTATTACTGCCCAGATATCTATTGCCAGGGGCTTTCCAGTGGTCGACAAGGCCCGTTGCCGGATCTAAATGCCGCACTATATCGCCTGAATACCAAACCGATCCATCGGTTTGATCAACGGCAATGCCATGGCCACCACCGTGATCTTCAAATACAGTTTGCTCACCCGTACGGGGGTCAAATTTTACTATGCAGCATTGGGTATACGCTAACCATACATTTCCATCAAGATCGAAATCGACTTGGTGGGGCCAGGGGTCCAATGAGTATTTACCTTCTGGTTCTCGATAAATATATTCAACAAACATGGCGGACTTTAGTGCAGCCAAGTCCAATTCTGGTTCTACCTCTAGTTGTATTACTTTCGGCGGAGCATCTGCCGGAAAATTATCCGCCATATAATCAACTAATATATCGCGATCTTCAGGCGGTAAATATTTAGCATCAAACATGGAAGGATTGCCTTTAGCTCCAAAAGCAGAGCCTTTATGCATGCGATCAATCGTTATCGCCCAGGCATCCCGGTTTTTGGGAACTCGACCTCCAGAATAAGACCGCACCGAATTATAAGAATAGAAGTTTGCTGTATGGCAACCATGGCAGGTTCTTTCAAGAATATCTCGGCCAGGACCCGGCGGGTATATCTCGTCATAAGGGAGAATTTGTGCGTCGGGATAATCCATTCCACCAACATAATTGGGCACAGTTTCTATGTCTGTAATACTAAAATCAGCCTGCGCGTGATCACCTTTGTCGATAAAAAAACTGACAGTTTGTGCACTAAAACTTTTTAACTGCCCAATTGCTGGTCTTAAGGTTACATCATAGTTACCGCTTATCATATGATTGGCGCGGTATTCACCGTCAACCACAAATACGGTGTAGCCTACATCTTTATCTGTGTTATAGGCATAAACTACAGGCAGCGCGTCTACTTCTGTGCCGCTAACCATACCCGATAGCTCAGCGTATTCTGGGGTAACTTTAGCGCAAGACAAAGTCGTTAACGCCAATGCTAGAAGCATCGCAATATCTGTGCGAATTTTAAGTTTCATAATGTTCATTATTCTCTCCTATTGAGCAACCCCTCTAGAGTGCTCATCACTTTTATATTTATAACCAGTCTCTAGACATAATCACTGATATTTAATCTTAATTAGCGTCGAGCATAAGGATTCTTAGTAACTTCACCTGTATGTAACCAAATACTCTTCACCTGCAGATAGTCTTTAATAGCTTCCTGTCCATTTTCTCGACCTAAGCCACTGGACTTGTAACCACCAAACGGGCTTGTGTAGCTGGTAGACCTATAGGTATTTACCCAGACTGTTCCTGCCTGCAAACGCTCAGAAACGTTGATAGCCCTATTAAGACTCTTACTCCATACACCCGCCGCTAGTCCATAATCGACGTCATTGGCGATAGCAATAGCCTCAGCTTCATCCTTAAAACGAATCACTGACAGAACTGGACCAAATACCTCTTCTTGCGCTATACGCATACCGTTATTAACGTCGACAAAAATAGTTGGCAAAACAAATAATCCTTGGTGTTTGCCTGCCGCCTCGCCGGGCCCACCGCCCAAAACGCATCTTGCTCCTTCAGCCTTAGCTATGTCGATATACGCTAAAATTTTTCGGTATTGCGGCTCTGTGGCAATAGGAGCAATTTGAGTATCCTCAGACATTGGGTTGCCCAGTTGCGCGGTCTTGGCTATCTCAACCAATCGATCAACAAATTCATCATGAATACTGTCTTGCAGCAACAACCTCGATCCAGCAATACAGGTCTGACCACTGGCAGCAAAAATACCAGAAATAACCCCGTTAAGAGCTTGATCTAAATCTGCATCGTCAAAAACGATATTGGCTGATTTTCCGCCCAATTCTAAGGTAACTTTTTTGAAATCCGCAGCCCCAGCAATATTGACTTTTCGTCCACCCTCTTCACCACCTGTGAAAGCAATCTTTTTAACTTTCTTATGGGCTACTAAAGGTTCTCCTACCTCTGAGGAATACCCCGTCACTACATTAATTACTCCAGGAGGAAAACCCGCCAACTCTGATAACTTAGCAAGCTCAATAGTTGAAGCTGAAGTGTACTCAGAGGGTTTAATCACCACCGTATTGCCCGCAGCTAATGCCGGCGCCAATTTCCAAGCCAGTAATAAAAGCGGAGAATTCCAAGGTGTTATGCAGGCACAAACACCAAGAGGTTCATAGCGAGTGTAGTTCAGGACATTGGGTTTATCGATCGGAGGGACAGCTCCCTCCACCTTGTCTGCTAGTCCTCCATAGTATTCAAACCACTCAGTCATGTAACGACACTGGTTTACTACTTCGGTGTACAGTTTTCCGTTATCGCGCACCTCAATGGCAGCTAGTTTTTCAGCGTTATCTAAGAGAATTTTTCCGAATTTTTTAACCATTTTCCCGCGTGCGGTAGCGGTTAGTCCACACCAAGCTTCACTCTCAAAGGCTTTATGCGCGGCATCAACTGCCATTTCGACATCATCAGCATTGCCCCGCGGTATTGACGCCCAGCATTCGCCCGTATAAGGATCCATACTATCAAACCAGGTGCCCGATATCGGATCACAACCCTGACCATTAATATACATTTGATAGGTATGCATTTTTTGCTCCTCTAAAAATTCTAATTAACTCAACATTAACTTGGTGCGGCATAATTTTGCTTTGCTAACGCTAAACATTCTCGATAAGGCTTCAATCCTCGCCAAAATAAAAATACACCTATCGGGCAGGCAAAGGCGACAGCAAGCGACATAGAGTAACCCACCGATGCGTCATTTTTGAAAACTACATCAGTGAAAAACGCAATAAATGTAGGGCCAAAGCCGATTCCAACCATGTTAGTCACGAAAAGATAAATTGCAGAAACCTGAGCGCGTAATTGATTTGGGGTAATCTCTTGAAGGGCGGCGGCCTGGCATCCCACCGAGAAACTAGCAAAAAATATAAAACCACAATAAAACATCATAGATAATTCTGGTGTAGGCATTAGCGATGCCAATATACCTACAGGTATTAGACAGGCTTCAGCCCCAAGACAAATACGCAGATTAGCATCGGTGTAGCCCCGATTTCTTAGCCACATAGCCACACTTGAACCGGTATTGATGCCAATCACGCCAAATATAATACTTGCCAGACCATACCAAAGACCAATCGTCTGTGCGTCCCAACCAAAGGTACGCATAAAGTATGTAGGCAACCAAGCTGCCACACCATAGAACGCTAGACTCTTAGCTGCGACTCCACCGATCACATAGCCATATGCTCCCCGTCGAGCGCCTATAAATGCCAAGACTTCGCTAAAAGAAACAACTGTGCTGCCCTCTGCGCTTACCAACATTCCTTTTCTGGAAGGTTCTTTAACTGTGCGTAACAATAAAAATATTAGGATTCCTGGTAAGCCAACCAAAAGAAACACCACTTGCCAAGGTTCCATATGGCCATAAAATGGCATCTCTATAGAGGGCACCACAGCAATAGCATAGCCACCAATAATCATTGCAAGCCCCATCCCTACATAAATACCCGTTTGATACACGCTATATGCTCTAGGGCGTTTTTCAGCTGGAAAGTAATCACTTATTATTGAATAAGCTGCTGGCGATAAGGTTGCCTCTCCGATACCTACACCAACTCGCGCTAGGAACATGTGAGTAAAACTTTTGGCTAATCCACAGATCGCTGTCATTAAGCTCCAAACTAATACACCAGCAGAAATTAATCGCACTCGATTGTGAGAATCCGCATAACGAGCAATAGGTACGCCAAGGGCAACATAAAATATCGCGAAAGCAAACCCATGCAAAAGGCTTAGTTGCAGGTCAGTAATATCAAGACTTTCTCGAATCGGTTCCACCAATAGAGTCAGAATAGTCCGATCAAGAAACGAGGTGACATAGGCAAACAACAAGATCGTGACTACATACCATGCGTAGGTTGGTGATCCGTAATCCTCATCTGACGTTTCATTAGCTGGCGTAACGTTACTCATAGCGCTTCCTCTTTATATTTACTTTCCTCATTGCTTAGCTTAGCCCAGTTTTAGAATCCCCGGTAAACCCGTCAATCTTTAAGTAATTTTCGTGCGATCTGTATCCGTTGAATTTCACTGGTCCCACCACCGATCTGTCCATGCCGAAGATATCGATAAAATAATGTTAGTGGCAATTCAAGAGATTCACCCATAGCGCCATGAATTTGAATTCCGTGATCTAAACAGCGCGCGCCCCAATCCATCGATGTTAACTTGATCAAACCCGCTTCTGCTCTTATATCTTCACCGGCGTCATAGCGCGCCGCCATCTGGTAAGTCAATGCACGTAGAGCCTGAATATCAATATACATATCGACTAATTTCCACTGAATCGCCTGTCTTTCAGCTAGAGGTTTACCGAAGGTCTGTCGCTCCTTAGACCACGCGATACACATATCAAGTGCGCGTTGCATCTTACCCAAGGCAAATGGGCCTCTAAGTAAGCGGTCGTGGATGGTCAGCCACCGTTGCCCAAGGCGGAATCCATTACCCACATCACCTAAAATGGCATTTTTGGATACTCGGCAGTCGTCAAAGTGGACGATATACTGAGACGCTCGTGGTCCAAGCCAGGTCTTAATTCCGGGTTCTTCTACTTTAACTCCGGGATTGTCGCGATCGACTAAGAACATAGTAATACCACCGCGTTGCCGTTTTTCAGAATCTGTAACCACTTGAACCATCATTACATCACTCTCAGCGGCCATTGAAATCCACATTTTAGTGCCATTTATGATCCAGTCGTCACCATCCCTAACCGCCTTTGTTTGCATCATCCCACCAGGATCAGAGCCCGCATTTGGCTCAGTTTGAGCAAAACAGGTAGTTTTTTCACCGCTCATCACCGGATTTAAATATTTTTCAATTTGCTCTCCTTTACATTCATAGAGAATATTGGGGACATTCGCAAAGGGGAACGGGACAGCCGTATAATAAAATTTCTCTAAGATCGCCACTTTACTCAACATAGAGAGGCCAGCCCCACCGAATTCTTCAGGAATCATTAAATTCCACAGACCAGTATCTTTGGCTATTTTCATTAAATGATTAAGTGTGTCCTGGCCAAATACTGCCTCTAAATTAAGTGTTTCTTTGATTCCAAAAGCATGATCTGGTGAAATCAAAAATTCAGGTTCCAAAGGCATGAGTTCTTTGCTGACAATACCTTCGGCAAGGTCACAAATTTCCAGCACCTCAGGTGGAAGCTGAAAACTACTTGATGAGTCGGTATCGATGCTCATTATTTTTATCTCCTAAAGTCATAATTGTTTTTTATCTGCACTTTTCAACTAGCCTCGCAGTGCTTTTAATTGCGGGCCATATCCTTCAGGGTTAACCAATACGTCAATTAGCGTTGGCTTACCAGACACAAAAGCCTTATCTAGCGCCTGCCGATACTCCTGTAAATTTTCCACTTGGTATCCCTGTCCGCCCAAACCCTGCATGACCTGACTAAAGTTTGGTCTCGTCCAACGCATACCTCGGCTTGGTAGACCGGAGGCTTGTTGCTTGACATCTATCAATGATAGCGATCGGTCGTTAAATACTATAACGATGATAGGCACATCCTGCTCAACGGCGGTGCTTAACTCACCAAGACACATAAGCAAACCCCCGTCACCCGTAAAAGCCACAACCATTCTGTCCGGTATTTTCATAGAAGCAGCAATAGCTGCAGGTAGCGCATAAGCCATTGTCGCTAAGCCATTTGATATAAGGACATCAAAAGATTCCTCGCACGGCCAGAATGCCATGGCCGAGAACATATGGGCACCGGCATCGACGGTAATCAGCGGGAGTTTTTCTTTTTCAAATGCAGCTTGGGACGCCAACGCAGATGCCAGAGCAATCTCAACAACGTCTTGCGCCCCTATGCCCTGGTCGGACCGACACTGCAAAGCTTGGTACATATCATGACGCAGAATCTCTACATTAGGCAAGGTCCAATCTGTACGGCATGCTAGAATTTTATCGGTCAATGCGCTTACATTAGGACTGATAGGGCCATAAATACCAACATCCGGTTTAATATAATGCACAGGGTATTCAATCACCGAGATATCGATAATCGGAGCCTGATAACGCCACTTTTGTAAAACGAATTCCACGGGATCTACGCCAATCAAAATAATTAGATCTGCCTGCGATACACAAGCAGACTCTGACGTACCACCCGTAAATATTCCTGCATACTGCGGATGATAATCGGAGATTACGCCTTTAGCTTTATAAGTAGTTAAAACTGGATAGCCACTACGATCTATTAATTGTCGCGTTGCCGCCGCAGTATCGCTATCGCGGGCCTCTAAACCAATTACAATTACCGGCTTAGAAGCCTTAATGATTAGCTCATGTGCAGTTGTCAAACCGTCTAAATTGTCTACCTTTGAATGATATTCTGGCATTATCCGCTGGGCTTTAGACTCTAAGACGTGTCTCTTTGCTGCGGAGCCGGTTAACTCAATATGAACAGGGCCTCGGGGAGCAGTCATAGCTAAACTAATAAGCCTATTTATTTCACTTACTACGCCCTTATCGTCTAGTCTGCTATGCCCCTTAGTCACCGGCGCTAACAAGGCTTTTTGGTCAATAAACTGATGTGTAATAAAAGCTGATTGCTGTTCTGTAAAACCGTCAGTCACCAAAATAACCGGAGCACGATCAAGTAATGCGCAAGCAGCCCCATTAGCTGCGCTGGCAACCCCTGGTCCTTTGGTGGTTAGTGCCACTCCTATAGAGCCAGTCAACTCAGCTGCAGCGGAGGCCATGATCACCGCCCCACACTCAGTTCTTGTCAGTACAAACTTAATACCCAATTGCGCAGCAGCTTCTATCAAGGGCAGACTACTTCCACCGCCAGGGACGCCATAAATATGAGTGACATTATTGTCATAAAATACCTGAGCTAACGTTTCAGCAACGGTCTTAGGTTCAATAGTGATCTGATCAATCATCAACTGAATTCAACCTCATCTTTGACAGGCAGGTTGATGATGAGATTTAAGGCCTTGTCCACATGAGAATGGGATCCAGGGGGCACTACAATGGTAGATTCTCGCTCTTCAAAAATAGCGGCCCCAACAAATTCTCGCCCCACCTGGACTTTAGAGCGCGCATAAACCGGTGCAGACACAAAGCCATTTTTGGGGCCAAAATAGATTTGCCTATGCCCCTTGCTACAATCATCAGATTGAGGGACAGAACGCGCTACCGCTAAGTCAATTTCGGGCGTCGGTCCTGCCGTAACTACACGCCAGGAAACAATTTCAACTGCCATATCTGGTTCAATTCGCCCAAATTGAGTCAGATAAACGGCCTCAAATAGTTGTCGTATTGCTTCAGCATCTTCTGCTATTAATACAGCCTTAGTCATCCCTACCTCGACGTTGTAGCCCTGACCAATATATCGCATCGAAGCAAGAACCTTTACTCCAATAGAGCTTTCGCTCTCTCCTGCTGCTGTGATTAACTTTCTACCTTGAGCCTCCATGTCTAAAATTTGTCTAATCGCTTTTTTGAAATTCAACCGACTCAGTGGCACAACGCCACCCTGTACAGTTGTGAAAGACGTGGGAGAAACAAGAAACCCTAAGGCTGAAGCAACACCCGCCCCTGGAGGGCAAACAATCTTCGATAAATTAAGCTTGAGCGCAATATTGCAGGCATGGACGGGCCCGGCACCACCAATAGGTATCATAGTATAGTCAGTAATACGCTTAGCTTTTTCAAGAGCATGAATGGCCGCAGCCTGAGCCATACTTTCGTTTACGGTTTCATGTATGGCCCAGGCCGCATCAACAATAGACAGACCTAGGGGATCTGCTATCGTGTTTTTAACCGCTGCTTTGGACGCCTCAATATCAAGTTGCATATCGCCACCCAAAAAATTATCAGCAGCAAGATAACCTAAAATAAGGTCAGCATCGGTAACAGTAGCGCCTAGACCACCTAAGCCATAGCAAGCCGGTCCAGGATCAGCACTAGCACTTTGCGGACCTACCTGGATGAGATCTAAGTTATCTAGGTGCGCAATAGAGCCGCCACCTGCACCAATTTCTATCATATCTATCACGGGGATTTTTAGCGGTATACCACTTCCTTTTTTGCCTCTAAAGATTCGTGCAACTTCAAACTCGTTGGCATGCATAGGATTGCCATCTTCCACCAAACAAGCTTTTGCCGTCGTACCACCCATATCGAAACAAAGGATATCTCCTTGACTATCACCATCAGCAACAACTTTGTTAATCGCGGCTGCGGCCTGCACACCGCCGGCTGGCCCTGACTGGACCAATCTAATGGGGTAAATTGCAGCAGTCGATTCGTGAACCGTTCCACCGTCAGAGAGCATTAGATATAGTTCTTTATCAATGCCCATCTCATGAAATCTGCGCGTTAACCGCGCCAAGTAGCGGGTAAACGTTGGCAGCACATAAGCATTACAAATAGTAGTAGATGTTCGCTCATATTCGCCAATTTCAGGCATAACGTCACTGGAAATACAAACAATAGCATTTGGAGCCTCTTGTTTTAAAATTTCTCGAATCCGTCTTTCATGAGATGGATTTTGATAGCTATGGAGTAAAGAAACGGCGACAGCGTCAACATCACTAGACGCTATAGCTCTTGCCACTTCAACCACGCTAGATTCATCTAGCGCCGTTATAATCTGTCCGTCAGCCCTAATTCGCTCGGAAACCTCATAGCGCCAGCGACGAGTTACTAAGGGGACTGGCATCTCCATAAATAAATCATAGGTGTCGTAACGGAGCTCTGTGCCTATCTCCTGTATGTCTCGAAAACCCTGAGTCGTTATTAAGGCAACTTTAGAACCACGACGCTCAATAATGGCATTAGCGACTAGCGTAGTACCATGAATAATGTGCTTTAACTTTGAAGGATGGATATTATTCGCTTTAAGGATTTTTTCTACTCCCTCAATAACACCTAACGAGGGGTCATCTGGTGTGGTCAACACCTTCTCATCGAAAAGCTTTCCATTACTCAAGTCCACCATTACTAAATCAGTAAATGTGCCGCCTATATCGACGCCTAATCGGTATCCATTAGCCACCTAAAAGTACCTCTTTAAATTGAAAGTCATAATCTCTCTCAGCAGCCTCTTTTGTCACTGCACCTGAATCTATATCACTAATTATCATATCTGTAGCGCGCGTTTTAGGGCGCCCTATGCCTCCGCCACCAGGGGTATCAAAGGTGACTACATCATCATTTTTTAAATCCATCCTAATTTTGGCGGGAATACGCTCACCATTGACATAATCACAACCAGGAGAGCCTGCCTTGCCACCCAACAAACCCCGTGGAGGATATTTCACGCGCTCATGGCGAATGGTCATAGTCACTGGATCTTCAGAAGTGATTTTGAAAGAGAGACGCTGCGCCTGACCACCCCGAAATTCACCCGCACCTCCAGAATCTGGAATTAGACTTTTTTCAGTAATCATAATAGGGACGCTATTTTCAAATTGCTCAATCGGAACTGTTGCAATATTACTAGGAAAACTTAGGCAAGGTGGCCCATCTTGGTGGGGTCGAGCGCCATGACCACCATTCATAAAGAACATTTTTATGAATCGCTGTCCATCATCCAATTTACCCGCAAAATAGACATTCCAAACAGGAGACCCACAATCCGCGATAATGCGGTCAGGTATCAATTGAGCAAGGGCGCTAAAAATGACTGGCGGTAAATAATGGCCCGTCAAATGTCTAGCCCATACAGGCGCTGGTCGCAGCGGGTTTAATAAAGAACCCTCTGGGGCGGTAATGGTAATGGGTCGAAACGATCCTTCGTTATTTGGGGTGTAAGGGTCAAAGGCGCATTTAATAGCATAAGCTGAGTAGGCCACGGTGTAATTTAAAACCGAATTTACCGGCCGGTTGATTTGGGCAGAGGTACCTGAAAAATCCACACTAAGATCGCTGCCAGAAATGCAGACTTCACAGCGAATCTTAAGTGGCTCTTCGAACCCATCCAGCATAATTTCATCACTATAAGTCCCATCCGGAACAGCAGATATCGCCTTGCGCATGGCAGCCTCAGACCGCCCAAGTATTTCTTCGACTAACAAGTCTAGATCATCAATTTGCTCATCATCCAGAATTTTTATGAGTCGCTGTATGCCCAATTCGTAAGCAGAAAACTGGGCGCCGATATCACCAAATGTTTCCTCAGGGGCTCTCAGGTTCTCTGTCATAAAGGCAATCACGTCCTCATTTTTGACCCCCTTAATTAATATTTTTGATACCGGTATCGTCAATCCTTCCTCAAAGGAATCTCTAGCTGTGACAGAGGGTGCTCCACCAATATCAACGCTATGAAATACGCTGCCTAGAAATGCAATCAGCTTTCCATTACGGAAAACTGGGCGAATCATTGTAATGTCATTCAGATGCCCTGTTCCGTGATAAGCATCATTAGATATAACTACATCTCCCGGACTTAAAGTCTCTTTAGGAAAGCGTTTTAACATAACCTTTAACGTACGAGGCATAGATCCTATGAACGAAGGAACACTTCGAGAAGACTGTGCGAATAATCTGCCTTGAGAGTCCATGAGACAGACGGCCATATCCCAATTATCCCGCACCACAGATGAAAAAGAGGTACGAACAAAAACGTGAGCTGTTTCATCTAAAAGGCCATTAAACCGCTGCCAGACAACGCCAACCTGTAAAGCTGAAAATTGTTTAGTTTTAATCATAACGTTTCCTAACTCAAGTTATGTCAATCTTAATGAGCTTGCCCGGAGACAATAGCGCATTAATATTTTGTTTACTGAATAGCTAAACTTTGGGGGCAAACAATATCGCGCAGAAGCACAATTGCTTTACCGCGAGTAAGTCGATTTCCCCTTATAATTCTTAGACTGGCTTTCCGATTCAATCAGTAAGGGCACACCAAACTGGTGTGCCCTCATAGGATTAGAACTCGAAACTAGTGCGGATTCCAATTGATCGTTGCGGCATCAACCCTGCAAGTATCATCCGATTCAACCCGCCACTCTGGCCTGATAGATCTGGAAATAGCTGAAGATTGGTGTAGCCTTCCTCTTCCATTAAATTAGTAACGTAACCCTCAATACTCCAATCGTCTGACTCTAGGCCGACTCTCACGTTGACTAAAGAGTACTCGTCCGTACTGGTGACGTTAGCATTTGTCATCCACGTTTTGCCCTGACTGATATAATCACCTCTAAAGTACCAGCTACGACCAGACTTCAAGGTAGCTTCATAGGTCGCTGAAAGCGTACCACTTGTCTCTGGGTAGCGAGAAAAGGCGTTTTTCATCCCATCAATAGTTCTACTGCCGAAAAGTTGCGCAGCATCAGGGCTTTCAAAATCATTAATTTCTGATTTATTTAACGCAAAGGTCATATCAATCGTCCAATTATCAGAAAGTAAAAATGACCCCTCGACCTCTAGGCCAGAAAGATCAGCCTGACCGCCATTAGAGTTCACTTGGATATTCTCCCCGTCACCGGCAGCATTGGTAATTGTAATAATCTCTGGCGCTATTGCGTCTTCCCAGTCTGAGAAATAGATCGCCGCCGTTATCTGTGCACGATCATCCAAAAAACGACTTTTAACGCCGAACTCTAAATTAGTAATTGACTCTTCTTGTACACTAATACCTCCGCCACCGGCTGCAGCTATCTGAGCCAGCTCAGCGTCGTTTCGACCTATTAGACCGGCATTAAACTGACCAGGATTTACGCCTTTAGCATAGGTAAAGTAGTAGGTTGTGCCTTCTTTGGGTTTGTAATCTAAGATGACACGAGGCGTTGTACTATTAAAGGTATTCTCAAGGGGCGTCTGCCCAAGCGTTCCTTCAACGACCTTGTCCCGTTGATTTCTCGCCTCAAGACTTAACGATAAAGTATCACTAATTTGATAGCCAATTGCGGCAAATATAGCTCTGGTTTCGGGATCAAACGTACTAACCGACTGGTTAGGATTAGGTGTTAGTACAGAGAACACAGTGAAACCTTGTAACCTAGCTTCGATTTCTGAATAGCTTGCACCCACCATCCAAGTAAGGGCATTATCATCAGAAGAGGTTAATCTAAATTCCTGACTGAAATCTTTGTTACTGGTTAACGTCAGATTATAAGTATCAGCTGAAGCTGGAAATCCCAAAGCTGTGCCGGTTTGACCCGCAGTAACTCGGCGATCAAAATCCTCGAAACTACCGTACTCATTTTTATGAGAAGCCGTGACTGAAGAGATGGTCATGCCGTTATCCATTTCGTAATCAAGCACGAGGCTTACTTCTCTAGCATTTCTCTCCAGACCGAAACTGCGTGGCGCATCAAAAATCCATGCATCTTGAATGCCCTGATTGTAATACATTGCCTGTATTGCTGGTGTTATCGTAGTATCCATTCCTAGCTGATTAGAACCTAAGAAAGGAACGTCTCCACAAAGCCACTTTCCGCCACCTGCCGCGTTGCCTGCAACATTGCAGTCAAATATTTCTGGATGATCCGCGATAGTTATTCCAGCTCCTACAGATGGGCCATCATCATCAGTCCATGCATGTATACGGAATTTAGCCGATAATTTGTCCGTTGGCCGAGCAAATAACGATAGTGATATATCAGATGTCGATTCTGCCCCTAACCGGACAGTAGGGTCACCGCTATTTCTATATTCACCATGGGTCTCATACTGTCGAGCACTTAATCGCATCGACAACACATCTTCAATTAAACTACCCTCTACTTGTGCGCCAATATCTGTGAGTCCAAAACTACCAACCTCCGCACTAATTTTACCTGCCCACTCATCACCAGGCGTCTTAGTTACAGCATTAATAGCACCTGAGAACGTAGAACGACCAAAGTAAGCGCTTTGCGGTCCTTTGATAATTTCGATTCGCTCATAGTTTTCCGCACTACCTATTTCTGAACCAAGTGTTGGGGCACCATCAATAAAGACTGTTGCGCCCTGTCGCGTTTGACGATCAGTACGGGGATTCATACCTCTAAATATTAGACGTCGATTAAATCGACCCCCTTTACCGACAGAATGCTCTGAATAGTGAAATCCAGGCGTGAAATTTGCAAAATCAGGTAATTCATCCAGTGCCATTTTTTCAATTTGTTTAGCACCAAAGGCTGTAATCGTCAGAGGCGCTTCCAATAAGGCCTCCTCTCTTTTACGTGATGTCACTATGATTTCTTCCAGCGTAGCGCCCTCACCCTCAGCTGCAAAAGTTGCAGGGGCGATTCCTGCCACTGCGGCAATACTTCCTGCTATTGCTATCCGCAATAGTATATTTTTACCTTTAAAATTGATCATGTTGATTCCCCCTCAGGTAATCAGAATTCGTAATTTTAATTTCTCTTATCTGTCCATACTAGTTTTAACGCGAGATAACAGCCTAGACAACTTGAACCAAGTTTATGTCTCAATAATGGGCATCCATTCCGGCTAAAATAGGGGGAGAATGCGCATTTTTAGGGCGCTATAGGCATTTTTGAGGCTCCTAGAATTACTAGGTTTTCTTTTTCATCAAAATGAAATATTTTATTTTTTTAATGGGTAGTCGCGCTCTACTAAAACTAGACTTATCTAATCGCGATGATAGTTTTCTACTTTTTTTAACCTTTCTTGAGTGCCTAGCACCTGATTTATACCCTCTAAATCAGCCATTTCCTCATGCCACGCTAACGTACTTCCTTTCTCTAAAATATGAGCTAGCAACTGGGGTGCTTGATGTACAAAAAGATGTAGTAGTGCCACAGGGAACAGGGCTATTTTATAACCTAAACCTTGCAACTCATTGGCTGCCTCTATTGGACTTCCGCCACCTTCGGCAAAGTTATGGACTAAGGGCACCTGATCTCCAAATTGTTGTCCAATAACTTTCATTTGTTCTATGCTATCAGGGGCTTCTATGAACAGTACATCGCATCCAGCCTCTATGTACCGATGACCTCTTTCGAGCGCATCTTCAAACCCATTGACCGCTATAGCATCCGTTCGAGCAATAATAAGAGTATCCGAATGATGACGGGCATCTAAAGCTGCTTTAATTTTTCCTACCATCTCACCGCAACTAATGACCGCCTTGCCTGCCATATGGCCGCATCGTTTAGGGAAAACCTGATCCTCCATTTGAAGTGCCGAGGCACCGGCTCTCTCAAAGCTCGCTACTGTGCGCTGTACGTTAAGAGCATTACCAAACCCAGTGTCCATATCCACAATCAGAGGTATCTTGGATCGACCTTTTATGATCGATATAGTCTCTGCTACTTCGGTGGCTGTCACTAGGCCCACATCGGGTAATCCAAAGCGCGAAAATGACAGGCTGCCACCTGACAAAAAAGCAGTGGAAAATCCCGCTGCCTCAACTAGCAGTGCAGACAATCCGTCGTAAACTCCGGGGGCTAATAAACAGCCTGGTTCATTTAATAACGTCTTCAATAGTTCTTTTTCTCTCATGAAGTAGGCTGCTTGATTTGATTAGGTATATGATTTTGATGATTTTTTAGGTACCAACTCGCAATCTCAGATCGCGTTGCAAACCAAACATCTGGCAAACTTTTCGCATACGCTAGAAATTCTCTAATTGCACGAACTCGGTATGCGCGACCCGACACGTGAGGGTGAAGCCCTACATTCATCATGCGGCAATGTGTACCCCCTTCTTCATACAAAACACTCAACTCTTCAATTAAAATATCTCGAAATTCACTCGTTGTATGCCCACGTCTATTAATAATCGTAAAATCATTGATTTCGTTACTATAAGGTGTCGAGACAATCGGGCCGTTTTCTGTATTCACAATATAAGGTTGGTCATCATTCATAAGATCACAGTAATATATTAGGCCTTGCTCTGCCAAAATAGCCGGTGTACTTTCAGTGCCCCGTAGAGATGAGGACAGCCATCCTTTTGCTTTATGACCAACAAATTCTTCGTATACTTTTAAGGTTTTTAATATAACCTCTCGCTCTAAATCTGGCTCAAAAGCATAATCAGACAGCAGCTCTCCTTGTTCATAATTGTGGGCAGTGACTTCGCAACCCATCTGTAAAGCACGCTCTAACATAGCTCTACGATGCAATGCCGTCATTGCATTCAACGTTACTCCAGGAACAACTCCCTGCTGTTCAAACATATCAAACAATCGCCAAATACCCACACGCTGACCATATTCGCGCCAACACCAATTTGGCATATCAACCTTATTCCCGGGTAATACATTTGGCAGAATAGGCGGTCCACCGGCGTAATAAGGTTCATCGGTATCTTTAGTTCGCTCCCAAGTTTCAAGGTTCAGTGAGACAATTAAAGCAACGCGCTTACCCCCTGGCCATTGCATGGGTTTTCTATGGGAGATAGGCACATAATCAAAGTCAAAAGTCATAAACGTTCGCCCGTTATATTGGAATTAGTGGTCTCGCTTAACTTAAATATAGCTCTAAAAGTCATCGCGTATTAGTGTTCTTCAAAAAGGCGCCCTAAATGATCGTACTGATCATTGATGCCACAGCTCCGCAGTGCATGCCACATACCAGCCACATTGATCGGTAATAATGGCTTGTTCAGCATTTTTTCCATCACGGGGAAAATTCCCGCGGTCGACAAATTAGTCCCCACCTGAATGATCGCATCGATATCGTCACTATCAACCTGTTTCACAATATCCATAACTTGGTGATCTGGTACCAAGGCGATAGCATCGCCAGCATTATCGCAGCGTAAGCCCACCAGCTCTTTTACCTCATATCCAGAGTCCTCAAAAAAGAGCCTTACATTTTTATCACCAATAGGCTGATAGGGAGTAATCACTGCGATATTCTTACCTGTTCCTCCAAGAACACCAAGAGCCTCTAAGGCTGCAATAACAGAGTTAGCGCCGGTGGTCAGCCCAACATCCTCACCTACGGCCTCATGAATTCGATCAACAAATCCGTCGTTACCTTTTACCCCACCCCAGAACGTTTCGGCTGACATCCCCATCATTATGTGATCAGGTTTACACGTCATCAAACTCTCTATTGACCCTCCAATAGTGGATCTAAGCGCATCTAAAAACTTCATGAATTTTTCGTCATCGCTGAGATCGGTCTGCTCGATCAAAAACCGTGTGGTATGCCAGGTGACACCACGAGGAATGATTCTCTGAAAATCATACTCTACCGCGGTATTGGTTGAAGGGATCACTACACCAATCTTAGCCCTATGACCCATGTAATTATCCCGGTGGCTATCTGTTATCTGACTCCTCTCGCGGGTTTTCGAAAGGTCTAGCTTACTGTTTTTAAATGCCATAAAGCCCTCCTAAAATGAGTTTGTGGTTTATAAAACTGCCTCACTATCTCGAACGCAGTCAATCATCGCTCTCTCCATTAAAAACTCTTTTGCCTTAACTGGATCTGCCGCTGAGGCCATTAAAAACCGTTGCCGATCGACCTGTATTTTTTCATCTGTCGCTTCCATCAGCTGTTTATTAGCAATGGTATGTTGCTGAATAAAGGTCATCGCCAAATCTCGTCTCTGACGATTGTAATGTTCAAATTTGGCAATGTGATCGGCTCCCTCATTAACGATCTCAACCAGTTTTTTGGCTAAATTAAACGCATCATGAATGCCTCCATTCATACCCATACCACCTAAGGGGTTATTAATGTGGCAGGCATCGCCAACTAAAACCATTCTCCCCTTGTAATAGGTCTCAGCCACTCGCTGGTTAACCTTATATAATGTGCGATGGCCAATATCATAGTCACCGGCTTTGTTGTACAGGTGATGAAGACGCTCCTGAATAAAGTCGTCAGACAATAGAGTGTCCTCAGACTGATGTTTGGTCGGGTCAGTGGGAAATAATACACGCCATATCTTCTCAGTCCGAAGGACTACACACCATTCCTCAGGGTCTGCGATGTAGTTGACCCAAGCGAGATCATCAAATACTGACTCAAAGGGGAACTGGGTACTGACCACCAAAAATTTCTCCTCGTAGGTAAAACCACTATATTGAATGCCGCTAGTTTTTCTAGCCTGACTCTGGGCACCATCGGCACCCACTAAAAAAGATCCTCGAATAGTTTGTATGCCCAAGTCAGTTTCGATCTCAACATCCACATGATCTAAACCCTGGTTATAGCCAACCAATCGGTGTCCAAACCGAACCTCAACATTGTCGTAACAACGCAATTTGTCACCAATCACACGCGTTAACTCATATTGCTCTAACTGCAAGCGAAAGGGGTATGGGGTTTCATCAGCCAATAGATCCATTTCAAAGCAGGCTACTTGATCGGTGCAACGATCACGGTATTGATAACGGTCGGCAATCAAACCTTTAGTTAAAATCTCCTCAATGACACCATTACCCAGACTTGCAATCATCTCCAGAGAGGGTGGATGAAAGGTGGACGCCCGCAAATCAATAGGTAGACTAGACGATTTTTCGAATAATATAATAGGGATATTGCGTTGGGCCAGATATAAAGCAAGCACTGAGCCGGCCGGGCCAGCCCCGCAAATAACGATGGGTAGCTGATTCATTCTTCTCTCCCAAAGGTGATGGACTGCGCCTATCAGCGATAAAAAGGTAATCAATTGTTAAGTGGGATAATAAGCGGCGACTAGTCAGGAGCAAGATCTAGTGCGCCTTTGTCTCAATAGTGGACGCCTCATTAACCCAACTGTGGCCATTCTTATGCACTTATTCCCTAACGAAGGCATACTTATTTTTCTTTTGGAAAGAGTAACGTCTTCATTTGTTTGGTCAAAAGCAATGGCTCACGGCCACAGGCGGCGAGATAATCAGACGGTACATCAAAAATATTATTCTCAATGCACTGAAAGCAACCGCAAAGCATATTAATAACGTCTTTACCGCGGGTAGCAAAAAATGGAATCTCACGGAGACGTTTAATGTTATCTTCGACGCTAATGGGCTCATAGGTCACCTCTATACCATAGACTTCGTTAGCGCTCTCAACAAGTTCGGTTTGGGTGTAACAGGGGCCAGTAAGATTGAGTATTTTGCCATTGCAGCTGTCATTGGTAGCCAGTCTAGCGTAGGCGTAAGCAAGCTCGGAAATAGAGATATAACCGCAGCGCCCTTCATTACCGTTGTTTTGAGATAAACCATCGGCGTCTGCTGCAGCACGGATCTGAACAACATCCAAATCAAGATACAAACCATTACGAGCGATAATCCATTTGAGCCCACTGCCTTTAACATATTCTTCTGTGCGCCGATTTATACTCGCAAAATCAGAAAATAACGTGCTGGCTTCGCCACCATTACTGATAAGACTGGTATAGATCAATTTTCCAACGCCCGCAGAAACAGCGGCGTTGATCACATTGCGGTGGAGTTGCAGACGATCGCCTCCCTCTGCAACCGGCGCTGAAATAATAATGAGTGTATCTATGCCTTGTAACGCGGCATCCATCTCCTCCAGCGATTGATAATCAGCCACGCGGGTTTCGATCTGCCCAATCTTAAGTTTCGCTGGATCACGCACAATTGCCACAATATTTTCAATCTCTGTGATAGTGATCAACTCAGAAATGATAGCGTGACCCAAACGTCCGGAGGCTGCGCTCACTGCAATTTTCATTTGACGATAGTCCTATGGCCCGATCAGGCGTATTTAGTTTTGATTATCGATATATCCTAAATTGTAAAAGGTAAGATCTCTATAAACCGCCACTAGAATAGGGGTTTTCACGTTGGGAGTTATGCATCGTAAATTAAAGTACCGCACAAACTGTTTTTGTTTCAAGGTAGTTTTCCACAGCACTCAGGCCACTCTCACGACCCCATCCCGATTGTTTGTACCCGCCTATAGGCAATGACGGATCAAACATAAGATGTGAATTTATCCAAACCGTGCCAACCTGAAGATCAGCGGCTAAGCAATGTGCATGGCTAAGATTTTCAGTCCATACGCTGGCAGCTAAACCGTAGTCTGAATCATTTGCGAGCGCTAAAGCGTCATCCCTGCTATCAAAATTAATACAACTCAACACTGGCCCAAATACCTCATCACGAACGACACTCATCGAATTATTGCAGTTAGCTAGAATAGTCGGCTCGATAAACGTGCCCGCCGGACCACCTCGCCCGCCACCAGCAATCAGGGTCGCCCCAGCAGCAACTCCACCCTTAATGTAACCATCGACCTTTTCTGCCTGAACAGCGTTGACCAAAGGGCCCATTTGAGTGTCTTGATCAAGCCCGTGTCCCAGTGAAATGCCTTTGGCTATATCCGCAAGACCATCATAGAATTGATCAGCAATGGTGCTATGGACATACAAGCGAGTTCCAGCCACACAGACTTGACCGCTATTGAAAAATATTGCATTTGCTACACCGGGAATCGCCAATTCCAAATCAGCATCATCCATGACTATCATCGGCGATTTACCACCAAGCTCTAGTGTTACGCGCTTTAAATTACCTTTAGCTGCCGCCAATATCTTACGCCCAGTCTGTGTAGAGCCGGTAAAACTGATTTTATCCACCCCATTGTGTTCCGCCAGTGCCTGACCGACCTCATGCCCATAGCCGGTCACTATATTGAGCACACCGGCTGGCAGGCCCGCTTCGATACAAAGTTCACCCAAGCGTATTGCCGTTAATGACGTATCCTCTGCCGGTTTTAATATTACACTGCAACCTACACAAAGTGCCGGCGCTAACTTCATCGCGTTCAAAATTAAAGGGCTATTCCATGGTGTGATAGCAGCTACAACCCCAATGGGTTCTTTCAAGGTGTAAGAATGGATCCGTTTGCCAGCCGGCTGATAGCCTATTGAACTCGGAATAACGCTACTTTCGAGTTTGGTACAAAGTCCTGCAAAATAACGAAACTGTTCAGCCGCACCGGGAATTTCGGCCCACCGCCCCACGCCCAATGGCTTACCTTGATCCAAGGTTTCTAATTCTGCGAGTTCATCAATATTGGCATCAATAAGATCACCGATTTTCCAGAGAATTTTTGCCCGCTCTGCCGGTAACATTGTGCGCCAGATACCCGATTCAAAGGTCGCTCTCGCAGATGACACAGCAGCGTCCACATCAACTGCTGAGCCTTTTGGGAAGGATGTTAATACCGTACCCGTGGCAGGATCAGTAGAGTCAATACAGCCACCTTTGGCGGCATCAACCCATTCATTGTCCAGAAGCATCTTTTTGTTAGCCGAACGAAGAAATGCTTTAGCCCCTTTATTAGTTGCTGAAACTGACTTTAGCTCAATATACATAGTCCCTTTCCTCTAACATTAATAATTGTTGTAAGGCAGTTACCCTAGTGACCTCCTCAACTGAGATATTTCATCTCCGTCGTCAAGTATCACTCACCAACTGAGGTGTTCAGGCATATTGAGCACCCTTTAAGTCAGATGCTCCCTTGCTGATGAAGAATACCTCGCCAACATATTTGGACAACTTGGAGCTATGCATAATTATGCTTGCGCCTGCACCACTTCAAATAACTCACCTACAGCCCCACGTAATATAAAGCCGGCAGGCTCGTCATCAAAAACATTAGGGAGCGCCCCTTCACTAACTAGCTCGATGGAAGCTTTGGCGCACATGGCACGACATTTCTCTAAATCATTGACTCGCAGAGTCAACATTGCAAGACCTGTTTTATCTAAGGAGCATGGGTAGACAATGCCAGACTCAGCTTTCATTTCCCATATCTCAATACCAACATCGGCACCAAGATTCCCCCAAAGAAAATAAGTCCCCGCGGGGGCGCCGACTAACTCATTAACGTTTTCCTGATAACATTCCATTTGTGACGTTCGCTTAACACCGAAAGCTTTTTCAAAAAAGGCGTTCACAGGACGTTGATCTAAGGCCGTTATGGAGGCACTGCCAAAACCATTATGAACACCCTTGGAGTGCACCAACTTTTGATCGCTGCGAATACTGGCGGTAATAAATAGCTGCTCGCCACCTGGACCGAAAGGTGCGTAACTCATCGAATCCACATCCGTTCCCCACATCGTGTTGCGAAAATAATAATAGCGTGGTGGCGATATCATAGGGGTATTTGCAGAAGCCAGAGCATGGTAAGACTCTGCTCCGTCACGTGTACCACCTTCCATAACTAATAATCCTGGATCGTTAGGCCCCGATTCTGGTCGGGGTCGAATCGGCCCTGCTCCAGGAGGCGCCTCAAGAATACGAACAACCTGACTATCATTCCAACCTGATTCAGGCATAGAAAGTAGCACATGCCGACGTCCAGAAAGAGCAACGTCTTGAATAATTGCAGGACTATTGCCTAAGATCGTATCACTCTGAACCGTCATACCAATAACATCACGATAAAAGCTGATACTAGCATCCACATCTGACGAAACAGTCGTGAATGTAATTAACTTAGTTTCGAGCGGGTTAGAGTCTGCCAGCTTAGCGAAAGATTCTCCTACTACTTCTCTTGCTATCCCAGGTAAGATTACTGTCTCTTCCTTGGAGTCTACGTCACTTTTTTTTGCAGAACGTCGTCCAAACTTGGATTCAGATACCATGACTATATACTCCTGCCGGATCTATGAAAAACCATCCATTTTTTGATGCACAGTTTGTGACAAATCGATTTAAGAACTGTTCTGGCACTGGTAACTCCACGTTGGATATTATTTGACGACAAAGAACTCATTGAGTTGCCTCATGTTATTTTGTTTTTAGCATCTAAACGTCTAAGATTCAAAGTCTTCAGCGTTTCCTCATGACTTTCACGAGTGATGTTGTAGTAGGAGAAAAAATAAAAACATACCAACCCAAAAATCAAAACACTCGGCCCGTATACTAGGCCAAGATTAAAGATGACATCATCGGGTATATCTCCGGGCTTGATGTTTTCTCCCGTAGGAAATGATATCAATGAAAGTGTTAATCCTGCTAAAAAATGACCTACTCCTGATGTGGTTTTACTTGCAAGTCCAATAAAAGAGAAAATTAAACCCTCTTGTCGCTTGCCCGTTTGCAACTCTTGGTTATCAGGAATATCTTGCATGATAGATCCCATCCCTACCACCATAATTGCCATTCCCACACCAGTTGTTATTTGACTGAAGATTAAAGCAGGTAATAACAATGAACTCTCATTATTTGGAAAAGCCCCAATGAGGCGAAGAATGGTTGGTAAGACAAACGACATTAGAATTATTGTCAAACCCACATACATTGTCCTTTTTTTATCGAGCCAATTAATAATGTATTTTACAAACGGTATGCCGATAACAGTTGAGGCAAAAAAAGCGTAAAACAGATATTGGATTTTGGATGTTTCCAACGCCCAAAAATAAGTATTCATATGAAGTACAAGTGCGCGCTGGAGCCCACTTAGAATAAAAAAAGTAATAGAAACAAGAAATATAGAAAGAAACGCTCGATTTTTTAAAATAGCGCCAAGCTCCCTGAAAAAGTATCTGTAAAAATGGTAGAAACTGTCTGTAATCATAGTTTCTTTATTATTTGTATGTAAAAAAGGAATTTGTGACTGAGTACCTCGTGTTGCTATAAGGATCACAATAACGGATACAACAGCAAACGTTAATGCAAAGGCAGGGTAGGCCTCCGGATTAAGCTGACCTTGGGGATAAGTATCAGTAGCCTTAAAGTAAAACGTAAAGGCTACTATAGATAAAATCATAGCTGCAATAAAAGCAAACAGACTTCTAATTGCTACAAGCGACGTACGGTCAGTATGATTTTCAGTTAGCTCAGCACCTAACGCATAATAGGGGAGAAGGAAAAATGTCAAACTCAAACGAAGACTGATTGCTGTAAAGGTTAGCCATAAAAAGAGACTGATTCCAAAATAACTTTCTGGTGGACTAAAAAGAAAATAGAAGGCTAATCCAAATGGTATTGCAGATGCATACATAAATGGGTGACGCCTGCCTAATTTAGAATGATATTTATCTGAAAATGCACCAACAATAGGATCGCTGATACCGTCAAATACCAACGATAAGAGGAGAGCCGTACCTGCTAAAATTGGGTCTAGGTATAAAACTTGGACATAATAGAATAACAAGAAAAATTCTATAGAGTTTGTCATGATAGCTTCGGCAACCTGCCCTGTGCCATAGGCCAGCTTAACAGGAACGCTAATTTTTCGATCTCGGATTGAAATTTTTGTATCCACCTTTTAGTTAAATCTAAATAGCACTTTTCTCTTCAGCCACGTCACCACCATATTTAGAATAGAGCCTTCCATAAATACGCTTTATAATTTGCGTGCGCTCCAGATCTAATTGCTCCTGAAGTAGAGCTGATGGTTTACCAGTACTAAGCGAATCTAAAGATAGCTTATTGTGCTCCGATAAAACTTCCTCAACATGTGCAAGTCGATCTTTAACTACCCAAAGTTCGGCACCTAACTCAAGCGTTATGGAAATAAGGTGGTCAATAACCTCATTTTCAAAATAGGTAGGGTTACCTCGTTTGAAACCAGGGAGATTCTCTAGACCATCAAGGTCATTTAATTTTTTATCAGTCATTTATTTCTCATTTAATGGTTTGGTTTAAATCCTATCCTTTCAGCAAGTATAAATTTATCAGGGTCGTATGGGTGCATCTCAAAGCCTCTGGCTTCCATGATCTCTTCGACATTAGAACGCACAAATCCAGGTAAAAAGGGCTCACCATTGTCCGCCGCGTCCATTGCTCCAAAAAACATCGTATAAACATCCCTTGATTTATCTCCAGAAAAATCAATTAGCGTAAAGCTACCTCCCGGCCTTAATACCCTTAAGGTTTCTGAAAGAATCTTTCTTGAAATTGAAACTGGAACCTCATGAAATAATAAATTTGCCACCACGATATCAAAATGATTATTTTCAAAATCAAGCTCTTCAGCAAGCATTTGCTTAAAATTGATATCTAGATTTTGTCCTAGCGCTCGAGCATGCGCGTAGCGAACCATGTGAGCGCTGATATCAATTCCCCACACCTCAGCGTCTGGGTATATTCGCTTCAAGGCTGACGTCGTCACACCTGCACTGCACCCAAGGTCAAGAATACGATGTACTTTATTATCTTGAGGAGTAGCAACTGTACTGGCTTGCATGTCAGCGAACATATCATTATCCGCAGCACCACCCATAAAAACCTTTGAACCATAATCGTAAAGAAGACCAGAAAGTGGATCATTGACATTACCACCAGGTTGGATATGGATCTCCGCAGTAGCGTACTCCGGGATTGAAAAATCTAAGTCATAGGCAACTGAGCCAGGACCAATTTTTTCAGCATCATCCAGAGCTCTCAATAAATCATTTTTCCGCATGTGAAGTGAGCTATAAGTACATTCCCAAAAGGATTCTTGCAGTGTGCGCTTTATGCGATAATAAGTTTTTAGAATATTGTCTTTCATCAGTAATTCTATGGCTTCTGCCGTGCTTTTAGGGTCGGGCTCCATACTCTTACCGGCATTTTTCAACAATAATTTGCTGTATTCTCCAATGGGCTCCTGTTGCGCATGCAATAATAAGTTACGAGCACTTTCTATAAAATCCATATAGGCTTCATCGCGCCGTGTTGAGAGTGAAGGGAAAACGCCTGCTGTTTTTCCACGTTTATAAATAGCCTCACTAATACCCATGTTGTCCCCCACGATTATTTTAATTTATAGAGTATTACACCCAAGTGACATTTCTTCAGAGCTGTTTCTTCTAACTGTTTCAGATATGGGCATAAGATTCATAAAACTCGAGACTTTTTGTAAAAGAAACTTAAGAAAGTTGTGCCTAGCAAGTAGTCATAAAATAGATGAATTTAAAGCCGCCAAGCCCAATAAAATATTGATCTCTATAGGTCGGCTCGTCTTCAAGCATGAAGACTAATTCCATTAAGTACTGACGCATAAGCTATTAATATTTAATGGTCACTGCTTTAATTTTTAAGTACGGCAGCAACCCTTCGTAACCAAATTCTCGACCCCAGCCAGACTGTTTGTTGCCACCAAATGGCACACCAGGAATAAGGGCTGCGTGTGAATTAATACCAACTTGACCTGAATCTATAGCATCGACCATTTTCAAGGCTTTATTTATATCTTTGGTCCAAACACTACCCGACAATCCATAAATAGTGCTATTGATATCTGTAATCAGAGCCTCGATATCATCACCAAATGTGGTTATCGCTAAAACTGGGCCAAACACTTCTTGTTGGACAATATCCATACTCACTTCAGTGTTATCGATAAGGGTAGGTGGATAATAAAATCCGGGGCCTTCAGGTATTTTCCCGCCGGTCAGTAATACCCCTCCGGCCTCGACTGCCTTTTCTACTTTGGCATGGACTTGCTGCCGCTGCTTCTCTGAAATTAAGGGGCCTAATTGAGTTTTAGGGTTAAGCGCATCGCCACTTTCCATAGCTTCTGCAATGTTAGTTAAGACCTTAATAACTTCTCCGTGGATAGACTCATGAACATATAAACGTGTTGCCGCCATACAGTTTTGTCCCGACAAGAAAAAACACGCCATTGCCGCCGCCGGAACAGCATCCTCCAGATTCGCATCCGGAAAGATCACGAAGGGAGACTTACCGCCGAGCTCTAAACTTACCTTTTTAAGATTGCCCGTAGCGGCAATAACAATGCGTTTACCAACCGCAGTAGAACCTGTAAAAGAAATTTTATCGATGCCAGTGTGCCCACTTAAATACTGGCCTACCGTTTCACCTTTCCCTTGCACAATATTGACAACGCCAGCAGGGATCCCTGCTTTAATAGCGAGTTCGGCAACGTATATTGCCGTTAAGGGTGTTATCTCTGCAGGCTTTATAACCAAAGAACATCCGCTTGCCAAAGCTGGTCCAAGTTTTAATATCAGCATCGCAACGGGCGCATTCCAAGGGGTTATCGCCGCCACAACACCTACCGGTTCGTACTTGGTATAAGCCAGAAACTGGTTGTCTGGGTATAAAAAAGGAGCTCCAGGTATGGTGTCACCTTGAATTTTATCGACCCAGCCGGCGTAATAGCGGATAAATGCCGCACACCAATATCGGATAGTGCTTACGCTAATGCTAATCGGCGTGGCACATTCCAGACTTTCCAACTCACTCAATGCTTCTGAATGTTCGTCAATTAATCGGGCAAACTCTAACATCAATCCCGCGCGCTGTTCTGGAGCCATTGTCTTCCAGCCACTATTAAATGCGCTTCTAGCTGCGGCTACCGCCGCATCAACATCACTATTAGAAGCATCACGTAAACTGTAAATATGTTTACCATTACAGGCATTAATAACAGGTGTGATCTCTTCACCCGTGGCAGTGCAACGCTTACCATCAATGAATAAACTTGAGTCAGACTTAAGATACTGCTTTGTAGTTTCACTGAAATTATTCATTTGAATTTCCTATTCTGTCTGATCTCAAGAAAAAGCGGAGGCTGATTCTGCAACCGGATCATAGCCAAACATTTTTTGAGCATGCATCGCTCTATCGTCACTAAAAGTACTTGGACTAAGATCGTCGCCACCCATACGCTTGCCGGTAGCTCGAGATTCAGATAACACCCAAGAACTGCGTTCAAGGCGTGCATCTTGATAGCGTATGAACGCAGTTTCTATTTCGTCAAAACTAATCAATGATTGAGCTAAAAACCAGGCATCTTCGATCGCCATTGCGGCGCCTTGCCCTAAAAAAGGCAACATCGGATGTGCGGCATCCCCCAGCAAGACTACTCGCCCATCTTGCCAGCAATTAATTGGGTCCCGATCGAATAGAGCCCATTTAAAACAACTTTCGGGATTAATAGCATCTATGATTTCGACTACATCCTGCTGAAAATTTTGAAACAGTGCTTTTAACTCATTTTTATCGGCTTTTTCTGTCCAGCTTTCTATTTTCCAATCTTGTTCTGCAAAAACCGAAACATTAAGCTCTGTACCTGACTTAATGGGGTAATAAACAAATTGACGTTGGTGATGTACTCTTACGTTAGATTTTTCGACCAAGTAGCTTGCCGGTAACTGGGTTGCTGGCACAATGGCTCGCCATGCGACAAAACCGGTGAATCTCGCAGGCTGCTTACCCGTTATTTGTGCGCGCACAGCCGAACGAATGCCATCACAACCAATAACACAAGCGCCGATTGTACTAGGCTGATTGGTGAAGTTAACCGTGACCTCTTCTTCAGTTTGGCTGTAGTTAGTGAAAACATGGTTGAGCTGGATACAGTCTGAATCTTTGCGGTGGACGGCATCCAAAAGAATCTTGTGCGCGTCGGCACGATGAATTTGATAATAAGGATAACCAAATGTCGATTTCAGGTTAACAAACGGAATGGTACTTAACAGCTCACCTGTCGTGCCATTTTTCAGCTCTCCTAACTCTGGTACGCTAGATTGTCTCGCGATGATTTCTGCAACACCCAATTGCTGAAAAACCTTACTGCAATTTGGTGCCAAAGATATCCCTGCACCGACTTCTTTAAGCTCACATGCTTGCTCATAGACTCTGACACAATGACCATCTTGCAAGAGTGCCAAGGCTAAGGTTAAACCACCTATGCCGCCGCCAATAATAATGATTGGCCTATTTTTATTATTTATTATCATAGTGCCCGTTATTCCGTATTTGAGGAGAATCCCAAGGCACCTGGATTGAATAAATTTTGGGGATCCATATTGTGCTTAATATCGCTCAGAGCTTTGCTTGCAGCTGGGACTCTACTCGACAAGAAAGGATAAGCCTTGCCTAGCTGGAGGTGAGTAGCACCGCGTTCGTGCCAGAGCGTAATCGCTTCTTTTCTTAAGGTTTCTACTAGGGCCCGGCCATCAGGTGATGGTGAGAATGTTTGGAGGCCAGCCAGATAATCATCATCTAACACAGTGTTGTGAAACGAACTGCGAGTATCTTGCCAATAAAATGCAATTTCATACAAAAAAATATTCGTAGAAATGGCAGAGTACATACCAGCAATAAACATATTTTGGGTATCCATTTCAGACTGGTATCTATGTAACACTGCCATCCAATCATGATGGAAACCTTTACACTCAGAGAAAGGCATACAGCCATTAATTGGCACCCAACGTTCGCCCTGTACGCCTAAGATATTGTTTAGTGGTGCAAAGGGCATGGTTATCATGACAGTTGGCATGGAATTGGGAATCTCGTCCCCGAATTGATAAGCTATCTCTCTCGTTGCTTGAATTTTCGCATCAATAACCGCCTTGTTCATACCACTTAAAACAAAGTTTGCACCGAACCCCGGTTGCTCTAAAAATGCCTTTCCGTTCAAGGCCATTTTTGTTAATTTGTAGAGTGCCGAAAAAATATTTTTTGATGCCCGAAAAATAGCTTTAGCTATTTCTACTTGGAGTCCTATCGATTGTTGTGAAGCCAAGTTCTGCTGAAACTGAGGATCTAGGCCAACGCTTTCATCTGCTAGTTCGGCCCGAGCAATTCCCGCCATGGCAGCGTTCATTGAATCGAAGTCTCTAAATTTAAATGATAAGCCATGCTGTTGTTTAGGTAATTTTATTAAACGCAGGCTAATCGAAGCTTTGACACCCAGGGTGCCACAATCGCCACAAAATAGACCGGTTAAATCAGGCCCCGATGTTCTGCTAAAAGGCACTCCATTGATATGCGCGGCAGCGCCTGTAGACAGGATTTCTCCCACCCCATTAATCACGTCAATACTGATAACCGAGTCTGCCGACCCACCGTACATAGCAGAACCATGACTAATTGCATGTTGCGAGATAGTACCACCAACAGAGGCAGCGACGCCGGAAAATGGCCCCCAAAAAGGTGTACGTAAACCTTTTTCAGCCAGCGCTTCATGAAGTTGTTTCCAGGTAACACCGGTTTCAACCGTGACATACATGTCGGTCTCATTAATCATGACGATACGGTTGAGACCCACGGTGTCGATAACTATCGATCGTTCACAATTCGGTAAATAACCACTGGTATATGAGACACCACCCCCGCGAGTGAAAATGGCCACGCCTTGCTGGTAACAAAGCCTAACTATCGCTTGTAAATCTGCAATATTGTCCGGCCTTATGACGGCAATACAATCACTTCCCTTGGAATAAATATCATTGGTATAGAAAGCAATGGAATTGGTATCGGACAATACCGCATCTACACCCACTACACCTTGCAATTGTGCTACTAGTTTATTCATTACTAATCCTGGTCGATTGAACCCGCTGCTATTTCTTCGATTACTTCTTTAAAGCGCTGCTTACTATCTCCACTTTTTAACTCTGCCGCTTGCTGTGACATGACGCTAAATAACATTGATAAAAATGCTTGCCTACGTGTCTCACGCGTCTCCAGTGTGGCTTGATCAGGCTGGTAGGCTTCACAGGCATCTTCGGCAATAACTCCTGACGCCGCGCACACTTTTTCCAATGTATCCAAGCGGTCACGCATGGCTGAATTTTCCTGTGCCAGCACCATGACCATATGCATCAGCTGATCAACGCCATCAGTTTCGTAAAAATGAGGGCGCTTACCTTTAATTATTTTTGCGTCTGACATGATTTGTCCTTATAAAGTTTTTCAATATTAGATTATTTTTTAGCAATAAGAACTTCCCAGCCACCACCGGGTGCATACTCACCAGCAGTAAACTCTCGCTCTGATAATTCCTTAATAGTTTCTTCTTTATAACTTTCTGCTGTAGCTTCTAATATCGCCATAGGTGCGGTATCGAAATGCACTTGCTCTTTACCAAAACCGGCATCTACAGCCAGCTGAATTTGATCAATATTGCGCATCGCTGTCCAAAAAGGCTCATTGTTGTACCAGGTTTCATTATCCAAAATAAGCTGCATATAGGCGTTCATATCACCAAAAGGAGGTAAGTCTGCATGAATCATCAAGCCGTCTTCTGACAGTAAGCGATAGCATTCTTTAAAAATACGGGGCATTGCTTTAGTGGATGTCTCATGTAAGAGAATATGCGAAACAATCAAATCGAAACTACCCGACTCATAATCGGTTTTTTCGGCATTAGCCTGTTTGAAATGTACGGGCAACCCCATGCTTTCAGCCCGATAATGGCCGTAGCTAACACATGATGCAGCCACGTCAATGGCATGTACTTCAGCATCGGGAAACAGCTCTGCATATGGTAATGTCGAATGCCCGACCGTGCAGCCCATATCCAAAATACGCTTGGGCTTGAAATCAGGATAATGTCGCTTCAAATAGTTAGCTACTGAGCGTCCCATGTCATCATTATTAGGTCCCATATAGCCCATCGAATACAAATAAACACCACGATCATATAGAGCACCCGCATGCAGTTCGGTCGCATCTTTTGGGCCGCAATAACCCCCAGGCATACAATGAATGTCAATTTCAGAAATATAGCGTGGCACTTTAAAGTCACTAGGAATAGTGACTGAACCACCTGCCGGCGGTAACTTCTTCGCATTTTCTGTTAGCTGACCAATATCTCGCTCCAGCGGCTCTAGCACGGAGAACCATTTCAACTCTTGACTCACGCGTTGAAAACAGAGATAAGACTTAAAAATAGGATCGTTTTTGAAGGCCTCACGCGCTTGCTTATAATTCTCTGGTGCACGGCCCTCGCGCTTCAGATATGCGGGCTCTGCACGACTAAAATATGTAGCTTGTACAATGGGCAGTAAGGAATTTTGAATGTGCTGCTTAAAGCTTTTCACAAACTCCTGTCTCGCTAAGTCATCGGCAGTACCTGTTACGAGCACATCATGTTTATCTTGCTGAAAGGTGTTTAGTAAATTAGATTCCATAAAATTTTCCTAGTTTATAGCCCGAAAAATCAACGACTTTTGATGGGTTAGTAACCCATCATTAGTGTATGCCTATTACCATAACATTATATCTTTTATTATAGCGAATGGTATGGAGATAAAGAGGCGGTACATATTGAGATGATAAGAGGCGACCACTCAGGAGCAAGGTGCAGTAGGGTTTTGTCTCAATAGTGGACACTTTATCAACCTAACGGTGACCATTATTAGTTACTTATTTATTGCCTAGCGAAGGCCTAGTCATTCAGCCAAGTATGTGGATAAATTCTAATCTCCCTGTCTGGGAAAGAGCTCGATAGAATACTGCCCTATTACACAACCACAAATTTTGGGCATAGATTATAAATCTTAGGTTATAACTATGAGGATTGGAAAATCATTGGCGGTATTTAGACTCAGGCAAGATGTATTAGTGACAACTTAAGGCAATAAAGCATTAATAGCGAAAGACCCCAGCCAATGACCACCCTCGTAACTGTCGCCCACTAAATTAGGCAAGGAATACTCAACATGCCGATCTGCTAGCTTTTTGAGGTGCCCAAACTGAGGGTACTGTTCTGCTAATTTATAGAACACCCAGGCGCGACTAAAGTTAAGACCATCTAAGTGAACTAATTTACCATCGGTACGATCAAACACCTGCCCTACAGGCAAGTCAAAACTTGGAGACATTAACTCGGGCAAAAAGTCATTGAGCCATACCATAAACTTTTCTTTAGGCAGTACCCGCCG
>ENA-OSJC01000386-OSJC01000386.1-marine-metagenome-genome-assembly--contig:-NODE-386-length-43619-cov-10.202931_pt1 | contig 43619 bp, 39 predicted proteins | sample MGYA00237885_ERZ534234 | MGnify/ENA primary metagenome ERZ534234 (study PRJEB26413, sample SAMN06343907) | marine metagenome | isolation source: coastal waters | place: Atlantic Ocean: West Antarctic... | reverse complement strand
GAAAATTACTGTGAAAGTTATCATTTGCCTTGGATTCATCCTGAATTAAATAAAGTTTCAAATATTAGTGACCATTATCACATTCAAGGTTTACCAAATAGATTTGCTGGCCAAGGTACAAATAAATACGACCAACCTGTTAAAGGAAATCAAAGTTTTAATAATTTTCCAAATTGGCCTAAAGACTTATCCAAAAAAGCTGAGTATATTGCTTTATTTCCAAACGTAATGATTGGTCTTCATATAGATCATTTTTATGTTTTTTGGTTAGAACCTAAGTCTATTAGTGAAACTAAAGAACATTTAATGATGTATTACGTTGGTGATAATAGTGCGAATGGATTTGCGTTTGCTGAGATGAGAAAAAAAAATATAGAATTTTGGAAAGAAGTTATGTCAGAAGATATAAAAGCCATAGAAGGCATGCAGGAGGGTAGAAATTCACCAGCATATAACGGTGGAAATTTTTCACCAATAATGGATAACCCTACACATGAATTTCATAAATGGATAGCAAATAAACTTACGATATAACAATAATTATTTCATTTTTATAGTATATCTAACTTTGAATAATTATGTGATTGATCTATGTAATTAGAATATTAAACTGACTATTAATTAAATGTAGACTTTTAAAAAATTATTATTTCTAATTTCCCCTCATGAACGTAAACGTGCAGGCTTATTACTAATAATGATCATAATAATGGCATTAATGGATATGTTAGGTGTTGCTTCTATTTTACCTTTTATAGCAGTTCTTACGAACCCCAGTCTTATAGAGACAAACATTATTTTAAATACCATATTTAAAACCTCAAACAGGTTTGGAATAGAAACTAATCAAGAATTTTTATTTATATTAGGGGTGTTTGTATTTTTATTATTAGTTACTTCACTTACTTTTAAAACACTTACAAACTATGCTAAAATTCGATTTGTTCAAATGCGCGAATATAGTATTGCTAAACGTTTAGTAGCAGGATACTTATATCAACCTATTTTATGATCTCAAACATTTAATAGATAGCAAAGGTTAAGCTTAAAGCTTTAATTCTATTAGTACAATTTAAAGGGAAACTATATTTCAATAATGAAAAAATTTTAGTGGTAAAATTTTAAATAATAATTTATTTATTTTAAATGAAAAAATTAGAAAGTAAGCTTATTTTATCATATATAAAAAACGCATTAAATATTTCCTCGAAAAAAAAAATTACAATTAACTCTGATTTAAAAGATATAATTGAACTTGATTCTTTTGGTTGGTTGCTAGTTATAGAATACTTAGATAAAAGAAAATTATATCTAAATGTAAATAAAATAATTAATGTTAAAAAAGTTAAAGATTTAAAAAAAATTATCCTAAACAAAATATGATTAAATAATGTCAATAGTAAGAGAAAATTTTATTAACATGATTGGAAATACACCTATGGTGAAATTTAAATATTTTAAAAAAAGAGGGATAAATATTTTTATAAAATTAGAGGGAATGAACCCAACTGGTAGCATTAAAGATAGAACTGCTCTTAATTTATTAAAAAATTGTAAGATTAAAAATAAAACAATTATTGATGCGTCTAGTGGAAGTTTTGCATGCTCTTTAGCTTATTTGGGCTTCATACTTAAAAAAAAAGTTAAAGTAATATGCTCTTCTAAACTTACTAAAGAAAAAGAGGAATTTATTAGACATTACAAAGGAGAGATAAAAAAAATAGGAAATTTCACTTTTGAAGGTAATCAATATTGTAAGAAATTAATAAATAAATTTCCAAATAAATATGTTTTTTTAGATCAACTGCACAATAATCATAACCCTTTAATTCATTTTAAAACAACTGCTAAAGAAATTAAAAATCAATTAAAAAAAGTAGATGCGATTGTTATGTCGCTTGGTTCTGGAGGCACTGCTTTAGGAGTATCAAAATTTTTTAAAAATTCGAGAACCAAAATTATTTTAGTTGAGTCAGCATCTAAAACCAAATTACCTGGCGTTGGTTCGTTTGACGATGGTGATTATGAAACACCTTTTATTAAAGAAATAAAATCAAAAAAACTTTATGATTTTATTTTTAAAGTAAAAAAAAACCAAATAAAAACCTCATATTCTGAATTAAGAAAACAAGGTTTTTTTTGTGGCCCACAAACAGCAGCTTTATTACAAGCTACAAAAGCTCTTTTAAATAAAAAAAAAATAAGAGGAAATATTGTTTTAATTTCAGGTGACTCTGGTTGGAAAAATTTTCATGATTTGAAAGTAAAATTTAGTGATTAGTTTTAATAGAGTTGGCCGGGGTATTTGTAATTCTAGTTTTGGAGAAATTATTCAAGGCTGCAAGATAACCAATGAAAATTTTTTAATTTCGTTGCCAATTAAATTAATTTCCTCATGTAAAATTAGTTTGGAAAAAATTCAAGCACCATTGATAGTTGAATGCAGTAGAGAAAAAACAAAAAATTTAATAACAATACTTCTTCAAAAAATAAATTTAAGCTGGGGATATTATGTTAAGTGCAGCATTTATAGTGATATTCCAATTTCAAAAGGATTGAGTTCAAGTACCGCTGATATGGTTGCTGCTGTTAGGGCTATAGAAAATTTGTTTAATGTTATATTTGATAAAAACTTTATTTCACAAATTTTTAAAATAATTGAGCCTCATGAAGGTTTGCATTATGAGGCTTGTAATTTGTATGATCATGTAAAAGGTAAATTACTTATAGATTTTAAATATATTCCTGATTTTTATATTCTTGCAATTGATAGAGGTGGTTTCATTGATACTTTGGAATACAATAAAACATCAAAATATTCATTAGATCAAAAAAAAAAATCAGAAAAAAATTTAAAAAAAACAATTAAAGCATTTAAGGAGAAAAATGACATTGATATTGCCAAATGCGCCACAACTTCTTCAAAGATTTTAGCAGAAAGACTAAATTATAACTTCAATATTAAAGCAATTCAATTTATAGATAGAGTAAAGAGCTTAGGCTTGATAAGTTCTCATAGTGGAACATTTGTAGGTTTTATTTATGAAAAAAAAAATTATAGAATTCAAGATTTAAAAAAATATAAATCTATAATTGAAAAAAAATTTAAAAAAAAAGTTAAGATTTATGAAACTGTAAATTATGTATATTAATTTAAAGACTTACTTATTATGAAAAATAAAAAAATAAAATATATATATAACCCAATTAAATATATTTTTGAGCAATATAAATTAAATCCACAAAAAGATTGTATTATTTTTGATGATATAAAAATAAATTATGAAGAATTTTTAAAAAATATTTTAGAATTTTCAAAAAAATTAAAAAACATTAAAAAAGAGGAAAAAATAATTGTATCAGTTAAAAACCCGTTAAAACATATTATTGCAATATACTCTTGTTTTTATCGTTCTCTTGTTCCAATACCTTATCCAGCTGATAATGTAAATGAAGTAACTTCATTAGCAAAAGAAATTAATGCAAAATTAATAATTTTAGATAAGAAAATTAAATTTAACAAAAAAATATCAATTTATTTTAAAAATCTATCTACAAAAAATATAAGATTGAATAATATCAATGTTAACAAGTTTCAAGATTTGTCAGAAAGTTTAGCAATGATTTATTTTACTTCAGGAACGACTAGCGGAATTAATAAAGGTGTATTACAAACTTTTAGAAATTTAGATTTTGTTAAAAATAACATTTTAAAGAAAACTAAAATTACTAGTAAAATATGCGAACTAATATGTACGCCAATATTTAATGCATACTGGTTTGGAAGGTTAAATACAATTTTTAGTGTTGGTGGCACAATAGTTTTATTTGAGAACTCATTTAATCCTATAATTTTTTTTAAATATATGAATAAATTTAAAATCAACGCTATTTCAGGCGATACAGCAATCTATTTAATATTATTGAAATATTTTAAATTAAATCTTATTAAAATTTCAAGAAGTTTATTCTGGATAAAGATCGCCAGTCAAGGAATGCCTTTAGAAAAAAAAAAAGAATTAATGAAGGTTTTCCCTAAAACAAGAATTATTATGGGTTATGGGCTTACCGAAGCTATGAGAACTACACTTTTATCATTTTTTGATGAAAAAAAATTTCTAGCTTCAGATGGAAAACCCATCAAAGAAATTACTTTAAAGATAGTAGATAATAATGATAAGAATTTAGGACCAAACAAAGTTGGGCGTGTATTAATAAAAGGCGATCATGTCGCAAAAGGTTATTTGGGAAAAAAAAAATTATGGGAAAGTAAAATATTTAATGGTTATTATAGGTCTGGTGATTTAGGATATTTAAATTCTAATGGATATTTATTTCTGAAAGGTAGGGAAGATGATGCAATTAACATTGGAGGTAGAACTGTTTCGCTTACAGAGTCAAATAATAAATTGGCGAAGTTTATTAAGAAAACAAATTTTATCACTCTTGGAATAGACGATCCAAGAAAAGTTGCAGACAAAATGTTAGTTCTTTGCATTGAAGATAAATGGAAAGAAAAAATTTTATGGAGTAAATTAAGATTAATATTATTTGAATATATGCACAAATCACTTGTACCTTCTGACGTTTTTATTTTAAAAAAGTTTCCGCTTACTCAAAATGGTAAGATAATTAAATCAAAAATATTAAATAAAATTCAAGGTCATAAACTTACTAGGTTAATTTAAAATGAGTAAAAAAGAAAATAATTGGGAAAGAATTTATTTTGAAAATCCTTCTTATAGAAATTATTATCCATATGATGAAGTGGTAACATTTATTTACTCAAATTTTAAAAAAAAAATAAATAAAAAAATACTTGAAATTGGTTGTGGTACGGGAAATAATATTTGTTTTTTAGCTGAAAATGGTTTTGATGTTTATGGTTATGATTCAAGTAAAACGGCTGTTGAATATGCAAATAACCAATTAAAAAAAAGAAAATTGAAATCAAAAATTACTGTTAATACTTTTAACAACTACAAATATCAAAATTATTTTTTTGATGCAGTTATTGACAGAAGTTCATTGACATGTGCTGATTACAAAACAATAAAAAAAACAATTAATAAAGTTCACCACTCTTTGAAAAAAGGAGGTTTATTTTTTTTTACTCCATTTAGTGATGAGTCATCAAGATGTTACGGAGCACAAGATAAAAAGGGTTTATTAGTACCAAAATTTTTACCATTAGGTGAAAAGGACAAAAGAAATTTAGGTTTTAGTTTTTTAAGTAAAAAAGATATTTTCAATTTTTTTCCAGAAAATAAATGGGCAATAAAAAAATTTTATTTAAAAAAACAAATAAATATTATCAACAATTTTTGCTATAGTTATTTTCATGTTGAATTGAAAAAAAAATGAAAAAGTATTATGATTATAGTCTTATAGATATTATCAAATCTTATAAAAAGCTTAAAATTAAAAAAAAAGAAAATATTTACATTAGTTCAAATCTAGTTTCTCTTGGAAGATATAAGGAGTCTTTAGAATATTTATTAGAGGATCATTACTTTGCATTAAAAAAAATTATCGGAAAGGATGGAACTATTTTTTTTCCTACTGCATCCCTAGATTTGTGCAATACAAAAAAAATATTTGATTATAAAAATACACCAAGTTATCAGATGGGATTATTCTCTGAATATTTGAGACAAAAAAAAAAATCATATAGAAGCATACACCCTTTCTGGTCTGTTTCTGGAATTGGACCTAGTGCAAAAAAATTTTTGAAAGATTTACCACCTCATTCTCATGCTAGTGGTTCAATTTGGGAAAAATTTGTCGAAAACAATGTAAGGGCAATTAATATAGGAGTCGAGCCAGCAAAAGCTTGTCCTATAATTCATCATATAGAAACAATTGTAGGTGTTCCATACAGATATAATAAAGAATTTTTGCAAAAAATAAAAATTAAGAAAATTGAAAATAAAAAATTTTATTTACCAGTGTTATATCTTAAATCAAAAATTATTAGAGATAAAAATAAAAAGATTTTTAAAAATTTTGAATTAGACAAAAAAAGAATTTTTAAAGTTAAGCTTGGTAAAAGTTTTATTTATAGTTTTTCTCAAAAAGAATTTTTTAACATTACAAAAAAATATTTCCAAAAAAATATTTATGCTTGGACGAAAAAAGAACCAAAAGTAAAACCATATACTAAAACAATGTAATTTATAAAAAATTAAATTTTTTTCCAAAGATATGGTTTTGTAATCTTAGAGTTTTTAATTGAAAATTCAGAATAACTTTTTTTGAAATTTTTTTTCTAAAATTTTTATTATTTGTATGAATTCATTATAAGAAGTAAATCCAATTACCACACTGTCGATATTTTTTTGATTTTTGATAAAATTTATACAATGATAAATTTTCTCTAGTTTATTTTTAAAAATATTGAAGAATTTTTTTAATATCAATGAATTTGTACCAGTTATTTTCTTAGCTTTACTATATGTTAGAAAAACTAAACCTTGTAAAAATATAGATTTAATATGTAATTCGACTTTTTTCTTTTAAAAAATTAAAATTTTTATTTTTTAAAATATCTTGATTAAAAATATTTCGAGGAAATTGAATAATATCAAAATTTTTAATTTTTTTAAGTTCTTCCAATTCCTTTGCATTATAAATTGAAAACTATATTTTTTAATTTTTTTGATTTTTTAGTTTTTTTAATTCATCTATAATTTTTTTTTACTTTCTTTGCTCAATTTGAAAAAATTATTTGTATCATAAATCATAATGCTATGAATATTTCTTGAATTTAATTTAATTAACCTTTTTTGAATTTTAACAAAAAAGTGATAAAAAGTTGATATTATCTACTTTTCATAATTGCCATTTAGATATTATCGGTAAAGAAGGAACTATAGTCGCTCCTTGTCATTCCCTAAACTTATGTGGCACAAATATTCCATTTGATGTCAATAAAACTTCGTCTTATGAGAGAGGAGAATATTCAGAATATTTAAGATCTTTTAAAAATTCAAAAAGAAGCGTTCACCCATTTGCCTCATACATAGCTATAGGTAATAAAGCTAATTATGTTACAAAAAATACTTCACGGTTTGCATATGGTCCTTATTTACCAGAGTCTAGAATGATTAAACTAAACGCAAAAAGATTAGGTATTGGAGTAGATGTGAATAATGTCACAACCATTCACCATGTTGAGCAAAGTGTGGGTGTACCCTACGGATACATGAAAGAGTTTATACACCCCATATTAGTTAAAGATAAAATTAAAAAAGAACCATTTTATCTATATGTAAGATACAATAATATTGGTTTAACTAGTGATTATAGTATGAAATTATTTTCAAAAATTTAAAATAAACTTAAGATAAAAAAATCCTACTTAGATAGGGTAGATGCCCATTCTTATTCATTAAAAAAATACTTTAATCTATCTATTATTGAATTTGTAAATGATCCATTTATTGGGGCAAAAAAAATACCTAAATTAAAACCCTATAGAAAATAAAAAAAATACGCTTTTTAAGTGATATTTTTTTTTAAAAACATATACTTTATCTTTAAGTCGGAAATATTCCCATGTTTAAAATAATATTAACAAGTTTTAGATTTTTAAACTTCCTCAAGAGAGGCTTGCTGTTTAAATTTTTAATGATAGCTCTATTAATTACATTTGGTGCTTTTATGGAATTAATAACATTAGGCTCACTGATTCCTGTTTTAACAACGCTAATACCCGTTAATACAAACATGAATATTTCATCTCTAGGTTTAAGTCAGTATTTAGAATTTTTTAAACTAAATACATTCAATTTATTAATTTTATTTTTAGTTTTTTACTCAATTTCTTTTTTGACAAGAAGTTTTATATTATACACAAATATTAATTTTAGTCATTTGATAGGAAATTTAATTATAAGAAGATTAACTGACCGGTTAAATAGTGATGATGTTATTCAAGGAAGAAAAGACTTGAGAGAAAGACTGGTAAGCAGTTTTTTAGTGAAAACAGACCTTATAACTGCCCAAATTTTTTATGGAATAGTTCAATTAATAAGTGGAGCCATGGTTGCTATATTTATAATTATATTTTTATTATTATTGGATTTTTGGTTAGCTTTTTCTATAATATTTTTTGTTTTAATATTTTATTACTTAGTAATCTTATTAGTAAAAAATATAGCAGGTAATCACGCAAAATATTTAGAAAAATTTTTATCATCTTTTGTAAAAAATGTTACCGAAGGGTTAGATAGTCTTAGGGAGTTGTTAATATTTAAATCATTTAATTTGCATTTTGACAATGTAATTGAAGAAGATAGAAAAATACGAAGAGCAAAGGTTCTAAACCAATTTTTAGCAGGCGTACCAAGAATAAGCTTAGAGTTTTTTATCGTTTTATTATTTATCCTTTATATTATTGTTAATATAAATGATATTTCTGTCATATCTAATAAAATACCAATTATTGCTGCATTTGTATTTTCTGCACAAAGACTAATTCCTTCTGCTCAACAAATTTATAGCTCAATAATATCAATAAAATTTGGATCAGAGGTACTTAATGAGATATATGATATTATAGTTACAAAAAATAATAAGATTATTATTAATGATAACATAACTCTAATAGATGATCATAATGAAGACAAACCTATTAAAGAAAAAAATACAAATTTAATATTAAATAATATTGATTTCAATTATGAAAAAAATGATCCACTCATATTTGAGGGTTTAAACTACGAATTTAAAAAAGGTAAGGTAGTTGGAGTTACTGGTGCCTCTGGATCTGGAAAGTCAACTTTAATAAATATCATATTGGGCTTTAATATACCTTTAAAGGGTATTGTAAAATTAGGCCTAAACACCTTAAGTTTAAATAATAGATATAGCTGGTTTGAAAATGTTTCATTTGTATCCCAAAATATTTTTTTATTTAACGATACAATAGAAAATAACATTACTTTGCGTGATAGGAGCTCATTATCAAAAAACCGTTTAAAACAATCAATAGAAGGATCATGTTTAAATGACAAGTTCTTAACAAAAGAGCTTAGTTTAAATTATAAAATTGGACAAACTGGCCATAAGCTATCTGGTGGTCAAAGACAGCGCCTTGGAATTGCAAGAGGTTTATATAAAAAGGCAGATATTTATATTTTTGATGAAGCCACCTCTGCTTTAGATTATAAATTAAAATTTGAAGTCTTTAAGAATATCCAAAAAATTTGTAGAAATGATATTGTAATATTTGTTTCTCATGATCTTGAATTATTAGATTTATGTGATGAAATTATTAATGTACAACAATTAAAATAAATGAACTTTAATTTTAAAAAAAACTTCTATATTGAAAATTTTAAGATAGGTTTTAATGAACCAACTTTCTTTATTGCTGAAATAGGATCTAACTTCGATGGTGATATTGAAAGAGCAAAAAATTTAATTCTTCTATCCAAGCAAGCTGGTGCAGATGCAGTAAAATTTCAACATTATACCGCATCTTCATTAGTAAGTGATCCTGGGTTTAAATCACTAGGTCAGTCTTTGACTCACCAAAAAAATTGGAAACAGTCTGTATTTGATACTTACAAAAAAGCTTCACTTAATTCCTCGTGGACTAAAGAACTGGCCGATTTCTCAAAAAAAAATGGTATTATTTTTTTTACAAGTCCTTACAGCGAGCATTTAGTTGATATTGTTGATGATTATGTACCAGCCTACAAGATTGGATCTGGCGATATATCAAATATCAATCTAATTGAAAAAATTGCAAAACTAGGTAAGCCAATACTATTGGCAACGGGTGCTAGTAATTTTTTTGAAGTTAAACAAGCAGTAGAAACTATATACAAACATAATGATAAATTGGTACTTATGCAATGTAATACTAATTACACTTCAGAAAAATCTAACTATAAAAATCTTAACTTAAAAGTTTTAGAAACTTTTAAAAAACACTTTCATGGGGTCATCTTGGGGCTTAGTGACCACACATTTGATGAAATATCTACCCTTGGAGCTATAGCCTTAGGTGCAAAAGTTATCGAAAAACATTTTACTGACTCAAATGCTAGAGTTGGACCAGATCATCCCTTTTCATTGAATCTAAAGAGTTGGCCTGAAATGATAAAAAAGGCTAGACTTCTTGAACAATCTCTTGGTGATGGTGAAAAGAAAGTTGAAGACAATGAAAAAGACGCATATATAGTTCAGAGAAGAAGCGTTTGTGCAAAAAAATTTATTCCTAAGGGGAAAGTTTTGCAAAAAGAAGATCTAACTTTTCTAAGACCTTTGCCGTCAAATGGATTTCATCCATATGAAATTAATAAAATTGTTGGAAAAATTGTAAAAAAAAATATTGATATTAATTATATAATAACTAAAGACATTATAACCGATCAAGATATTTAATATTTAAATGAAAAAAATAAGATACCTAATTACTGGTGCTGGTGGCACAATTGGTTTAGCTTTATTAGATAGTTTAGTAAAACAAAAAAATGTTATAATCTGTGCCTTCGATAGTGATGAAGAGCGTTTATTTAAAATTTCTCAAAAGTACCCAGAGTCTTACAAAAAAATAAATTTATTTCTAGGAAATATTAGAGATAAAGAGCGATTATCTATTGCCATGGAGACAGTCGATATAGTATTTCATTGTGCAGCTTTAAAACATGTTAGTTTAAATGAATACAACCCATTTGAAGTAAAAAAAACTAATATAGATGGGGTTGAAAATATTATTGAATGTGCAATAAAAAAAAAAATAAAGAAGGTTATATTCACCAGTAGCGACAAAGCAGTTAATCCCACTAATATAATGGGTATATCAAAAATGATGGGGGAACGCTTAATTCTATCATCAAATAACAGAATAGGAAAAAACCCGACAATATTTTCAAGTGTAAGGTTTGGAAATGTATTAGATAGTAGTGGATCTATTTTACAAATCTTAAGAAAACAAATTTTAAATAATATTCCACTAACTATTACAGATAAAAAAATGACAAGGTTTTTTATCAATTTAGATACTGCTGTCGAATTATGCCTATATGCAGAAAAAAATATGGTAGGTGGTGAAATTTATGTTAAAAATATGGCTAGTGTTAATATTACAGATCTAGCTATTGCATTTTCAAAAAAAACCAATCCATCTATAAAATACATAGGTGCAAAAATTGGCGAAAAACTCTATGAAGAGTTATTTACAAATGAAGAGGCTGAAAGAGCTTATATGTATAATGGATATATATGCATTGTTCCCGAATATGCGGGTTCACACTTATTTATCAATCAAAAGACAAAATTTAAAAATATAATTAATCGTGGGATAAAAATTAATAAAGCACTACGTTCTGATGAAAAATTACTAAGTGTAAAGAATATTAAAAAACTGTTAAGTTTATATTATGGTAAAAAAACAAAGTCCTAATTATAGCGATGTTTCATCCAAAACTTGGTTACATAAAGATTTAAAAAAAAAGGAATTAAAAAAATCTATATCTTTTTTTGATTTTAAAAAAAAAATTATTATACCCAAGAAGCTTGATGTTGTAGCTTTATTATCTGGATTACCCTTTAGTAAGGTGCTCACAAATAAGATTCTATATATTCAAAAAGATATTGATAAAATTATAGGTAATACGAAACATTATTGGGTTAAAAAAAATAATCTTGGGTTAGAGTATTGCGTTTTCAAGTGGCCGGAACAAGAATTTGATCAGATTAATGTAAATGAAATATCAGATTTTGTTTCAAAATTAAAAATTACAAAGTTCAATGTTCTTTTTGATGGATGTCAGTTAAATCCTGACGGATGTGTAGTTATCAAAGGCTTCGATATATCTAAAGAGATTAACAAGTTACGAAATTTAATTTCAAAAAATATAAGCTCCCTTCCAAAAAAACAATCAAGCTGGTTTCATATACCTATAGGAAGAATATTAGAACCAATTGGTGAAGATAATTTTTTAAAACTTAAATATTTTTTTAAAAAAAATACAGAAGGATGGGGACATCTTGAAAAAATTAAGAGTATTAAGTTAATACAAGAATATCAATGGTATATGGAAAAAAGAAAGACATTAATCAATATAAAAACAATTAAAATTAACAATAGTAAAATAGTAAATTAAATAATTATTTATTTTGAAAAGTAAGCTGATTCTTGTGATGAACCCCTATAGTAGGTTCATCAAGTATCATTATAGTGTAGTCATTAGCTAAGTCTTCGTATGACAACCAGTTTCTTTGTAAATTTCTTCTGTGAAATCTAGCATTGTTAGTCATGCCATCGATTATGACAATTGTTCCAGGAAGAAGCATGGGTTCAATTATCAATAAATCACAAGTAATATTAGTTATATCAGAGTGATTCATATTCAAATATTGTTTTTTTGAATTTCCATAACTCATTGGCATAGGACCATCTATATATATTAAATCAGGACAAACTGATGGTATTTTTTTATATCTACCACAAGTCAAATTATTAAAAGAAGTCTGTTCAGCCTTAACTAACTGTACTGTAACGTAATTTTCTAATCCAGCGTCTTTGCATGATTTAATTACCTCATCAGCATATTTTTTTTCAGACTCTAAAGTGTATAAATGAAATGGATTTTTTCTTCGAATTAAAGACATTTTTTTAGAATAATCCATCTTATTTCTTCTTAAAGCTTCAGCAATAACTTTACTAGATTTACCACTCCCAAATTCAAGCACTGTTATAATTTTTCTCATTCTAATAATTGAGTATAGCCTGGTTAAATCAGGACACTCGGACTCAAATGCGTCACCACCAGCTTTATCAGAAGTATCATTTGGTTTTGATAAAATAGGTAATTTGTAAATTTTTTGTTTGATCAATTTATCAATATGATAATGATAAAATTTTTTTTTAAGGTTAAGATTAATTATTGATTTTAGTATTTTAGCATTCTTCATAAGATATATTAAATCATTTTAAAGTATTAATATTTATTAGACAAGTTTTAAAAATTAAAATTTAATAAATTAGTATTTTACTAATTTTTTTTGAAGCAAGATTTCTATAGTATTAATAAGCTCTTCGATGTCTATATTTAAAAAATTAGATATTTCTATAAGATTTCTATTACCATCTAATAGTGATATTATTTTAAGTAAATTATCAAGACTTGTTGTGTTGTTTATAATAAGCTTTTTTTGCTCTTCTTGTTTAGCAACTGAGTTTATGCCTGGGTATAAATCTCTTTTACCAAGCATGGGCTCACCACCTTTTATTACTGGCTTTAAGTTGTTTTTATTTAATTCCATAAATTTAATAAATAAAAATATATTATCTATCGAGTGGATTAAGGATTTTATATTCATAAAAGACTTATTATCAAAACTCGTATGATACTCTTTATATTCACCATAAAATGTTTTGGATACTTGGACTACAGGCAAATTTATATTAGGAGAGCATAATTGTCTTTCATCAGAACCCCAAGACGGAGAAAAATCTCTATCCTTAAATTTTTTAGGCTTTTTCATTACAAAAAAATTAACCAAATTATCAATGTAGGTTTCTTCCCCTAGCCAATTTTTCCTACTATGCTTAAATATAATCTTTTTTTTTGGACCACCTAGGCATGATAAAACTAACCCTGCAAATATATTGTTAATTTCTTTTTTTTTTGTATTAGCCAAGAAAGATATGGCACCAATAGTTTCTGGCCATATTAAAAAATGATAATTAAAGTGTCTTTTTTTTAAATTTAATAATTTTTTATACAAAGCTACCATTACCAAAGGACCGGACAGCTCATTATTTGCCATACTTGGGTGACATAAATATGAAGTTATAATTATAGTTTCTTTAGTTTTACCTTTTAAAAAATAGCTACCATATTTTATAAAACCGTCTTTTTTTTTTGTTTTAATACTAACTCTATACTTGATGTTTTTATTAAGTTTTTTTCTTTTATTATGACTCATACATAAGCCCCAATTATTTTTGTAATAGCTGGTGACATAGGGGACAGCCCCTGGCAAATTTTGGTTTGAAAATAAATGTTTATTAAGCTCGTCATAGCTTACTAATCCTGAATAAGGTTCAGAAAAGTTTAGAACATGGAGATTAGAATCTTTTGTACTTATAATTAATTTACCTTTTTCAGTAAAAAGTTCTGCAGATAGTAATTCCCATTCTTTAGGAACTTTCCAGTCAAAAACTTTTTTTCCACTCTTAATTTTTTTAATTTTAAAAGGAATATGTTTGCCTAGAATTGCAAGAGAGTTATCAAACCCAGGCCCTGCAATTGATCGACAAATTGGCCAAAGTTCATCAAATAATTTGTTAATAATTTTATCCATATAATTTAAGATTATAACGACAAATATAAGATAATTAACTCTTATTATTACATTTTGAAAAAAAAACTAAATCAAGCTTATTTTACCTTTTCTTTACTTTTAACAAGAAAGGTTTAATTATTAATTTAAATACTCATATAATTTTTTCAAATGTGATTATTAAATTACTAAATTATAAATAATTATATTATGCCTATAATAAAAGACAACTGGCGATTTTCTAATGAGGAAGTTAAATTAATAACAAAAGTTATAAAGTCTGGAGAATCATCCTCTATGACTGGCTCTGCAAATAAAATCTTTGAAGATTCTTTTGCAAAAAAAGTTGGTGCAAAATATGCCATAGCATTTAATTCGGGCACTTCAACATTGCACGCGGCTCTTCATTCTCTGGATGTAGGCTATGGAGATGAGGTTATCGTCCCTGCTTTAACAGTAATTGCTGACTTAAATGTTATTATAGCAAGAAATGCCATACCCATATTTGCTGATGTTGACCCTTATACATTCAACATTGATCCAAATGATATTGAAAATAAAATAACAAATAAAACAAAAGCTATAATAGTTGTTCCATTATATGGTCTTCCTTGTGAGTATGATAAAATTAAAAAGATATCAAAAAAGTATGGAATTAAAGTCATTAATGATGCTGCTCAATCACCTTTAGCAGAGTATAAAGGATTACCAATCGCATCTCTATTTGATATCACTAGTTTTAGTTTTGATGCCACAAAACACATGACTACTGGAGATGGAGGAATGATTACCACAAACAGCAAACAAACTGCCACTAAAATTAGAAAATTTGGATGTTTAGGATACAAGGCTCTTACTGCAAAAGATGGAAGGATTAGAAATATAAAAGATATTTTTCAATCTCCAGATTACTCGAGGCATGATGATATTGGTTTAAATTATAGAATGAGTGAGTTTCAAGGTGCTATAGGAATTATTCAAACAAAAAAACTTCAAAGTTTTGTAAATTTAAGAAGAAAAATAGCTATTGAATTTATGGAAGCTGTTAAAGATTGTAAATTTTTATTACCACAAGCAACCAGTAAGGATAAACTTCATTCTTATTGGACTTTTGCTGTTAGAATTATTAGCCCAAATATAAGTTGGCAAAATTTTAGAAAAAAATTCATAGAATTTGGAGGCACAGGAATTTTTGCAAGCTGGAAGCTATTATATCAAGAAGATGTATTTAAAAATGGTAATTGGAAAAAACAATGCCCACATTTATATAAAAATTATAAATTAAAATCATGTAAAAATGCGGAAATGATTCAAAAACAACTTTTGCAATTCCCACTCAATTTTAAAGATACAAAATCTGCTCAAAAATCAATAATAGCACTAAAAAAAACAATTAAATATTTTGACTAAAGGCGTTTTTATACCAATAAGATTAGATTCTGAGAGATTATCTCGAAAATCATTAAAATTAGTAGATGGAAAACCAATTCTGTATCATATGTTTAATAGAATAATGAAATCCAATTTTATTAGTTCTAAAAAAAAAATTGTAGTTTGCACTACTAATGAAACAACAGATGATGCATTGGAAAAAGTAGTTATTAAATATGGAGCTAGTGTTTACCGTGGGTCTAAAGATGATTTAATTAAAAGATTTTATAATGCTAATAAAATTTTTAATTTTAAAAAAATTTTACTGGTCGATGGAGATGATCCTCTAATTTTTCCAGAACATATAGATAAAGTGATGGAGAAACAAAAAAATTCCACATTTGAATGTGTTTATACTAACAATTTACCATTTGGCTTAAATATTAAAGCTGTTACCTCAAGTGCTCTGGAAAAAGTATATAATAATTATTTATCAACTAAAAATGATACTGGTTTTGGTTTATATTTTACTGATACAAATATTATAAAGTCAAAAAAAATTAATAATTTTAAATTCCATAGTTCACTTTCTAAAGCTAGATTAACGTTAGATTATATAGAAGATTTTAGACTAATAAAAAAAATAATTACTGACATGTATAGTAAAAGAAATTGTGATTATTCTTTTGATAAATTTGAAAAATATATTATTAATAATTTTCACATACTAAATATCAATTTGTTTAGACAAAATGAAAACTTACAAAGATCTAAATCAAAAGTAAATTTAAAATATAAAAATAAAGATAAGGTTTTAAAAATTATTTATTAAAAAACATAAAATGAAAACTCTTTTAGTTGATATTCATCCACATTTTAAATTTATAAATATATTAAAAAGTCTTAAATTAATAGATAAAAACTCAATTAAAATTCAATATATTAGTTTTGAGAGCAGTTTACTAAATATTGAATTTCAAAACTTGGGAAATAAAATACATTACACATACGATAAAATTTTAGACATCAACTCAACTGATGCCATCATCCCAGAGGGTTTAGATGAAAATAAAATTTACAAGTTCCTGGATATTATGCTGTCTGATCCAAGGTTGATATCAATATTTGAAAGATCTTATTTCACTAAGTTTTATAATACTAAAAGAATTAGAATTATTAATATTTTATTTTTTCAAGCAATCAATTTTTTAAAAAGAGTTAAACCCAAAGCTTATATTTTATATGCAACACCTCATAATATAAATACTTATATACTTAAATGGGCCTGCTTCTCATTAGGAATAGATGTGGTTTATCTTCAAGAGTCTATATTACCATGGAGATTTTATACGATATTTGAAAAAGAAAATAACAGATATTTACTTAATAAAGGAAAAAAATGGAATGTTTATGATAAATTATTTTTAGATTTATATAAAAAAAGGTTAAATAAAAATGATTATATTGCACCTTATGTACTCCAAAAAAACCAAAGACTCTTTACGCTTGCTGGTGAGATTAAGAAATATTGGAATAGACCAGATTTAATTATTAATAAACTCTACATTTACAGATACTATAAAAAAATAACAAAAAATTTTAAAATACCAAAATCAGATTACGTCTTCTTTCCATTAAATTTTTCTCCTGAACGTTCAACTTTACCAGATGGTGGCAAGTATTTTAATCAATTCAGAGCAATACATGAAATTAGGTCAAAAATTGGAAAAAAAATTAAAATTGTTGTTAAAGAACATCCATCAACATTTAAATATGTTTGTCATTGGGGAGAACGAAATAAACATTTTTATAAAGCTATTTATGATTTAGGTAATGTAATTTTTGCGCCTGTAAATTTTTCGCTGGTTAAATTAATAAAAAATTCATCAACATGTATTTCAATTAATAGTTCAGTTATTTTAGACTCACTATTACTAGAAAAAAAATGTTTTTATATGAGCGACCATAGGATATTTGGAGCTGAATCAAGCAATCTACATAAATTTCAAAATTTTAATAAAAACAAAATAATTTCTCTTTTAAATAAGCCCAAAATATTAAATAATTTTAACTATAATTGGTTTGAAAATTATACAATTTTACCACAAACAATTAATAAAGAGTGGGACAATTCAATTTCTTCTTTTCGTGCAGAAAGATCAAAAAATTATAATATAATGTTGTTAAAACTCGTTAAGCTTTATTCAAAAAAGAATATTAAAAATTATTTAAAACCAATAAATAAAATTTAAAAAATTAATCATAAAGATTATTTAATTAATAATATTATTAATTATTTATTAATTAGTATATAGAAGAGTTTGTATTTAAAAATGATTAACGTAAATAAAAATAATATAATAATTACATTATTTATTGGAGTTTACTTTTTGTCGAATGTTACTTCTCAAACATTTTTTCCTTCAAATCCAATTGTGTTTTTGATTGCTAAAATCACTCCATTGATCCTCGCTTTATTTTTTATTCTAATTAAACAAAAAATTATTATTAAAGATGATTTAACAAAACTTTGGTATCTAAGTTATTTTTTATTCATTACTTCAAGTTTTCTTTTTGCTCTATTCACTTTCGATATTTTAACTGCATATAAATATCTAAGTATTAATTTTTTTTTGACTACACCATTACTATTATTTAATTTTTTTATTAATAATAATACAAAATTTGAATTAATGATAAGGGTTCTATCATTTTGTTATTTGATATTTACTTTGTATGTGTTTTATACTTTTTTAACTAGTGTAGAAATTTACCACATAAAAAATATTGGTATAATTTCCAAGGGTACTGTCTCAAACTTGGTAATATTAGGATTATCTATTTTACTACTAGAAAAAAATTTTTTTTATAAGACTTTAATATTGATCATTACTATATTAATAGTCTATTATTCAAATTCCGTTAAAGCTTTTTTTATCTTACTTTTATTTTTAACTTTAATTACCTTTAATTATAAAAAAAAATACTTTTTAATTTTAGTTATCTTCTTTCCTATAATATTAATTTTATTTCAAAATGAAAATTTTCTTTATGGGGTACAAAATCAACCATACTACAATTTAACTATTAATAGAGTTATAGTACTATTTGGGGGGGTAAGTTCAGATTATGCTATGCAAGACATACAGGGTAATATTGAGCTTAGAGCTAGATCATTTGAGTTATACCTTAAAAACCCAATATTTGGTATTGGGTTAGAAAATGAGAGAAATATTTTTGGCACTTCTGCTCATAGTGGAGTAATAAGCTTATTAATTGGAACAGGTATAATTGGGTTTATTTTATTTTTTCTTTTTATTTTTTATATCTTGTTGAAATCGTTCAAATACAAATATAAGGATTTGCAAATAATTATTCTAATGTATTTATTTTGGGCGTGCGTAAATCCTATATATTCAAATCCAAATGCAATTTTGGTAGCTTTTATAGCTTCCTCAATATTTATTTTAAGAAGAACCAACTATCAAAATGAAGCTTAATTCTTATGATATATTATTTGTTCTGGGTAGCCTTGATATTGGAGGAGTAGAAAAAATAAATATTTCTATTGCCAATTATCTTTCAAATAACTACAAAAAAAAAATTTGTATCGTAGCTTTGACAAATATTAATCCAATACTTAAAAGCTTAATTTCAAAAAAAGTAGATCTTATTATCTTTAATAAATCTCGTGTATATATGGCTTGTTTGGATTTCTTGTTCCTAATTAAAAAAATAAAACCTAAAATTATTTTTTCATCATTAAATTATATTAATATTTTTACATTATTAATTGGAAAAATATCATTAACAAAATCAAAAATCATTATCAGTGAAAGAATCAACGTAGAAAAAGAAATTGTCAACTTGAACGATAATATTAAAAATAAAATTATTACTTTTTTTTATAAATTGTTTCTTTTAAGAATATACAATCAATCTGATTTAATTCATTGTATTTCCAAAGGGGTTAAGGAGAGTCTTCATAAGTCATATGGTGTAAATAAAAAAATTATGAAAGTTATTTATAATCCCATAATTTTTTCTCAAGTAGATGAAAAACAAATGATAAATAAGATTACTAAAATAAGTGATTTTGTAAATATATTAAGTGTTGGGAGACTCCACAAACAAAAAGATTTAAATACATTAATTAAGTCATTAGTATTATTAAAGAATAAAATTAATTTTCACTTGCATATAGTAGGTGGTGGACCTGAATTGAATAATTTAATTAATTTATCAAAAAAATTAAATTTATCACAAAATATAACTTTTGTAGGTCAGGTAAGAGACCCAAGTCCTTATTATGAGATGGCAGATATTTTTGTTTTATCATCAATTTGGGAGGGATTAGGAAATGTAATTATTGAAGCTTTATCATTTAATTGTAAAGTAATATCATCAGACTGCGAGTCTGGTCCTAGAGAAATTTTAGAGGATGGTAAGTGGGGAAAACTTTTTCCTGTTAAAGATCATATTAGTCTTGCTAAAGCTATTATAGAAGTTTCAAATAATAATGTTTACCAAAATTGTAGAATTCGTTCTAAAGATTTTTCCATAAAAAAAATAGGCGCACAGTATAATCAAATGTTTGATGAAATATTGAAACCTGAATATGTTTAAAACACTTCATATAATCAATTCTTTGGGTGATGATGGTGGTATTGATAATAGTCCAGATAAAATTGATACATTTGATTTAAATGTATGGCAATCTGAGAAAAATGTTAAATTTCTTGGTGAAATTAAAATGAAAGATGTTAAAATATTGCTTGCTAATTCAGATATATTTGTACTTTCTTCATATTATAGAGAGGGTATACCAAGGTCATCAATTGAAGCACTTGGATCGAGTTGTGCAATTTTAACTACTAATAACCTCGGATGTAATAAGACCGTTATTAATGGCTTTAACGGATATTGTTTACCTATTAAAAATCACATTAAACTAGCTTAAAAAATGATATGCTTAATAAATAATCCAAAATTATTAAGAAATTTCAATTTAAAAGCTTCGAACTTTAAAAAAATTAATGTTAAAAGTATTAATAATTTGATTATCAAAGAAATTAATAAATTTGTTTGACATTTTATCAGTCGAGAATAATTTGAAAATTATGCTATTTTACCTATGAAAAAAATAATTGTTACAGGCTCGGCTGGTTTTATAGGCTATTCTCTTTGCATTAATCTTTTAAAGCGAGGAGACAATATTGTAGGGATTGATAATCATAATGATTATTATGATCCAAGGATTAAAGAAGAACGACTTATAAAGTTATTAAAGTATTCTAATTACCAACATTATAAAGTAGACATTAGCGATCGAAAAAGTTTAGATGAGGTGTTTAAAAATTACAAACCTCAAAATGTAGTTAATCTAGCAGCACAAGCGGGCGTGAGATACTCCATTCATAACCCACTTGCCTATATAAACAGTAATATTGTTGGATTTGGACATATTTTAGAAAATTGTCGTCACCATGAAGTGGAGCATTTAGTTTATGCAAGTAGCTCAAGTGTTTATGGTGCAAATACTAAAATGCCTTTCTCAGAACACGATAGTGTCAATCATCCACTGTCTGTTTATGCTGCATCTAAAAAATCAAATGAGTTGATGGCTCATGCGTATAGTTACCTTTACCAATTACCAGCAACAGGTCTTAGATTTTTTACTGTTTATGGTCCATGGGGAAGGCCCGATATGGCTCTCTTTAAATTTACCAAAGCTATCTTAGAAGAAAAACCTATCGATGTATTTAATTATGGAAAACACTCTAGAGACTTTACTTATATTGACGACATTGTAGAGGGAATAATAAAATCTCTTGATAATCTAGCAACAATAAATTCTAATTGGAACAGCAATCAGCCAGATCCAGCAACCAGCAAAGCACCATGGCGTATTTATAATATTGGTAATAGTGAGCCAGTACAACTTATGGATTATATTAATGCTTTAGAAAAAAAAATAGGCAAGAAAGCAAAAATAAATTTTTTACCACTCCAGCCAGGTGATGTGCCAGATACCAATGCCAATACAGACAATCTAAGGAAAAAATTTAATTATAAGCCTAAAACATCAGTTTTAGAAGGAGTATCTAAATTTGTTGAATGGTATAAAGATTACTATCAATATTAGAAGCAATAGAGTTTTGGGGAATTGAATTAACATTAAAAAAATTATAGTAATATTAAATATAAAAATTAACAATATAATTTTTTATAAATTATTTAAATAACAATATTGTGAATTTTTAATTCATTTAGAATAGTAGGGTTAGTCAAAAAAAATTAATTATTTATTTTTTTAAAACTATAACAACACATTTATCAGGAAATCTTTTAATAATTTCAACTTTTTTATAATCATAATGATTAGCTATATTAATTAAAGAATTCATGGGAACATAATATAAGTTAACTCCTAAAAAAATAAGTCCTTCTTTTTTAAGATGTTCAGATGCTTTTTGTAAAAATTGATTAATGGTGTCTGTTCCTTTTTCACCAGAAAAGGTAATTTTATTATACAGAAGCTCTTTTTTTTTAAAACTTAAAGGTACATAAGGGGGGTTGAAAGTTATTAAATCATATTGTTCAGTAATATTTTCAAACAGATTACTGTTTACAAACTTAATATCTAAATTATTGGCTTTAGCATTTTCTTCGGCATTAATTAAGAAATCTTTATAAATATCCGTTGAAGTAACATTTGTTTCTGGGTTAATAATTTTTTGATATTGTCCTAAAATAGCTATTTGACCACATCCCATATCTAAATAATTCGCAAAATGCTTTTTTTTTACTTTATAGTAAATATAAAGAGTTTTTTTAAGAACTAAAGATGTTTGGTCATATGTTTTTGCAAGTAATTTTTTTTTTATATTAACCCTCCAAATAACTTGAGTTAGAAAATCACTTGATCTTATAATATCTAAAATAAATTTATAAATTTTACCGAACATAATTTTATGAATAAACTAAACAAGTTATTCTATCAAGAGAAATACAAAGCTAGATAGCAAAGTCCAATCTTACATTAAGTTAAACATTACTATTAAGATTTTTAGATTATTTCACATATAAAAAGCATAAAGTGTAATTTATTTCTTTTTTAAATACTTATATTAACACAATTTAGAGTTTAAGAACTGTTATTTAATAGCCAAAAGGATTTCATAATTATTTATAATTAATCTATTAAAAATTATTCATTAAAATAATTATAGTTAAATTAATATAAAAATTAAAGATATGATTTTTTTTTAAATCATTTATAAAATAATAATTCATTCAATAAATTTAATAATTAAAAAAACAAAATGATATTGCACATTATTACTTCATTGAGAGATGGTGGAGCACAAAAACAGCTTTACCAATTATTAATTGAAAAAACCACATATGCCCAAGACGTTTTAATTCTAAAAGATGGAGGTCTAATCAAAAAAAAATTAAAAAATAAAAATATTAATATAATAAATTTTTCAAAATTAAATTTATTTAATAAAATTAATTTTTTTTTATTTTTTAATCAAAGATATGAATATAAAACAATTATAGCATGGTTACCTCATGCACAGATTTTTTCAATTTTATTAAAGATTATTAATTATAAAAGTGTAGTAATTTTTGCAAACATAAGGCAATCTTTAGATTTTATGACTGATTTTAAAATAAAAACTAGGTTTATTATTTTTTTAGTAAAAAAATTTAGTTTTTTATTTGAAGGCTTTATTTTCAATAGTTACTATGCCAGAAAACAGCATATTACTGATGGTTTCCACATAAAAAAGTCAAAAGTAATATCAAACAAATTATCAAACAATATTGTCACAAAGCAGATCCCTAAATTTCCCAGAAATAAGAAATATTTCTATGTGGGTCACTTTGCCAGATTCGATAGTTTAAAAAATCATTTGATATTTATTAATATGGCAATCCTGATTTTGTCAGAAAAAAATAATATTATATTCGTAATGGGTGGACATGATATAAATTGGAATAATGAATTTTTTAAAAAAAATATCCCTTTTAAATATCGTAAAAATTTTAAATTACTAGGTGTTGTTTCTGATATTAATTCATTTTATGATAAACTTGATTTGTTTTGTTTAACTTCTAACGCTGAGTCTTTTCCAAATGTTTTAATCGAGTCCATGGCAAGAGGAGTTCCCTGTATTAGTTCTAATGTCGGAGACAGTAAAATAATAATAAATAATCATAAATTAATTTGTAAAAAGAACAATTTAAATAAATTACTATTAGTTGTTAAAAATTTTATCTCTTTGACTATAAGAGAAAAATACCTAATATCAAAAAAGAATTTGATAACTATTAAAAAAAAATATTTAATTTTTAACAAAAATAAAGAATACATAACTTTTATTAAATCTAATTAAATGAAAAATGAAGACGAGACACAAACAATAAAAAGTTTTGGTGATGAATGGAAAAAATTTGATCAAGATAATTTAAATAAAAAGTATTTAGAATTTGACTTTAATAGATATTTTAAAGTTTTTCCCTGGAATTTAATAGATATTAAAAGTGAAGGTTACGATATGGGGTGCGGCACAGGCAGGTGGGCTAAATTTGTTTCACCTAAGGTTAAAAAATTGAATTGCATTGAACCATCTGATGCAATTCAGGTAGCTAAAAAAAAACTTAAGGATCTTGATAATATTGGTTTTTATAAAGAAAAAATTCTTTCGTGCTCTTTAAAAAATAATAGTCAAGATTTTGGGTATATTTTAGGAGTACTTCATCATCTGCCAAATCCACTAATTGGATTAAAAAAATGTGTTGATTTATTAAAACCAGGCGCACCAATATTGATTTATTTTTATTATTCTTTTGAAAATCGACCTTTTTATTTTAGAATTATATGGATGATATCCAATTTTTTTAGAAAATTGATTTGTAGATTACCTAGCTTTATCAAAAATTTAATTTGTGAAATAATTTCTTTTTTAGTTTATTTACCTCTTGTCAAATTTTCCAAATTGACAGAAATTTTAAATTTAAACTTTTCAAATATCCCACTCTATGAGTATAGAAACAAACCATTATACACACTAAGAACAGATGCAAGAGATAGATTTGGTACTATCATTGAACATCGTATGTCTAAAAAAGAAATTTCATCGATGATGCAAAAATGCAATCTTACTAATATTGTTTTTTGTGATGATGCACCCTATTGGTGTGTTTCAGCAATTAAAATAAAAAATGAAGAGTAAAAATTTTTTTATTTTATGTAGCTTAGGGGCTTCACTTATAAATTTTAGAAGTGATTTAATTAAAGATTTAGTTAATAATGGTTACAAAGTTTATTGTGCTGCGCCAAAAAGTTCAAATGAAGTTAAAAATAAAATAGAAAATTTAGGTGCAAATTTTGTAAATTTAGATATTGATTTTCATTCACTAAATCCAATTAATTTTATTTATGATTACAAGAGGTTATTAAAAAAAGTAAAATTAATAAATCCTGATTTTTTTTTAGCTTACACAAGTAAGCCAGTTATTTTATTGGGATTAGTGTCTTTTTCATTTAAAAATAGTAAGTTTTTTCCAATGATAACTGGTCTTGGTTATTATTTTAATAATTACAAAAAAAAATATTTAATTAAATATATATTAATTCTTCTATATAAAATTTCATGCCGTAAAGCAAAAATGTTTATTTTTCAAAACCATGACGATCATAATGAATTCAAAAAATTAAATATTATTTCTAAAAAATCTAAAACATTAGTTGTTAATGGATCTGGGGTAAACCTTTCTAAATATAAAAAATATAAAAAAAAAATATCTAAAAAAATTATATTTGTAATGACCAGTAGGTTACTTTATCAAAAAGGAGTAAAAGAATTTTGTTTAGCAGCAAAAATAGTTAAAAAAAAATTCCCAGATGTTTTATTTGTACATGCAGGTGGTTTCGATAATAGTCCAGATAGGATAAAAAAATCTGATTTTAATAAATGGCAATCTTATGGACATGTTAAATTTCTTGGTCAAATAAAAATGAGTGATGTAAAACAATTGCTTAAGAAATCAGATATATTTGTCCTACCATCATATTACAGAGAAGGCATACCCAGATCATCAATGGAGGCACTTGCTTCATGCTGCGCAATTTTAACATGCAATATCCCTGGATGCAATAAAACTGTTGTTAACAACTATAATGGCTATAGTTTGCCAATTAATAACCCCATTAAACTTGCTGAAAAAATGATATATTTAATTAGTAATCCAAAAATTCTAAAAAAATTTCAAGAAATGAGTTATGAATTATCAAAAAATTTTGATGTGAAAAAGATTAATAATTCAATAATTAAAAAAATTAATAACTTTAATTTATGAGACATGTAAGTAAAAAGCTTAAATTGGCCATCATTGGATTGGGATATGTAGGTTTACCACTTGCTTTAGAATTTGCCAAAAAAAGATCAGTCATTGGTTTTGATATTGATAAAAAAAGAATAAAAGATTTAAAATTAAGTAAGGATAAAAATTTAGAAATAAAAAAAAAAATATTACAAAATAAAAAAAAATTGTTTTTTACAAATAATAAGAAAGATATAAGGTTAGCAAATTGCTTTATAATTACTGTTCCAACACCTATTGATAAATTTAAAAAACCAGATTTAAAGCCACTTTTAAATGCAAGTACAATTGTGGCTAAAATTTTAAAAAAAGGAGACCTAATTATTTATGAGTCTACAGTTTATCCGGGGTGTATAGAGGAAAAATGTGTGCCAGTTTTATCAAAAATTTCAAGATTAAAATTTAATAAAGATTTTTTTTGTGGGTATAGTCCTGAAAGAATAAATCCTGGAGATAAAGATCATACTATAGCAAATATCAAAAAAGTTACTTCAGGCTCTACATCTAAAATTGCTAATTTGGTTGATGATTTATATAACGAGATTGTAATTGTAGGTACTCATAAAGCTCCAAGTATAAAAGTTGCAGAAGCAGCAAAAGTGATTGAAAATACTCAACGTGATTTGAATATTGCTTTAATAAATGAGCTGGCGATACTTTTTAATAAAATGAAAATTGACACTCAAGCTGTGTTAGATGCTGCAAATAGCAAATGGAATTTTTATCCTTTTAAACCTGGATTGGTTGGAGGACATTGCATTGGAGTAGATCCATATTATCTCACTCATAAAGCTAAAAGTATTGGGTATAAACCAAAAATTATTTTAGCAGGTAGAAAACTCAATGATAATATGGGCAATTATGTTGTTTCACAGTTAATCTTAAAGTTAAAAAAAAAAAAGATTAATATAAAAGAAGCTAAAATTTTAATTATGGGGTTAACTTTTAAAGAGAATTGTGCAGATATTCGCAATTCAGGAGTTCAAGGTGTTATTAAAAGTTTAAAAAAATATAATTGCAAGTTGACCCTTTATGATCCTTGGGTAAATAGCAAAAAAATAAAAGAAAAATATGGCTTCTCTTCTAATTCGGCACTAAAAAATAATACTTATGATGCTATCTTGTTAACAGTAGCACATGATAAGTTTAAAGATATGGGAATTAATACTATTACTAAGTTATGTAAAAAAAAGCACATCATTTATGATCTAAAGTATCTATTTTCAGCTGATCAAGTTGATATGAGATTATAATTTTTTAGTATGAAAATAAACATTAATAGAAATTAAAATGTGTGGAATCTGTGGTTTTTACTCAAATCAATTATCTACATTTGATAATACTATAGTTAAAATGAACTCTGCTATTTATCATCGAGGACCTGATGATAGTGGTGTTTGGCAAGATAAAAATTCAGGCATTGTTTTGGGTCAACAAAGATTGTCAATTATAGATCTATCTGTAGCTGGTCATCAGCCTATGCACTCAAATTCAGGTAGGTTTGTTATAACATATAATGGTGAAATTTATAATCATTTAGAAATAAGAAAAGAACTTGAACAAAATAATTTAAGTTTAAAATGGAAGGGAAAATCTGACACTGAAACTTTATTAGAAGCGATAGATTTTTGGGGTATAGAATTAACATTAAAAAAATTAATTGGTATGTTTGCCTTCGGTGTTTGGGATAAAAAAAAACATCACCTAACTTTGGCGAGAGATCGTATTGGTGAAAAACCACTATATTTTGGTTGGCACGGCAAGGGTTACAATAAAGTTTTTCTTTTTGGTTCTGAGCTTAAAGCATTAAAAGCCCACCCAATGTTTAATTGTGAGATAAATCGTGACGCAATTGCTCTTCAGTTACGTTATGGCAGTATACCAGCGCCTTATTCAATTTATAAAAATATTTATAAACTTCTTCCTGGAAACTACTTACAATTAAAACAAAATGATTTAAAATCAGGCTTAGCCCCAAATTCTAAATCTTATTGGTCTTTGATTGATACTGCGGTCTCTGGTGTTAATAATCCATTATCTATAAGTGCCAAGGATATTACAAGCGAATTAGAGAAACTCATACGATCTTCTGTAAAACAGCAAATGATGTCAGATGTACCTTTAGGGGCTTTTCTTTCAGGGGGAGTTGATTCGTCATTAATAGTAGCATTAATGCAATCAGAGTCTTCTCAGCCAATTAAAACTTTTAGTATTGGTTCTAAGGAAGATGATTATAATGAAGCTAAATATGCAAGAGAAGTGGCAAAACATATTGGTACTGATCATACAGAACTATACGTTTCTTCTGAACAGGCAATTTCAGTAATACCCAAGTTACCCACTGTTTACGATGAACCATTTTCTGACTCTTCACAAATCCCAACTTTTTTAGTTTCTGAGCTTGCAAAAAAGCAAGTTACTGTATCTCTTTCTGGAGATGGAGGTGACGAGTTATTTTGTGGTTATAATCGCTATACGATGAGTAAAGATTTGTGGAATAAATTTCGTTTTATCCCACTGCCTGTTAGAAAGATTTTAGCTTCTGGGATAGAATCAATTTCTCCTCAAAATTGGAATAGAATATCCAATTTATTATCTTTTAATAACTATGCTAATTTTGGAGACAAAATGCACAAAGGTGCAAGTGTATTAGATAGTAAAGAATTGCATGAACTTTATTATAAACTTAATTCTGATTGGAAAAACCCAAATGAAATAGTGATAAATAGTAAAGAGCTACCCACTTTTTTAACCAGTGAAAAACCTAAGCTTCCAGGACTTGATGATCAAGAGAAAATGATGGCACTAGACACAATAAATTACTTACCCAATGATATCCTTGTCAAAGTTGACAGAGCAGCCATGTCAAATTCATTAGAAGCAAGAATACCATTTCTTGATCATAGGGTAATTGAATATGCCTGGAAGATACCTCAGTCTCTTAAATTAAGAAATGGACAAGGGAAATGGATTTTACGAGAAATACTTTACAACCATGTTCCCAAAAATTTAATCGAAAGACCAAAGATGGGCTTTGGAGTTCCAATTGATACTTGGTTAAGGGGACCATTAAGAGATTGGGCTGAAAACTTATTAAATGAGACGAGATTACGACAAGAAGGATTTCTAAATCCTGATTTAATTCGTGTTAAATGGAACGAACATCTTTCTGAAAAAAGAAACTGGCATCAACCTTTGTGGAATGTTTTGATGTTTCAAGCATGGCTGGAAGCAAACAAAAACTAAACTTCTACCATTTCTTATATTTTATAATAGTTTCGGCAGCCAATTCATGCGCATATTTGCCCCAATGTTTATCATATTTTGATGCTTCAAATTTAATAGAGTTTTTTTGGTAATCTTTTTTAAAAGATTCATTCAGATCTAAAACTTCATAATGATTTAGTTTAGCAATCTTTTTAAAATATTTAAAACTTGGTAATGTAGATCCATTACTGTATACGTTTAGACCAAATTCATCATCACTATATCTATTGGCATCTAGAACAAATAAAAGTTGACTTTTATTTATACAATTTGGATTAAAAGAATTAAAAAAAATATCTATAGCTTTTTTATCTAGTTCAAAAAATAAATCTTTTTTTTCTTTATCTGTTTTAGTTTCATCTAATTTTTTTTTTGAGTAATTTCTAAAAATTTCATTATATAAAGAACTAACTCTCAAATTAAAATATAAATATCCAATCAATGAGCTTTTATTTGCCAAAGCTCTATACCAAGAAATTTCGTATGGTGTGGGCTTTAGTGATCCACTTTTATCATAGTGAAACCAGCCATTTCTAATTCTATATTCTTTAAGACTTTGCATAAAGTCATTAGGAATAATTACTAAAAGAATATTATTTGGTTTGTATCTTTCACAAATTTCATTTACGTATGCATGGTATTGAGATAGTGGGGCACCAGAAAGACCAATATTATACATTTTCTTATTTGTTTTTTTTTCAATAATTTGATGAAATGTATCTAAAAAATTAACTTGAACTGCTTCAACTTGAGAATCTCCAACCACAAAATTTCCAGAGAAATTATTTTCATACTCGTAATCACTAAAGAAGCCAAGTGAATTAGTTTTTCTTTTAATGGCATTATCAAAAAAAGACATGCTAGAAAAAGTTAATGATGAGGACTCTGTAGCTCTTACATCGAAAGGTTTAGCATTAGATGACAAAGCATGTGTTCTAACTGGGGTGCTTACAGGAAGAAAAGATAGAATTAGTTCACATAATAATAATGTAAAAATAAAACCTATAAAATATTTAAATAAATTTTTAATAAATTTCATCAGAATCTCTTGGAAGTCATAGATGTTTCATATTATATATAATTATAACAAAATTTACATTTTATTAAAAAAGTATTATTTAAATTATTGATTAACATTTTTAATGATGTACAATTTAATTTTAACCCTTAAATATAGCAAATAGTGTCAGATAACAACGAATATTTTAAAGTAAAACGAGGTACAGAAAAAAATTTTGGAATTACTTTTTCATTAATTTTTTTGTTATTTTCTTTATATTTACTTTTAATCGATAAAAATTTTTGGATTATATCTTTTTTAATTTCTATTAGTTTTGCTTTAGTCTCAATATTTAAACCTAGGTTTTTTTTTGTCCCTAATATCTTATGGTTTAAGTTTGGTATGTTTTTAGGTAAATTTATTGCACCATTAGTAATGTGTCTTATATTTTTTTTAATTATGTTGCCGTTAGGTTTTTTTTTAAAAATTTTTAGTAAAGACAACTTTAAAACTAAAAATGATATAATTAATAGTTATTGGGTTAAACGGCATAAAGAAATAAATACAATGAAAGACCAGTTTTAAGTTTCATTTTATTTAGATTAAAAATATTATGAATTATATATTGGGTATCTCAGGCTTATATCACGATAGTGCTGCTGCATTAATTGGAGATGGAGAAATATTATCTGCAGCTCAAGAAGAGAGGTTTAGTAGAATTAAACATGACTCTAATTTTCCATTTAAAGCTATTGAGTTTAATTTAAAAAATAACAATATCTCTTTAGACGATGTATCTTATGTTGTTTTTTATGACAAACCTTTTTTAAAGTTTGAACGTTTACTTGAAACATATGTTAAATCTTCTCCATATGGTTTTTCTTCTTTCAGTAAGGCAATGCCAGTTTGGTTAAGAGAAAAACTATTTCTTAAATCAGTTTTAGTTAAAAAGTTCAAAGAAATGAGCTCAAAATTTGATGAGTCAAAAATTTTATTTTGTGAGCATCATTTAAGTCATGCTGCTAGTGCTTTTTTTGTTTCACCTTTTGAGTCTGCTTCGATACTTACCTTGGATGGAGTTGGAGAATGGGCGACTACAACCATAGCTAATGGATTAAAAAATAACATAAAAATTGAGCAAGAAATTAATTTCCCAGATTCTCTAGGTCTTTTATATTCTGCATTTACTTATTATGTAGGCTTTAAGGTTAATAGTGGAGAGTATAAATTGATGGGACTTGCCCCATATGGAAATCCAAAATATAAAAAATTAATTTATGATAATTTGATTGATGTTAAATCAGATGGTTCTTTTAAATTAAATCAGCATTATTTTAATTATGCAAGTGGTTTAACTATGACAAATAAAAACTTTGACTCTCTGTTTGGAAAATCTCCTAGAAATTCAAATAAAGAAAAACTAACACAATTTCATATGGATATTGCAGCATCTATACAAGAAGTTACAGAAGAAATAGTTATTAAAATTGCAAAATTTATTAAGAAAGAATTTAATCAAGAAAATTTATGTCTTGCAGGCGGCGTTGCATTAAATTGTGTTGCAAATGGAAAGCTAGAAAAAGAGGGAATTTTTAAAAATATTTGGATTCAACCAGCGGCTGGAGATGCTGGTGGATCGATAGGTGCAGCATTAGCTGCTTGGTATATGGAATTAAAAAACTATAGAAAGATTAATCTTAATGACTCAATGAAAGGATCATTCTTAGGCTCAAGTTTTTCTCAGAGAGAAATAGAAGATAGTTTAACAGAGCTAGGTGCTAGCTTTTATTTAATGTCAGAAAAAGAAATTATTTATAAAACTGCAAAAAGTATCACAGAAGAAAAAGCAGTTGGTTGGTTTCAAGGTAAAATGGAATTTGGTCCAAGAGCTTTAGGATCCAGATCAATTTTAGGAGATCCCAGATCAAAAAATATTCAAAAAACTTTAAATTTAAAAGTAAAATATAGAGAAAGTTTTAGACCATTTGCCCCTTCTATATTGAAAGAACATTTATCAGAATATTTTGAATTAAATTGCCAAAGTCCTTATATGCAATTTGTCTCAGGCGTAAAGGATGACAAAAGATATGAAATGTCCAAAGAAGAAAAAAATTTATTTGGAATTGATAAACTAAATGTAGTACGGTCTGTTATTCCAGGTATTACCCATGTCGATTATTCGGCAAGAATTCAAACTGTGAGTAAAGATACTAATCCAATATACTATAATTTGATAGAAGAATTTTATAAATTAACTGGTATACCATTGTTAATTAATACCTCGTTTAACGTACGGGGAGAACCTATTGTTTGTACACCGTTGGATGCATATAAATGTTTTATGGGTACAGAATTAGATATTTTAGTAATTGGAAATTGTTACTTAATTAAAGAAGAACAAAACAAAAATCTTATTGAAGATTACAAAAACAAATATGACCTTGATTAAAATTTTAAAAAATAAATATTAATTATGTTAATGAATTTATCATCTGCAATAAAACATCCATCTTTTAGTGTAATGTCTGTGCTATTATTTGCAGTATTATTTCTATTAGCATTTCAGCCAGACATTTTGCTATCAAATTTTTTTTCTAATCAATCACTAGATATTAGAATATTAATAATGTTTTTGATTGCAGAACCACATTTTGCAATGACAATACCGTTGCTGTGGGGATATAAAGTTCTTTTTAAGACAGAAAAAGTATATTTTGTTTATATACCCTTTGCAATAATCACTTTATCAATAATAATATTCTATATAAATATAGCCATATATTCTTACCTGTTTTTGCTTGCTAATATTTATCATGTTAACAGACAAAGTAGAGGAATGTTGTTGATTCAAGGTAAAGCCAATCTTCATACTGCTAATATATATGAAATAACTTTACATGCACTATGTCTAGTAATATTCATTGGTCGTATTTATTTACCACATTCATCAATTGTTTTGATTTTTTCTGCATTTGTATTTGTTACGCTCCTGTCAATATTAGTCTGGACGACTCAAGGTGAAAAATTAAACTTATCTAAGGTTTTCATAACTTTGCAAGGATATCTAATTTTTTTACCTGCTCTTTATTTTCAAGACCTAATTCTGGCCTTTGCAGTTGGAATAAGCATTCATTATATTCAATATCTTGCTATATCTTTTCCAGTTTGTAAAAAATCTTTTGGTATTTCTTTTTTTCCATTAATTTTGTTTTTGTTAGGATACTCATTGCTTAGCACTGGTGCATTATCTGGATTTTTTTCAAATGAGAAAATATCTATATTTGTACTTATTCCCACTTCACTACAATTGTTACATTTTTATTTTGATGGATTTATTTGGAGAAAATCTAATAAAATTGTTCGAGAAACTCTTAACAAAGCTTCGTTATAAGAGTTAATTATGGAATTTTTAACTAAAAAATATAAAAATATATCAATTGAAAATCAAAACATAGCATTAGTTGGTGATAAAACTATGACTACTAAAAAAGTGACGGATTTTTATAAAGATGCACCTTTTCCTAATTATAATGATTTTCAATCAAAGTCTGATCTATTACAAACAATTAATGCAAACACTTTTGTTAAAGATTTAAAGGATACAATTGGATTCAATAAAAAATTTATAGAAGTGGGAAGTGGAACAAGTCAATTATCTTTAGCTTTAGCATCAGGAACTAATAATGAAATTGTTGCCTTAGACCCCACCTTAGAGTCTTTAAAATTAGGTGCAGAGTTTGCGGCTCAAAATAATATCAATAATGTTAAATTTTTAAATGCTGATATATTTGATAATCCCATAAAAGATAATTATTTTGATTTTGTATGGTGCAGTGGAGTGCTTCATCATACACAAAATTCTGAAGAAGGATTTAATATAATATACAATTGGTTAAAACCAGGTGGGACTATTATTATAGGTTTATATAATTCTTATGGACGATTAAGAACCAATATAAGACAATTTATTTATAAAACTTTAGGAAAAGGAAAATTATCAAGAAACTTAATATTAAAATTAGACCCATATTTAAGACAATCTATGTCAGAGGCAAAAAGAGAAGCTTGGATAAGAGATCAATATGAGCATCCAATTGAAAGATCGCATACATTAGACGAAGTTTTAAAATGGTTCAAAAAAAAGAATGTTAATTTTGTTGGTTCTATACCAGACCCAGCACTTGAAACAAATTATCAACCTATAAGTTATATGGATGGAGAAAAAGGAACTCCTACTAGTAGAGTTTTAAGCCAAATAAATATGTTATTTTCAAACTCAGGTAAAGAAGGTGGCTTATTTATTGTTATAGGAAAAAAATAATTTAAAATATTGTGTATATAAATGGAGCAAAAGCTGAGCCCTGGCTTAAAATTATTAAACCTCCAAAAATTATCAAAACAACCAGTATTGGGATCATCCAAAACTTTTTTCTTGCAAAAATAAATCTAGTAATTTCTTTTAAAAAATTCATAAAATTTTAAGTTAAACTCTTTAAGTCTTATTTATCAGTTAATTAATAAAAAACAAATATTAAATTTAATATAGTTAATAAGTTAATTCAAAATATTATAAAAATTGATAGGTAAACTATTTTGAGGTCATGCATTATATCTTTTAATAAAAAATACCAAGATCAACTAGAGACAAATAGCTCATTATTATTGTTTTAATTTGATTTCCTGTTTTAAGTAAAACTATTATATAGTAAAAATAATATGAAACTTGACTATCCAAAATTCAATAAAAATTCTATCAAAAAAGTACAGGCAATTCTTAAGTCAGGAAAAGTAAATTATTGGACCGGGAATGAGTGCAAACAATTTGAAAAAGAATTTTCTAGGTATATTGGCAACAAATACTCAGTAGCTGTATCTAATGGTAGTGTTGCTCTAGAGATTGTTTTACGTGCATTAAATCTTAAAAAAGGTGACAAGGTTATCGTAACCCCTAGATCTTTTATTATTTCTGCAAGCTGTGTATTGAATGTTGGTTTGATGCCTATTTTTGCTGATGTAGATAATAATGGTAATTTAAGTATTGAGGGAATAAAAAAAAAATACAACAATAATGTAAAAGCGATAATTGCAGTTCACTTAAATGGCTTATCTTGTGACTTAGATCCAATTTTAGATTTTGTAAAAAAAAAAAATATTTATTTAATTGAAGATTGCTCACAAGCACATGGAGCAATTTACAAAGGTAAAAAAGTTGGATCTTACGGAGATATCTCTACTTGGTCTTTCTGTCAGGATAAAATTATTTCCACAGGTGGTGAAGGCGGAATGATCTCTACCAACAATAAAAAATTATGGCTTAATTGCTGGTCTTTAAAAGATCACGGTAAAAACTATCATAGTTGTTTTATTAAAAAACACAAAACTGGTTTTAGATGGTTGCAAGATTATAAAGGGTCAAATTATCGTATGACTGAAATTCAAGCTGCGCTTGGAAGAGATCAATTAAAAACATTAGATAAACAAATTTATAAAAGAAATATTATAGCAAATTTATACTTAAGAGGATTAAAAGATTATTATCAAAAATATAATATTTTTGATCAACCTAATTTTAAAAATAAATCTTGCTGTTTAAAAAAAAAAATTAAATCCTGTAGCAAATGTAGGCATGCATATTATCGACTTAATTTATTTCTTAATATTAAAAAAATTAATCAAATAGAGTTATTAGAAAAACTAAATAATAAAAAAATTAATTGTGGTATTGGAGCATGTCCAGAAATTTATAGAGAAAAAATATTTAAAAAATTAAAATTTTATCCAAAAAAAAGGCTTGTTAAAGCTAAAATGCTTGGTGAAACAAGCATAGTGTTTCCAATTAATCCCTATAAATCTTTACTAAATATAAAGTCAGAAATTAATTTGATTAAAAAAATATTAAATAAGTATATATAATTGATGTATCAAAAATATTTCAAGAGATTATTTGATTTAATTTTATGTTTAGTTTTAATTTTACCTTTACTTCCTATAATGATTTTAATATTTTTTTTAGTGTGGTTTAATATTGGATTTCCAATTTTTTTACAAAAAAGACCAGGCCTTAATAATAAAATCTTTACTTTGTATAAATTTAAGACCTTATATGATGCAACTAAAGATAATTCAGAAAGTAGACGACAAAACAAAGTAGGTAATTTCTTACGAAAATCAGGTCTAGATGAGTTGCCACAACTATTTAATATATTGATGAACAACATGAGTTTTGTAGGTCCTAGACCATTATTGATTGAATATTTAAAGCAATACACAAAATATGAAAAAAAAAGACATTTAGCTAAACCAGGAATTACAGGATTTTATGCGGTAAATCCAGAAACTACGAGAGTTAAATCATGGAAAAAACAAATAAAATATGATGTTTATTATGTAAACAAAATTAGTTTTTATTTAGATATTCAAATACTTTTTAAAACTATTAAAATAATTTTTTTAGGAAAAAAACAATATCAAGATTTTAAAAAATTTTATGAATAATAAAATCTTGATACTTGGCTCTAATCCAGAAACAGCAGCTTTGGTGGAAAAAGCAAAGCAAAAAAATTTGATAACTTATGTTATGGGAAAAGAAAAAAAAAGTATGACAAAGAAAATTGCTGATTTTCCAATTTTTGGGGATGCGTCAAATGTTAAATTTGTAAAAGAAACTATAAAAAAAAATAATATTGGTGCTCTCTTAGTTGGAACGGTTGATTCATTAATTGAAACTTATGAAAAAGTTTGTCAAGAAATTGACTTACCTTGCTATGCAAATAAAAAATCGATAAGTGCATTTTCTTCAAAAAATAGATTTAATAAAATCTGTAAAAAGTTTGGCTTTAAACAGCTGCCAGATTATACACAATATCTTAAAGACAAATTAAATCTCCCGGATAGTTTTTATCCTGTTATGATCAAACCAATTGATGCTGGCGCAGGTTTAGGGGCTAAAATTTGCTACTCAAACAATGAACTTCAGTTAGCTATCAAAAATGCAAAAAAAAATAGCAAAAAAAAACAGTTTATCTGTCAAGATTACTTTTTGGGAGATGATATTCAATTATATTATACAATTATAAATAAAAAAGCGTTTTTATCATGTGTGATTGATAGAACTACAAATAAAAATCAAAATAATAAATCACCAGTGTGCATTGGAGCCAATTATAATAGTAAATATTTAAAATTAATTTTAAGAAAATTTGATAAAAAATTTAAAAAAATGATTAATTATTTAAAGATATTGAATGGTGTGTTGAGCATACAGTGCTTTGTAAAAAATAATGAGCTCTATCCATATGATCCAGGCTTTCGTTTACAAGGTGAGGGTCAGCATTTAGTTTTAAGTAAAATTAATAAATTTGATCATTTAGATATGCTTTTAGATTTATCATTAGGCAAACCTTTTTTTAGCAAAAATTTTAAAAGATTTAATGATCCATATCTAGATAAAAGATTTGTTTCGTCAGTTTGGGTTTTATTAAAAAAAGGTGTAATCAATAAAATATATAACTTAGATAAGATTAAAAAACTAAAATGCTTTCTTAATATGACACAAAGGTTTAATCTTAATGATAAAGTAAAATCCTCTTTTATTGGAACAGAAAAACAAGTTTTTGCTAGAATTTATTTGGCGTCAAAAGTCAAGAAGGAATTAATAAACTCCATAAGTTACATACACAAAGAATTAAAAATTTTAGATATTAATAATAAGAGTTTAATTTTAGATAAATATGAAAGAATTGATTGAGTTAATTAATGACTTTATTAAAATTATTTAAATTATGTAATTTAATTTTTTAACCTTTTAAATTCATTAAGTTAAAAAAATTAGGTTGATCAATAAGTTTAAAATAAAAAAATGAAAAAAGTTCAATTTTTGTAATTATTTTTTGGCTTTAAAAATTGCTATGGCTTTCTTTAGTTGTATAAATCATCTATATTATTCAAATAATAGGCTGAATATTTTTTTTAGATATTATTAGAGGTTAATTATGAAATCAGATAATAAACATATTTTACAAAATACATTTTCTTTAAACAGGTATTCAAAACGATCAATTGCAATTATTACTGATATATTATTATGTTTGATCAGCACTTGGTTTGCATTTTTTGTGAGATTAGAAGACTATAATTTAATTAGTAATTACAATTTTAATAAAGCTGCAATAATTTCTTTAGTAGCTATACCAATATTTTGGGTATCTGGAGTGTATCGAACTTTATTTCGTCATGCTGGCCTATCAATTTTATTTACCATTACATTATCAACCATAGCTTATGGAGTAGTTTATTTTTCAATAATAACTATTTATGAAACTAAAGGTGTTCCAAGAATTATTGGTATTCTTCAGCCAATACTTTTTTTTTTATTAATTGTAGCCTCAAGATTTACAGCAAAGTTCCTATTAACAGGTACTTTTAAACAGTTAGGTAATATAAAAAATAAAGAAAATATTTTGATATATGGAGCTGGTGATATAGGTAGACAATTATTAATATCCTTAGAAAATAATCCTCAATATAAAGTAATTGGATTTTTAGATGACAACCCTCAATTGCATAGACAAATTTTATTAGGTCAAAAAATTTATGATCCAAACAAAATAGAGAATTTAAAACAAAATAAAAATATTAATTTAATTTTATTTGCAATTCCATCAATTAATAGATCAAAAAAAAATGAAATTATCAAAAATCTTTCAAACCATCAATTGGTTGTTAAAACTTTACCATATTTAAATGATATTATTGACGGTAAAGTATCAGTATCTGATATTAAAGATTTCTTAGCAGATGATTTGTTGTTTAGAGATCAAATAGAGCCTGATCAAGATCTATTAAATAAAAACATTAAATCAAAGTCAGTTCTTGTAACGGGTGCAGGAGGTACCATTGGCGCAGAACTATGTCGTCAAATTATAAGATTAAAACCTAAAATATTGATATTATTAGAATTTAATGAATTTGCTCTTTATAAAATCAAAGATGAATTAATTAGTATTAATAAAAATTTAAAAATTATTCCACTTTTGTCAAATGTTCAAGATCAACAAAAATTAGAAAAAATTTTTCAAACTTTTAAAGTTGATACCATTTATCATACGGCAGCTTATAAGCATGTTGATTTAGTTGAAGCTAATATTTGTGAAGGTGTTAAAAATAATGTTTTTGGAACATTGGCAGTTGCAAAAGCTTCAATTAATCAAAAAGTTAAGAATTTAGTTCTAATTTCAAGTGATAAGGCAGTAAGACCAACAAATATCATGGGTGCCTCCAAAAGATTTGCTGAACTTTGTATGCAAGGTTTACATAATATGAATAAAGATATTGGTACTAGTTTTTCTATTGTTAGATTTGGAAATGTTATAAATTCATCGGGCTCAGCTATTCCAAAATTTAGAAAACAAATAAAATATGGAGGACCTGTTACCTTGACTCACCCTGATGTGACTCGTTATTTTATGACCGTTACAGAGGCTGCTCAACTAGTTATTCAAGCAGGGGCTATGAGTGACAATTGTGAGGTTTTTATTCTTGATATGGGTGAAAGCATAAAAATTAAAAATTTAATTAATAAAATGATTGTTCTTTCAGGGCTTAAAGTTAAAGACGATAAAAATTTAGATGGTGATATTGAAATTAATGTGACTGGTCTTCGTCCAGGCGAAAAATTATATGAAGAGCTATTAATTGGGGATAATCCAGAAAAAACTAGCCATTTAAAAATTCAAAAAATAAAAGAACCTCACATCCCATATGATCAATTAAAAATAGTTTTAAATGACTTGGCTATTTTTTTAAACAATAATGAAACTAATGAGGTTAAAAAATTATTAGATAAATTAGTTAAATTATATACATCTAACTCAAAAATAGTTGACCATATTTATAAAGAACAAATAAGAAATGATAATAAAAAAAAGTCAATACATGATAACAATCAAATAAATAATGTGGTTAAAATTAAATAACACTTTTAATTAATTTTATATTAAAGATTCGTTAATAGAATTTTTAGATTACAACTAATAAAATTAATCAGAGTAAAATTTATAATACCATTATTACAAAGATAAAGTTTATAGATAACTTTTTATAACCAAATTAAATTACAAATGTCTTTTAAAAATTTTTTCAGAAATTAACACATAAAAAATACCAATTATTCCACCAATAAAAATAGATAATAATAATATTTTGGATAGTGCTAATTTGTTATCATCATATTTACTGTTTTTAGTGTCTATTAATGCTGCAGAAAATTGTTTAGAATTAATACTCATTGTATCTATAAAAATACTTTGAAGATAATCAATGTTACTAAAGTCTTCTAATGAGCGTTTTTTTTTCTCTAAATCAAGCAATCCATTTATAAATGCTTTTTCATTTTTACGATTTTTTACCAGCTTAATCTCTTTTTCAATTATCTTGTAACCTCTCATATAGTATGATGGGTTTACTTTTAAATTAGAGACAATAATTTGTTCACTATTAAAATTCTGAACTTCTATCGAATTTTTTGCTAAACCCAATTCTCTTGCAATTGCTGCCTGTTCATTTAAAAAAGCTAATCTATCTGACATTAATCTTTTATAATCTTCTTCAATGTTTTTTATTAAAATATCAATATTCCTGATCTTAAGATTTCTAATTGTCTTGGCAGTATCAACCGCGTTTGCAAAACTCTTAATAAGAAATAAGTAAACCTTTTTATTTATCTGTTTATTAACAAATAACAATGCATCATTCCATTTATCTGTATTAACAGTTTTAACTTCAATACTCCAATAACCTTTACTTATACCATCACCAGTATATCTTTCATATGAACGAGCTTCAATGGGTGGAATTATTTCTATACCACCGGTAAAATTTTTAATCGCATTATTAAATTTTATGTCATCGTCATAATCTTCTCTTTTTAATATTTCAAATTTTCTTAATTCTTCTTCAAATCTTGAATTATTACTAATTACTTCTCTAAATAAATTATTTAATAATTTACTGCTGATACTAGTAAAAATAACATCTTTTTGAATTTTAAGAATAGCATTAAAATTTGAATATTTAGCAGTCTCAAAACTGTCAATCGGTTTAATTGGTGTTTTTACTTTTTTACCTGGAATATTAAAATAATTAAACCCTGTTACTAGAAATGCAATTGAAAATGAGATTAATAAAATTTTGAATTTATTATGAAAAATAAGCATCGCAAACTTATAAAAATTCACATCGTTATCAATTATATTTTTTTTCATAAAATTTTAAAGATTTAAAATTAATATTTAAGTATATTATCTTTATTATAGTATTTATAGTATAAGTCTATTTAAAGATTTGATAAATTTAAATATTTTTTAAAAATATTTAAAATATGTTAACTCTTTTGATTATTGATTATACTTTAATATGTTAATAGTTGCTTTAAGAAAGAATAATCCAAATATATATTCAGATTAATTTAATGTTTAAAATCAGCTTATTTAATATAAAAAATAATTTTAAAAAGATTTTAAATATCAATTTTGTATTGGCGCTGATTATACCATTTTTAATCTGGGGTCCGTTCTTTCCAGATTTAATCGTTAGTTTATCATCTTTAGTGTTTTTATTTTATGTTTTTAAGAATAAAAATTTTTTTTATTTTAACAAAAAACCTTTAATTATTTTTTTTGTCTTTTGTGCCTATTGTATTTCTATAAGTTTATTTATAGCTGAGGATTTTTTTTTAAGTACTAAGAGTTCTTTATTTTTTTTTAGAATAGGTGTGTTCGCATGTGTTATTTGGTATTTAATTGAAAAAGATAAAAGTATCTTGAGATATTTTTATTATACTTTAATCATTTGTTTTTCAGTTTTAGTAATTGATGGATATTTTCAGTTTTTTGTTGGATATAACCTTGTAGGTTTTCCTATACCAGGTGCGGGACTGCGTCTTTCATCTTTTTTTGGAGATGAGCTTATCATGGGGTCATATTTATCAAGATTATTTCCTTTACTTTTTGCTTTATTCCTAATTAAGAAAAAAAATAAATTTGAAATTTACTATATTGGATTTTTGTTTATTCTAGTTGATGTTCTAATTTATATATCAGGCGAGAGAACTTCATTTTTTTTTTTAAATTTATCAACAATATTTATTATTATTTTAATCAAAGAATATCAAAAATTTAGACTTGTTACTTTTATTTGTGCTTTTATTGTAATTTGTATTTTAACTTTAAATAGTAACGACCTCACTAACCGAATGATTAAAGGACCAGCTAAAGCTATGGGCTTAGTAGAAGGTGCTCATACTAAAAATATGTTCTCACCAGGTCACGATAGCTTGATTAGAACAGCATTTAATATTTTTTTAGATAAACCTATTTTAGGTCATGGACCAAAAATGTTTAGAATACTATGTGCAAAAGAGAAATATCAAGTTGGAATAAAACCTTGTGATACTCATCCTCATAATTTTTACGTGCAGTTATTAGTGGAAACAGGAATAATTGGTTTTTTCTTTTTATTAGGTTCATTTTGTTATGTTTTATATTGCTTTTTCAGACAGTTAAAATCTATAACTTTAAAACATAAGAGGTACTTAACTGATTATCAAGTTTGTTTGTTAGCTGGAATATTAATTACCGTTTGGCCGTTTTCACCAAATGGTAGTTTTTTTAATAATTGGCTGATAATTGTCTATAGCTTGCCCTTAGGTTTTTACTTACAATCCATCTATTATAAAAAAAATTATAAAAAAAACAGGGTTTTTAAAATATAGGTGGATAAATAAAATTACCTTAATAACATATCTAACAAACTAGAAAAAACAAAATAAAAATTTAATAATAAGATATTTTAATTTAAAATAATTTATGGAAATAATTTATGGAAATAATTTATGGAAATAATTTATGGAAATAATTTATCAAATAATTTTGATACTGGGATTACCAGGTTCAGGCAAAACTACTTTAGCTGATGAATTAGCCCCCATGTTAAATGCTAAAAGACTTAATGCTGATGAAGTTAGAAAAGAAGCCAATGATCGGGATTTTTCAGAAGAAGGTAGAATAAGATAAGCCAAAAGAATAGCGGATTTTGCAAAAAAAGTAAAAGATGATGGAAATTATGTTATTGCAGATTTTGTTTGCCCAACGCCTGAAGCAAGAAGTTTATTTCCCGCAGATTATATATTTTGGGTAAATACAATAAAAGAGGGACGTTTTGATGATACTAATAAGATGTTTGTTAAACCTGAAAAATTTGACTGTCAGGTTACAACTCAAGATGC
>ENA-OSJC01000384-OSJC01000384.1-marine-metagenome-genome-assembly--contig:-NODE-384-length-43701-cov-5.909476_pt1 | contig 43701 bp, 45 predicted proteins | sample MGYA00237885_ERZ534234 | MGnify/ENA primary metagenome ERZ534234 (study PRJEB26413, sample SAMN06343907) | marine metagenome | isolation source: coastal waters | place: Atlantic Ocean: West Antarctic... | reverse complement strand
GGAAGTATTCAAAAAGGAAAAAAACCTATATTAATCAGTCATTTAAAAAATTTAATTGATGTAATAGATCAACAAAATAATCAAGATATTAAGAAGTTAAGAGATAGGTCTATAATATTAATTGGTTTTTCAGGAGGCTTTAGGAGAAATGAGATTGTATCGCTAAACTATGATGATCTTGATTTTGTCGAAGAAGGCTTAAAAATCCAAATCAGGAGGTCCAAGACAGACCAATTTGGTGAAGGTTCGGTTAAAGCACTGCCCTACTTTGATAGTTCTAAATATTGCCCAGTTGTTTCATTAAAAAATTGGATAGAAATTTCTAAAATTGAGTCTGGACCTTTGTTTAGAAGGTTTATAAAGGGCTCTAAGCTATCGGAAAATAGGTTGACCGACCAAACAGTAGCGTTACTCATTAAGGAATACTTAAAATTAACAGGTATAGAGAGCAAAAATTATTCTGGACATAGTTTAAGATCAGGATTTGCAACTTCGGCTGCTGAATCTGGTGCTGAAGAAAGAAGTATTATGGCTATGACAGGTCATAAATCAACAGAGATGGTTCGAAGATACATTAAGGAATCTAATCTATTTAAAAATAATGCATTAAATAAAATTAAGTTTTAATTATAAACTAAGATTTGAATCCAATAATATTTGTATTTTTTACCTCATAAAAATTAATGCTATTATTAATAGCAATTTTATTACAATCATTAGCGCTTAATAAATTTGATTTGGGCCCATCATACTCTTTAAGTCTTTTATGGAATAAATTTTTAAACGAAAATCTATATACAGGCTTAAGCAATCTAGACCAATTTAATCCATTTTTAGAGCATAATATTGATCCATTCAAATTTAGTATCGATACATAGTTTGAAAACATTTTATTAAAAGCTACATCGCAACATGAAAAAGATTTTAAGTTTACATCAATAATAAAATCATAATTATTTTTTTTAAAAAAATTAAAGGAGTTGTCTGATAATTTGTTTAGAAAAAAACATTTATAGTTATTAATCTTTAAATTTTTTGCAAATTGTATTTCATTATTGGAAATTGAAATCCCATCAATATGAATAAAATTTTTTAATGTTTTTGCTAAATAAGAGTTACCAATTCCAATATGTAAAACTTTTATTTTTCTAGCAGTATTAAGATTATTTAAATATTCAGTAATCTCAACTTCATCAGAAGTAACTTTTTTGTTTTCCCAATATGTATAGTTGCTATTATCTGAAAATAACTCACAACCGTTTGGACAGTATGATTTTTTAAAATTATTTATAAAAAACATTAATTAATTATTTATATTTAATATCTTCATATGGTGTGCTAATTTTTAGAAAAAATTTAAACATATTAGTTGTTTTATTAATGGGAACTCTTGGCAACATATATTTATCAAATTTATTATTTTTGTAACGTGATCGTTTAGTGGTGACAGCATTAATGTAATTTTCTTTGACTAAATTTACAGATTCATTATCAAATTTACCAAACGGATATGAAAAACTACTTATATCTATAGAGAACTTTTTCTTAAAAAATTTTTTTGGTGATAAAATTTCAATTTTTTTCTGTATATAATTTAGTTTAGATAAGTTTTTATGAGTCGAAGTATGCGCTCCTATTTCCATTCCACTTTTGAGCCAAAAATTGATTTTATCAATATCCATTAATTTGAGTTGTTTGAAATCTTTTTTGTTTTTATCCCAAATATTATAATGACCAATTAAATCTGTAACAAAATAACATATTGATGTAAAACCAAATTTTTTCAGTATAGGTAGTGCATTATAATAAACATCTTCGTATCCATCGTCGAATGTAATAATAAAGTATTTTGAATTTTGATCTAAATCATCCAAATTATTTAATGAAGTAGTCTTATAGTTATTCCGATTCATAAAATTCATTTGTTTTTCAAAATTTTGAGGATTAACAGAAAAACTATTTAGATCAGAACTTATAGAGTGATACATTAATATAGGTATATTCATTTTAAATAATGTTTTTTATTTTATATTTAAATAAATTAAAAAAAGGACCATCAATTAAAAGATCGGTCATATTTTTTCTCTGATATAAAGATAGTTTATTCATATGACCAGTCCAGTATTTAGTGTGTTGAAGTCTACTTTTTTCATAAAAAGCGATTGTATCAATATTAAAATTATGTGAAACATGACTCACTCCTCCTTCGCAGCATATTAAAAAAGAAGAGTCCCTTACTAATGACTCAAGATCATTGAAGGTCGTATTATGAAGATAAGTTATGCGATTATTGTCAATAATTTTTTCAAAAACCTTATTGTCTTTTGTCTTAAATTCCAAAATATATTTTGTTAAATCTTCTAATTTTTTTGACCCGCTAGTTAAAACTATTTCAAAATTATTATCTGTTATAGTTAAAATCTTATTAATAAAATTTTCTATTTGTTCTGGTTTAGGGTTAATATTTGTAAAATCTCTATAATAATAGTCGGTATACCATTTCTCATCTAAATGTATGATTATATATTTTTTTTTAAAAAAAAATTTTTTAGTTAACTTGTAATTTTTATAAATATTAATTTCTTTTTGATTGATGTTGAAATTTAAAAGACTAGCCAAGAATGAAAAATTTTTTAATTGATTTTGAATTTCGTAATTAATTACACTTTTATATTTAAAAATTTTACTGAATAATTCAAGTTCTTTACTTTGTAAAAGAATTGATTTATTTCCTTTTAGAAAAAGAGAAATAAAAAATGACCTTTTTTTTCCATCCAAAACAATAATATTCTTAAATTTTGTTTTGCGTAAAGTTAAAATCATCTTTATTAGAATTAACAATTTGGGAAAAAATTTTATTTCATTTTTTAAGGGTATTATATTACTAATAAAATCAAAATTTTTTATATAACCTGAGTTATATTCAGATGAAACAATAGAAATCGCATTATTTGGGAATTTTTTTTTATAAGATAAAATAAATGGACATGAAATTATAAAATCACCCAATCTATCAGTTCTAAAAATTAAAGTTTTTATATCATCCATGATATTTTATTAGTAATTTTATGTTCTAAAATTTTTTCCACCATATATCTTGATACCAAAGTATTTTCAAAAAGTTCAAAATATTTTTTTTTACCATTAAGAGCAATTTTGGATCGTAGATCATCTTTTTTAGAATAATACTTGATATAATCAATTAAATCGTTGTGATCATTGTAATAAATTGCATCTTTCCCTTCTTCAAAGAAGTCTTCATAAAAATAACCTTTTTGTAAAAAAGTAAGTAAACCATTTGAAATAAGTGAACAAATTCTATCACTTGAATAGTATTTAATTGGCCCGCCCCTATTATAGTTTAAACCCATTTTTGTTTTTGATAATTCTATAAAAAAATTGTCTCCCCATATAGGTTGTTTTTTTATTCCAAAAAAATTTGTTTTAATATCATGGGTATTAAGCTTATTAATAAAATTGACTCTTTCATCTATGTAACCTTTTTTTAATTCCCCCCTATGTTGCCCGTGACTAAGAGCGAAAAAGATATCATATTCTAAATTTTCGTATTTATAATTTTCTAATATATCTATACTGGCATCACAAACATTAGGCATATAAAAAGTTTTAGATTTATCAATAAAATCTAGTATTGATGGATCGGTAGTTATAAAATTTGTATCACAAATTTGATATTTAAGAAAAAAACGTCTTTGATGTTGTTTAAATTTATCAAAATTTTGATCCAATGTATCTACAAAATATTGTGAAAATTTTATATTTTTGTGATTATTTCTGAGTTGAAAAAAATCTTTTTCATCTAAAGAATCAACATGTCCAAATAATATTACATCTGGCTTAAAATTTTCTATAGTTTTTTCTATATAGTTTATAAAGTAATTAATTTTATAATTAAAAATATTTGTTTGTAAAAAATCTCTGTCACTAATTTGCAGCACATTAAAATCATTTTTCAAAAAACCATTATTAATCTTTTTACCAGTAGAATAATAAAGTCTACCCTGATGTCTGTTATGCATGTCAGCTATATGCAAAATCTTTAATCCTTTCTTTAATATATTGCTCATCTATTTAAATAAATTTCTTTAATTTTTTTTCTTAGTTTGTAATTTTTTTTTAATTTATATTCTTCTTTCATGGCTAATGACTTAGAATTATATAATCTTTTATATATTATTTTCCATTTTCTTCCCCTTGTAAATTTCGCTCCATTAGAATTGTTGTGTAAAATTAATCTACTTTTAAGATTATTTGTATAACCTACGTAAGTAATGGCTTTATTTGAATTGATAGTTATTAGTAGATAAACGTAAAAGTTCATTTTTAATGGCGGTCCCTGGGGGAATCGAACCCCCCTTTGCAGGATGAAAACCAGCTGTCCTAACCGATAGACGAAGGGACCATTGGATGATCTTTTATTTTAAAAGTTAATATATATCAAGTTTAATTAACCTATAATAAAATATCTTTAATATTTAATTGTATAGTTTTTTTATTATTCCAAATATTTTGATGTATTTGTCCGATCACATTCATATATTTTTTATATGACAATAAGTTATCACCTATTGCAGTGTTAATAGAATTAAAACATATTGATTTTATCGAAGGTCCAATTTTAGGCTTAAGAATAGATGAAATATGTTTATCATTAAGTACAGAGATTTTAATAATTTTTAAATCCCTTATAAGAAAACATGGTAATAAATTACCATTTCCAAAAGGACCCAATTTGTCTATATCTGCTATAAATTTTAAATTTAGAGCAGAAGAAGATATCTCACAATCATACTCATAAATTAATTTATGTTTTGGAATCTTAATTGCATAATCATTCTGTATAAAATCATCTAAAAGTTTTAACTGATTTTTTTTAATTGTAAATCCTGCTGCCATATTATGACCACCTCCATTTTCGATAATTTTTTTTTCACATAAAAGCTTCATTAGATTACCAATATTATAATCATGAGTTGATCTAGCTGATCCTTTTAAAATATTATTTGAGTTAGTAATAACTATCGCGGGTTTGTTAAAATAATCTTTTAATCTAGCAGCTATAATTCCTATTAAACCTTCATTAATACTATGATTATAATAAATTATCACATTTTTATTTTCATTTTCAATTTTTTTAAAATTTATTTCATCTAAAATTTTTTTTTCAATATCTTTTCTTTTATTATTTAATTTAATTAATTCATTTGATTTAATTTTGACCAAATCTTGATTATTTGAAGATAAAAGTTCTGTTGCAAAATTTGATTTACCTAGTCTTCCGCCAGAATTAATTATTGGACCAATAAAATAACCCAAGTCATTTACTGTAAGTTTATTCATCCTATCACTTAATATAAACAATGAATTAAATGCTATATTTTTTTTTAGATCAAATTTTTGCAGTACTCTTATTGCTATTTCTCTATTAAGTTTTCTTAAAGGCATTACATCACAAATTGATGCAAGTAGAACATAAATTAAAAAATCTGATAATTTAAAGTTAAACTTTTCTTTTTTAACAAGAATATCTAAAAAAAAATATGTTAAAGTCGTGGCGCATAAATAGTCGTATTCCTCATAACCATCTTTTTTTTTTGGGTTTATTATTGATTGTGATTTTGGGTATGGTTTGTTAATTTCGTGATGATCAATTATTATAGATTTTATTTTATTCTCATTTAGAAAATCTATGGCTTCATTTGAGTTAGAGCCACAATCAACCATAATTATTAATTTGGGTTTTTTTATTATAAGTTTTTTAAAAAGTTTTTTTGTAGCTCCATAACCATCTTTTTCTCTATCTGGAATGTAATAGTAATGAGGATGATTTATTGAGTTAAAAAAACGAACTAATAAAGATGTTGCAGCAGATCCATCGACATCATAGTCACCTAAAATGCAAATTTTATCTTTATTTTTAATGGATTTGATTAAAAGATTGGCACCATTATTAAAATCAATATTATTTGAAAACTTATTTTTAATTTCTAAATCATTATTAATATTGTGTATTTCTGTAAGATCGAATTTTCTTGAAACAATCAATCTTGATAAAATCTCACTAAAATTATAATCTTGTTTTATTTTATCAATAGAATTTTTATTAATATATTTTTCAATCCATTTTTTACCAGAAACAGATATCATTCATTAATTAAGTTAACTTTTTTAACTACACTCTTAAAATTTGAACTTTTGTGAGTTACCAATGTATGCGATATATACATGTTATCATTTATGCTAATGCCTTCTAATATCTCACCACCTGTAATTCCTGTGGCACAGAATAATGAATCTCCTTTAATAATCTCATTTAATTCATATTTTTTATTCAAATCTTCAATACCCATTAATTTGCCTTCTTGGATATCATTTTCATTTTCAAAAATAAATCTACCTTGAAAAAAACATTCATATGAATCCAGTGCTGCTGCAGCCAAAACCCCTTCTGGACCACCTCCAATACCTAAAAAAATATCTATATTATATTTTGGGTCCGTAACATAAAGTGCTCCTAATATATCACCATCTGTAATTAACTTTATATTTACATTTAAATCTCTAAGTTTATCAATAATTTTCTTATGTCTAGGCCTGTCTAATACACAAGCTGTAATTGATGAAATATCTTTATTTTTGTACTCAGATAAATTTTTTATATTCTTTTCCAGTGGGTAATCTATGTCAATTAAACCAGAGTCTATTTTTCCAGTCGCAATTTTGTCCATATAAGTTTCTGGAGCATTAAACAGATTACCATGTTCTGCTATAGCCAACACAGTGATAGCGCCAGGTAAATTATTGGCTACAAAATTTGTACCTTCTACAGGATCAACAGCAATATCAAAATTTGGTCCGTTTTTAGAGCCTAAAACTTCGCCTGTATATAACATGGGTGCTTTATCCAGAGTTCCTTCACCAATAACTACCTCGCCAGTCATATTAATTTTATTAAATTCAGATCTCATTGAATCAACAGCAGCCTGATCTGCTGAATTTTTATCTTTTTTTCCAACTAAATATGATGATGCTAAAGCTGCTTTTGATGTTACTTTTATAAATTGATCAATAAATTTTTTATCTATTGCCATTAAATTTTATCATTTATTATCTCTTCTTCATTTATTTGGGTTTCAAATTCTCTTAATCTTTTATAAACACTGGCTAATTCTATTATAGTTGGCCATGCTTTTAAAAGATATTGCATTGAACCTTCAACCCTTCCAAAAGCTCTAATAATCTGCTGCATAACTCCAAGCGTAACTACACCTGCAACGATAGCTGGTGCAAGAAATACATATGCTGACAATACATTTGCCTGTAAGTAGGCCATTCTGCCAACATTAAAATATAAATAACGTCCATAACTTAAAAAATGAATTGAACGCACGTCAGCAAATAATTCATTAATTGTTTTTGGTCTTACACTGTCATCATCTTCAGCTATTACCAGTATTTTTCTATATGCAGCTTCTTTTTTTTGTAAGTCGTATTCAACGCCAACTAATCTTAACAACCAACCTAAACCTATTAAAAATACTGTTCCACCGAGAGTCCAAACTAATGCACCAGTAATTAATCCATATTGCCAATCACCAAAAAAAAATATTGGAATACCTATAGATAATCCCAATAAGATTGGAACAAATTGAATTAAAACCATTACAGACTCGATAAAACTTGTACCAAGTCCTTCCATTATTCGAGTAAATTTAATAGTGTCCTCTTGAACCCTTTGTGAGGCACCTTCTATCTTGCCGGCTTTATCATAAACACTATGATACCATTCTACCATTGCTGTTCTCCATCTAAACAAGAAATGTGCTGTAAAAAAACTGATGGCAACATAAAGGGCAATATATATACCCGCCAGTGTAATAAAAGATGCCAAGCTAGCCCAATACTCTTCAATAGTTATTGCATTAGGAGTAGCAAGAGCTTTTTGAATCATGTCATAAAAAACACCAAACCACTCATTAATTTTTACATCAATTTTAACTTGTATCCACAATGATGATAAAATTACAACAGAGCCAAACCACGACCAAATAAACCATTTTTTTATTTTAAAAAATTTAAACATATTTTATTTTAGAAAATTATCTGCATATGATTTTTTAACTACTTTTCTTTTTTTTGGCTCAATTAATTCGAAATCAATTTTCTTTTTTTTGGCATAATTAATAGCTAATTCTTTAGATGAAAATTCTAGTTTTAATTCAGTTAAAGTGTCAGATGAACTTTCCCATCCCATTAAAGGATTTCTTGTAGGGTCTTTTGTTTTAAATTCTAATACCCACTTATTATTTTTTGCAAATCCTGACTGCATTGGATTTTTATTTGGTATATATATTATTGCTTTATTCATAATGATGGTCGGAGTGGCAGGATTTGAACCTGCGACCCTCTGGTCCCAAACCAGATGCGCTACCAGGCTGCGCTACACTCCGATCCGAGTACTATTACAGCACATTTTAATTATTTAAAAGGATAAAGATGTTCAAATTAAAGGTAATTTTATTAGAATCTGATATATAAAAATTATGATTATTAAATGCATAAATTGTATTAAAAAATTTAATGTTGATGACAATGCAATACCTAAAGAAGGAAGACAAATTCAATGTGGCTCTTGTAGACATAGCTGGTTTTTTATTGTTGAAGAAAAGTCTTTAAAAACTAAAAATGACGATAATAAATCCAATAAAAATGAAGCTGATCATAATAGTGATATCAAAAAAGAAATACAAACTGACGTAGTTTTTGACAATAGTTTAAGTAGCAATGATTATAATGATATTACAGCTGTAAAAGATAATTATTTTAATAAAACAAAGTATAGAAATATTATAAAAAAAAATATTTTTGGTAATTTTTTTTCTTATATTGTTGTTTTTATTATTTCTTTTGTAGCCTTAATTATTCTTGTGGATACATTAAAATCTCCTTTAATTAACATGATACCTGTTCTAGAAATTATTTTATTTAATTTATTTGAAACATTGAAAGATATTAAATTATTCGTTATTGATTTAACTTAATTTTTTTATGATTAATAATTTATCAAAACCCTTTAAGTGGTTTTTTAAACTCGAAGCTGCTAGTGGCTTAGTGTTGTTGATAGCAGCTATATTTGCACTAATAATAAGCAACAACAACCTAAGTGAATTATATTTTGAAACGTTAGAAAAGTATCTTTTTATTGGTATAAATGATTTTGGATTAAAATTATCTGTTCATCACTGGATTAATGATGCGTTAATGGCAATATTCTTTTTTTTTGTAACCTTGGAAATAAAAAGAGAATTTATCCAAGGAGAGCTTTCAAATATTAAAAAAGCACTATTACCAATAATTGCTGCTGTGGGTGGCATGTTGGTCCCTGCACTTTTTTATATTTTTATAAATTGGGGTAATTCAGAAACAATGAGCGGTTGGGCTATACCTTCTGCAACTGATATTGCATTTTCTCTAGGTATTTTATCATTACTTGGATCTAGAGTTCCGATATCATTAAAGGTATTTTTAACAGCATTAGCAATCATTGATGATCTTGGTGCAATTTTAATTATAGCATTCTTTTACTCTGGAGATTTAAGCATTCCTTATTTAACTCTTATACTCATAAGCTATATAATTCTTTTAATTTTAAATAATTTTTCAGTTAAAATATTTACTCCTTATCTATTAATAGGTTTATTAATGTGGTTCTTTACTTATAAATCAGGAATACATGCAACAATAGCAGGTGTTCTCTTAGCATCAACAATTCCACACAGATTAAAAGATAAAGATTTTTCTCTACTTATAAAAATAGAACATGCAATTTCTCCATATGTTGCTTTCCTTATTATGCCGCTTTTTGCTTTTGCTAATGCTGGTGTAAATTTACAAGGACTATCCTTTTCAAGTTTAATGACACCCGTGCCACTTGGTATACTTTGTGGTTTATTTTTTGGTAAACAAATTGGTGTTCTATTGTTTTCTTATATATCTATTAAATTTAAGATTGCAGAAGCCCCTAACAATACAAATTGGTTAAGTTTATACGGTGTTTCTATTTTAACTGGTATTGGTTTTACAATGAGTTTATTTGTTGGAAATCTAGCTTTTGCTGAAAATATTCAATATATGGATGGTGTTAAAATTGGTGTATTGTCAGGGTCATTGCTATCTACAATTTTTGGATATTTACTTCTTTTAATTTCATCAAAGAAATAATGCTAAAGTATAAGAAGGTTATATATATATTTATAATAATGTTTTCTTTTTTTAATAAAAGTATGTCCGATAATACAAAAACTTTTTTTGATTTCTCAATTAACTCTATTAATGGAGATCAAATAAATCTTTCTAATTATAAGGGAAAAACTATACTTATAGTAAATGTTGCAAGTAAGTGCGGATTCACTAAACAATATGAAGATCTTCAAAATTTATATGATAAACTTAAAGTTAAAGGTTTAATAGTTCTTGCCATACCATCAAATCAATTTGGAGGTCAAGAACCAGGATCAGAAGATCAAATTAAAAATTTTTGTGAAACTAATTTTAATATTACATTCCCTATAACTAGTAAATATGAAGTTAAAGGTAATAACGCTCACCCAATATATTTATGGGCAAAAGATTCTTATGGAAAATCAACAGTACCAAAATGGAATTTTCATAAAATTTTAATTAACAATAAGGGCAAAGTTGAAGAAACATATGCTTCATTTACAAACCCTATGGCAAAAAAAATTATAAAAAAAATTGAAGAAATTTTATAATTTTAAAGTAAGTCCGTCGTGTGCTGGAATTATATTTTTTGGTAAAATTTTTTTAAGAATTTTGTAATCAAGAACAGGCGATAAATTTGTAAGTATTGCATTCTTTGGCTTAAAATTTTTTATATAAAACAATGATTTTTCTAGGTTAAAATGTGATGGATGAAAATTATACCAAAGACAATCTATAATAAGATATTCAAGATTCATAAAATGTTTAAAATCTTTTTTATAAATTTTACTAACATCACTAATGTAAGCTAATTTTTTATCAATTATAAAACAAGTAGATTCTACAGATCCATGCTGAACAATTACAGGCTTAATTTTAATTTCTTTTATAGAGTCATTTATAGTCAAATTATCATTTATCTTATTCATTTTTAATATAGCAGGATATTCTTTCGAATAACTTTTAAAACAATAAGCAAAACTTTGCTTAAGATATTTTGATGTTTTATGATCAGCAAAAACATCCAATGGTTTTTTATTTTTAATAAAAAAAGATCTTAGATCATTTATTCCATGTGTTTGATCACCATGCATATGTGAATAAAAAACTTTACTAATATTGGTAATTTTGTGTCGTAAAAGTTGTTGACGTAAATCAGGTGATGTATCTATAAGAATATTTTCATTTTTTGTCTGAATTAGAGCAGAGCATCTTGTTCTATAATTTCTTATATTCTTAGGGTCACAATTTCCAAAAAAACCATCTGGTCGTGGGACGCCCATAGAACTGCCACATCCTAAAATAATAAATTTCATAAAATTAATTAAAAAAAAGATTATTAAAATTATTTGTGGTGAAGTTTATAAGTTCTGTTTTTGTAATATTCTTAATTTGGGCTAATTTTGTTGCGGTAAAATCAATGAAAGATGGCTCATTGGTTTTTCCTCTATTGGGTACTGGTGCAAGAAAAGGACTATCTGTTTCAATTAAAATTCTATCTAACGGTAAAAAGCTAAAAGTATCTTGTAATTCTGAAGAATTTTTAAAAGTTATGATTCCACTAGCTGAAAAATGAGCGTTTAATTTAATAAGTTTTTCAGCAAATTTTTTTGTACCTGTGAAACAATGCATTAATATTTTAAGATTCTTATCTTTATAATCGTTTAAAATTTTGAACGTTTCATCTTCAGCATCTCTTGAGTGAATTATTAATGGTACATTTGTTTTTATAGATGCCTTTATATGTTCGATAAAACTTTCTATTTGTTTATTTTTTTTACTATTATTATAGAAAAAATCTAAGCCTGTTTCCCCAATACCAATTATTTTAGGCTGTTCATTTAAATTTTTAACAATAATATCAGAGGTAATTATATCACCATTACATTCATGAGGATGAACACCTATGGTCCCATAAATCATATCGTCTTTTATAATAATTTCTTTAATTCTAGAAAAACTTTCAAGTGAAGTAGAAATAGTTAATAGTTTCTCAATACCTACAGCTTTTGAACGTTTAATTACATTAGGTAAATCACCCATTAATGGTTCGTGATCTAAATGACAATGTGAATCAATCATTGTTTTTATCTATCTTTTTAAAAAGAATATCTATTTTATTTATTTTGCTATCTTTTGCTAAATATTCATTATTTTCGATGGTAGAAAAATTTATATCTTTTTCTGTAAGGTTAAATATTTTTAGAGCTTTTAAAGAAGAATTTGGAATTATTGGATACAACAAGTAACTAACCTTTCGGACAATTTCTAATGTTGTGTAAACTATAGTATTGAGTCTCAATACATCGTCTTTTTTTTTCCAGGGCTCCTGATCATTAAAATATTTGTTAGCTTCAAACAATGAATTAATAATATAATCAACATAAAAATTAATATTTTGATTATCAATTTTGTTTCTAATATTATTTAGATTATTTTTATATTTGTCTAAAATTTCTAAATCATCTTTTTGAAATTTAATCATGTTTGGAATTTTACTTTCACAATTTTTAATTGCAAATGCTGTGACACGCTGACATAAATTTCCAAAATTATTTGCTAAATCACTGTTGATACAATCCTCTAATCTTTCTTGAGATATATTTCCATCATTGCCAAAGGACACTTCTTTTATTAAGTAATATCTTAGCGGATCTATTCCATATTTGTTAATAATCTCAATAGGATCTAATATATTTCCTTTAGATTTTGACATTTTTTCATCTCCAGAAAGAATCCATCCATGAGCATAAATTTTTAATGGTAATTCAATTTTTGCAGCTAACAAAAATGCAGGCCAATAAATAGCATGAAATCTCAATATATCTTTACCTATTAAATGAATAGAAGCAGGCCAAAATTTTTTAAATAATTCATTGTCAATGTTAGGATAATTTAAAGCACTGATATAATTTGTCAGAGCATCAAGCCAGACATAAATCACATGATCTTTGTTGTTAGGCACTTTGATACCCCAAGAAAAACTTTTTCTACTAATTGATAAATCTTTCAACCCACTTTTAACAAAACTAGTAACTTCATTCTTTCTAGACACAGGTGAAATAAAATCTGGATGAGACTCATAATAATCGAGAAGAGGCTTTTCCCATTTTGATAAACGAAAAAAATAAGATTCTTCTTCAATCCACTCGACAGAAGATTTAGAAGAAACTGATCTTTTAATACCATCAATTTCTTCAATTTCATCTTGATTATAAAAAGCTTCATCTGATACGGAATACCAACCAGAATATTTAGACAAATAAATATCATCATTTTTTTTAAGTTGATTCCAAAGATATTGAACTGTTTTTTTATGTCTCTCTTCAGTGGTTCTAATAAAATCTGAGTTAGTTAAATTTAGAGTTTTGGATAAGTCTCTAAATATTTGACTAATTTGATTACAAAATTCTAATGGGTCAATATCTTGTTTTTCAGCAGAACGCTGTATCTTTAAACCATGTTCATCTGTACCAGTTAAAAAATGAACTTCATAACCATCTATTCTTTTAAATCTAGCAAAAAAATCAGCTATAATACTTGAGTATGCATGCCCCATATGAGGTTTAGCAGATGGGTAATAAATTGGTGTTGTGATATAAAATTTTTTATCCATTTAAAACCTTATCTTCAAATTCCATAAAAAGTGTTTCATCGTCTAAATTAAATTTTTTTGTATTTTCAATCTTTTTTAAAAAAAAACTATGCATATCTATAAGTTGAATATCTTGAATTGATATATTCTTTCTAAAATAAAGTTCAATTAATGAATAAATCAGATCTTTGATTGATGTCTCTTTTTTATAGTATTTTTCATTTATAATTAAACATAACAATTGTTTTAAAGTAATTTTTTTTAAATCAACATTCTTTTCATTTGAAAAGTTGAAAATTTTTATTAATTGACCTGGTGTACTATAGTTATTTATCAGTTCACTATTTAATAAATCATGAATATTATCTTTTAAAATATTGTTAACAATACTGATAGACTGATCATAATTTAATTCAATTTTAAAATTTAAGCATCTTGATCTTAAAGTAGGTAAAACTTTTTTATTATTATTTATCAATATAAAATAAATATTATCATTTGGTTCTTCTAAAATTTTTAATAGTGCATTTATGGAATTAATATTTAGAAATTCGATATTATCTATTAAAACAAATCTAGGCTTTTGATTAAAAGATGATTTATTTAAATTTATTATTAAATTTCTTATTTGATTAATGTCTATATTCTTTTTATCGTCAGCTATATCAATTAAATAAAAATTAGGATTGGAGCAATTAATGATTAAATTGAATGATTTATTTTTTGAATTTATTCTAAGATTCGCCAAGTTGTAAGAAAATTCTTCTTCTTCAGATAATATATAATTAATCAAATGGTAAGCCATTGTACACTTACCAATACCCTTTTCACCAGAAAGAAGAATTTTATTTGGTAATTTTTTTTTTAAATACAGATTTATTAAATCATTAAAATGATGTTTGTGACCAAATAAATTAGTTTGATTTAACGGATCTATTATCATTTAATTAATTTATCAATCTTATCTAAAATTAATTTTTCATTATTTGAAATGTCTAAATTAGAATTAATTAGCTGATACAATTTTTTTTTATCATCTGCCAATTTTATGAAACCATTTTGAACTTTATTATAGAAGTTCATTTTAAATCTATCGTATCTATTTAATGATTTTCTTTTTTTTAATCTTAATAATAAATTTTTTTTATTTACTAGGTTTAAAAAAGTGAAACTTACTTTGATTTTTTGAAGTAAAAATTTATTTATTAATTTAATTAAATTTATATCAACACCCATACCAAAGTGTTGATAGGCAATAGTTGAATCGGTAAATCTATCTATAAGAATTATTTTTTTCTTATAGTGTTTTTTAATAATATTAATATTTTCACTTCTAGCAGCTAAATATAATAATAAATCAGTATTTTTATTAAAATTAGATTTATTATTAAGAATTAATTTTCTTATTTTTTCTGAGTTAGGATTGCCACCAGGTTCTCTAATTTTTATGAAGCTAATTTTTTTTTTGGTTAAATACTTTGATACAATTGAAATATGATGACTTTTTCCGCTGCCCTCTACACCCTCGAAAACAATGATTGGTTTTTTAGACATCACCCCAAATTAGATAATTAAGAGATTTTATTAATCTAGATAAAAAGTTAACTTTTTTAATTTCTTTAGACGCTAGTAAATTATATTCCCCTACTATCTCATCGTCATATACTACTTTTAAAGTTGCAATTTTTTCATTTATTTTTATCGGCGCCTCTACAGGCCCATCGTAAATAACTGATACTCTTAATAATTTTTTTTTAGCTTTTTTAATTGTTTTATAAATATCAACTGAGGTATAAGCATCAACAAAGTTTTCCTTACCAAGCCAAACATCAATTTTTTGAAATGGTTCATTTGCTTTAGCTATATGGACAAGATCATAATTTGTTAGTCCATATGTTAGTAATTTAGAGCTTTCTCTTGATCTAGCATTTTTTGAATTAAATCCACTACCAACAGCAATAAGTCTTCTCCCATTTCTATTAATTGAAGAAGCTAAGGAATATTTTTCAACAGCTAAATATCCAGTTTTGATACCATCGACACCTAAATTTTTATACAAAAGAGGGTTTCTATTACCTTGAGTAATTGGGTTGCCACCTGTTCTATCCCAAGTAAATTTTTTTACAGCAAACATTTTATAAAATTCTGGATGTTTATTAATCAAATATCTAGACATCTTTAGGATATCTCTAACTGTAGAATAATTATCAGGATCGTTAATTCCAGATGAATTTGCAAAATTCGTATCTATCATGCCAATTTCTTTTGCTTTAGCAGTCATTAAAATTGCAAACTCTTCTTCAGTACCAGCAATACCTTCAGCTAAAGCAATGCAAGCATCATTACCTGATGCAATGATTATTCCTTTTAAGAGATTTTCTACTGAGACTTGATCTTCAACCATTATAAACATGGAAGAATATCCTGACGTTGATAGGCGCCAAGCTTTTTCAGAAATTATAAATTTTTCATTAAGCTTTAAATCTCCAGATTTGATTAGATCAAAAGCAATTATAGCTGTCATAATCTTAGTCATTGAAGCAGGATAGATGGATGTATCAGGGTTTTTTTCATAAAGAATTTCTCCAGAATGATAATCTTGTAGAATAGCTGTTCTAGCTTTAATTTCTAAATTTGCATTAGCAAACTGAACAGTAAATAAGCTTAAAAGCGTATAAATAAATAATTTTTTAAACATTTTTTAAAATTTCTAAATTTTCAAAATTTAATGATTTTATTTCATTAAAAGACTCTTGAAGTCTTTTTATATCATTAAACGGTCCTATTAATACCCTATATTTAGTCTTAGATAATTTTTTTATAATAGGAATGTTTAAACTTGTTTCATTTTTGATTCTAATAATCATATTTTCTGCAGAATCTTTATAATAAAAATCAGCTACTTTAATGAAGTATAAAGATCTAGTATTTTTTGTTTGTTTTATTTCTCCTTTAGTGGCTCCCAGATTGTCGATTTTAATTCCATCTACCGGGACTTTTTCAGCTACTGTTTTTTCTTCATCAAATATTTTTGCTTTTTTTGCAATAAAAGTAGAATTTTTTGAAATTAAAACTAAATCTATATAAGGTTCGTTTATATTAAGCGATAGCTCTTCAGCAATTCTTAACGTAATAACAGAGTTGTAAAATTCTGAAAATTCAACATTATTTGAGATTACTTTTGCAATAATTGTTTTTTGATTAATTGGATTTATAATTTTAACAAAAGAATTCTTTTTTAGTGTTTTATGAAAAATCAATAAAGATCTATTATCAATTTTTCTTGAAATTCTTTTATTTTTTTTAAGTTTATCACTATATATTAAAGCAAAACCTGTATTCCTATAAACTTGTTCTGTTGTAAAAATAATAGATTTTTCTTTCTGATTATATTGATTGCATCCTGATAATAAAAGAATTGCTGCTATCAATAATGTAATTCTATAATTCATGTTTAAATTTATCTTTTAAAGTACAGACAGCTAATGAAAATCTTAACGACCTATTCCATTTTAAAATTATTTCATAATTGCTAAAAACCACGTATGCTGGTGTTAGGGTTTCTGCATCAGGTATGATATCTTTATCTGGTGTAATAATTGAAACTATTAAATCATCATGATTACTATTCAAAATAGAATCATTTTTAATATATTTTCTAAAATATAATAACTTTTTTTTATCATGAAGTTTTTTTGCAGAAACATTTAAATATTTTTTTGGTATTTTATTAGATAAATTTATTTTATAAAAACATGGTTGATCATCTTTCCATCCAATGCTTTTAAGATAATTCGCAGCTGATGCATAAGCATCATTATTATTTTTAAGATCAATATAATTATTACCATCATAATCAATGGCATAGTTTTTCATTGTGGATGGCATAAACTGAAAAAAACCAAAAGCACCGGCCCAAGAACCATAAAGTGTTTTATAATCTATTTGATTAGCTTCAATAAGTTTTAATAAAGTTATTAGTTCATTTGAAAAAAATTCTGACCTTCGTTTATCAAAACTTAATGTAGCTAATGAGGATAATATATCCATTTTACCAACATAGGTTCCAAAATTTGTTTCAATACCCATTAATGATAAGAGTAATTCTTTTTCTATATTAAATTTTTTTTCAATTAAATTAATTAAAGCAATGTTTTCTTTATAAAAATTTACACCTTTTAAAACTTTTTTAGATGATGTTCGCTTAGAAATATAAGTTTTTGTATCTTCATAAAATTCTGGTTGAAATCTGTCGTATTTAATGACATTTGGTAAAAACTTTGTATTTAACATTACTGTATCAAATGTTTCTTCTGATATATTATTTTGTATTGCTATCTTTTTAAATTTTTTTTTCCATTTATTAAAATCAAGCTGGTTGTCAGATAAAGCAGTAGTAAAACTAATTATTATAATTAGTAATGAATAGTTAATTAGTCTCATATAAATCCTTTAAATATATAATAACAGCAATCCAGATAATAATAAAACTAACTAATTTTGTTATTGTGAAAGACTCATCATAATAAAAATATCCAAGTAAAAATTGAAGTGAGGGTGTTATGTAAAAAATCATGCCTGTTGGGCCCAACCCACACAGCTCTACACCTCTGACGTATAAAAATAATGGTATCACTGTCATAGGACCAGCCAAAAGTATAAATAGCATCATTGGAGGGTTTGATAATTGAAAATCGTTGTGACCATTTTTTGTAATTAGATAAAAAGTAATTAATGCGAATGGCAATATATAAAGGCTTTCTATTAATAGACCAATATCTGTATCGATATTAATTTTTTTTCTTATTAGATTGTAAAAACCCCAACTCAAAGCAACTATTATGCCAACCCACGGTAAAGATTTAAAACTAATTAATATTAAATATAAAATTGAAATAACAACCAACACAATTGAAAAAATTCTTTTACTATTAAGTTTTTCATTAAAAAAAATATATCCAAGCATTACACTCAAAATAGGCATCATGAAGTATCCAAAACTCGCATCGATTATTCTATTTGTAGCAATTGCATAAATCCAAACTGACCAATTAACAAATATTAGAAACCCAGAAAAGAATAGGTAAACCAGATATTTCTTATTGCGAGCAATTTCAAAAAAAATATGCCATTTTGAGAAAAGAAAAGTTGTTATAATTAAAGTAAATGTTGTCCACAAGCACCTGTGAACAACAAGCTCAATGTGACCTATAAATGTTATATACTTAAAATAAAGAACACCAAGGAAGCCCCACCAAAAAGAACCAAAACCTGCTAACAACAATCCTTTATTAAATTCTTTATTCATTGGAAATACGGTTATAAATTATTAATAGGAATTATTAGACCATTTTATGGTTGAATTAAATAATTATAATAATAAAACCTTTTTCACGGAGAGATGGCAGAGTGGTTGAATGCACCGGTCTTGAAAACCGGCAAAGGGGCAACTCTTTCCTGAGTTCGAATCTCAGTCTCTCCGCCACTACGCTTTATGATGATATATAAAATTTTTAAAAAGTGTATTAATCTTATTGTCTTCAATCTTAATATCGATCATTAGACCATTATAGAAATTATATAAATTATTATCATCTATATCCAATAATTTTTCTAAATTCATAAGATCATTATCATTTAATATATCAATATATTTATTTGTGAAAGCACCTAAAAGTTTATCCATTTCTTTCGTGCCACGATAATTTGATCGGTAAATAATTTTTTTTTTTAATTTCTCTATATTGATATTCATTATTAGAATATATTAGTTGTTAATGGATAATAAAAGTAATTATAAATATTTACTATCAGATTTAACGACATTGAAAGGTGTTGGTATAAAAACTACTAATTTACTTAAGAAAAAAAAGATTAATAATATATTCGATTTATTATGGAAATTACCTAAATCATATACCGATAGAAGCCTATCAACAAAAATCAAAGATTTAAGAATTGGCGAAGAACAAACTATAAATATAATTCCTCAAAAATACTCTTTTCCCAGAGTTAGAAATCTTCCTAATAGAATTTTATGCTCTGATGAAACTGGAGAAATTGAATGTATTTTTTTTAATAGTTATGAGGGATATGTAAGAAAAATTTTACCATTAGGTAAAGAAATAACTGTTAGTGGAAAGATTGGATATTTTAGAAATAAATATCAGCTAACAAATCCCAAATATTTATCTGAGGACTCGTCATTAATTAAACAAAAACATAATACCTATTCACTAACAGAGGGAATTTCAGAAAAAATATATAATAAAATTATTAATCAAATAATTGAAAAATTACCAATCCTTGATGAATGGCACTCTAAAAATATATTAGATAAATTTGATAATATAAGTTGGAATAATGCAATTAAAGATCTGCATAAATCTGAAAATGTTGGGAGCTATAAAAAAAATTTTTATCAAAGATTGGCATTTGATGAAATATTTTCCACATTTTTGGTTAACTCTGCAATAAGAAAAAAAATAAAAAAAATCAAAAAAAAGAATAAAGTTATAAATATAAAAAAACAAAATAATATCATCAATCAACTAGAATTTTCTTTAACAAATGATCAAAAAATAACATTAAGCGAAATCAACGAAGATTTATCATCTTCAACAAAAATGTTTAGACTTTTACAGGGTGATGTGGGCAGTGGAAAAACAATCGTATCTTTATTGGCTGCTTTTAATAGTGTAAATTCTGGATTCCAAGTAGCGATAATGGCCCCTACTGAAATCTTAGCAAGACAACATTATAACTTAGCTAAAAAAATATTTCCAATAAATTTAAAAATTGAATTAATTTCTGGAAAGTCTGATTTTAAAAGTAAAAAAATCATATTGAGCAAATTATCAAATCATAATATTGATATTATATTTGGTACTCACGCAATTTTTCAAAATAAAGTAAATTTTAAAAAGCTTGGATTGATTATTATAGATGAACAGCATAAGTTTGGAGTTAATCAAAGGAAAAGATTGTCAGATAAAGGTGGTGATAATTGTGATGTTTTATTGATGACAGCGACTCCAATACCCAGAACTTTAACAATGACCATGTATGGTGACATGGATATTTCTATTATTCGCGAAAAACCCAAATCAAGAAAACCAATTAAAACTTATAGTAAATTGGAAAGTAAAGTCGATGAAGTAATAAAATTTATAAAAAAAGAAATGAAATTAGGAAACCAAATATTTTGGGTTTGCCCTTTAATTGAAGAATCTAAAAAATTAGATCACTCTTCTGTGGTTAAAAAATTTGAATATCTTAACAATTTATTTCCAAACCAAGTGTCCCTATTACATGGCAAAACAGACATAGATGAAAAAGAAAATATTCTAAATAAGTTTTTAAATAATGAGTTTAAAATATTAGTTTCAACAACAATTATCGAAGTTGGTATAGACTTTCCAAATGCTAATGTAATTATAATTGAAAATGCAAATAAATTTGGCTTGTCACAACTACATCAATTAAGAGGAAGAGTTGGCAGAGGAAATAAAGAGTCAACTTGTATACTTATGTTTAAATCAAATTTGAGCACCAATGCAAAAAAGAGGATTAATATTTTAAAAGATACAAATGATGGATTTATTGTTTCAGAGGAAGATATGAAAATTAGAGGTTTTGGTGATATTTTAGGATTCAAACAAAGTGGTATCAAAAATTTTAAATTAGCTGATCCTATTCACAACAATGATTTATTTCTTTTAGCGGAAAAAGAAATGCGAAGAATAGAAAAATCAAAAGAAGATATTAGTAAATATAAACCTTTAATAAAGCTTTATGATAGAGCTGATATTATTAACGATATAGCTTAAGATTTTTTTGTAGATGTGCCTGCAGATACTATAAATTTAGACGCTTCTTCAAAAGACATGTTTAAGTAAATAACATCTTCAATAGGAAACATTAATAAAAAACCGCTAGTAGGATTAGGTGTTGTGGGGACAAAAACATTAATCAATTTTTTGTTAGTTTTGTCAGAAATTTCACCTGTGTTTTCTTTTGTTGCAAAACCAACTGCCCAAACATCTTTTCTAGGATACTCAATAAGAACTACACTTTTTTTATCATCATCCTTCTTAGAAAATGTTTCTGTCATTTGAACGATTGCCGAGTAAACAGTTCTTAAAAATGGAATTCTTTTAAAGAGATCATCTATCAATTTTAATATTCTTCGGCCAAAAAAAGAAAGGGAAAGACCACCGACTATAGTTATAAAAATTATTGAAACTAAAATTTCCACACCCGGAATATTAAATGGTAAATAATTATTTGGATTGATATTTTTTGGAATTAAATTTGAAGATATACCAATTAAAATTTTACTAAGATAAAGTGTAAAGCCTATTGGTATTAGAACAACGACACCAGTAATAAAATAGTTTCTGAGAGTTAATGATAAAGATTTTCGTTTAGATTTATTTGACATTGTATTAATTGAAGCTTGAATAAATTACAAAAACAATTGCAATGATAAAAAGAATTAATAAAATTTTATTGTTAAGATTCATTATAAGTTTACAATAACAATTTTATAATAAAATGAATAGAAGAAAATTTTTATCTTATGTTGGCTGTGGGTGCTGCGGTTTTATTTTACCCTCTTGCTCAACAGCTCCAATTACAGAGAGAAGACAGCTAAAGTTAGTTTCGGAGGCAAAATTAAATGCCCAAGCAGCACAAATATACGAAAAAGTTAAAGAAAAAGAAAAAATGAGTGATGATAAAAAAACTCTTAATAAAATCAAGGAAATTGGAAAAAGAATGGAAAATTCAATTTCAGATTATTTTGATAGAGAAGACTTAGACGATCCTACTAAAAATTTTGATTGGGAATATATTTTAATCGATAAAAAAAAAGTTAGAAATGCTTGGTGTATGCCTGGTGGTAAAATAGCAGTTTATACAGGTATACTTGATGCAACTAAAAATACAAATGGTCTGGCGGCAGTTATGGGTCATGAGATTGCTCATGCTGTTGCAAAACACTCTATTGAAAGAGCCAGCAGAGGAACGCTACTAAATGTTGGAACTAGAATAATTGATATAGCAAGTGGTGGAGTATTATCAGGGATAAATAGAAATACAGGCATGAACACAGTTGGCTTGTTAGCTCAACTTGGAATTATGAATCCTTTTAGCAGAAAACAAGAAAGTGAAGCAGACTATTTAGGTTTGATTTTTTCATCATTATCAGGATACGATATCAGAGAAACAGTTAAGCTATGGAAAAGAATGAAAGAACTAAATAAAGGTAAAGAGCCACTTGAATTTATGAGCACACATCCGTCATCAGAAAATAGAATAAAAGACTTAAATGAAAAGATGAATGAAGTTATATTAGATTATCCACCTATAATACTAAGCTAAAACTGAATATGGTGAGCCCTGATGGACTCGAACCATCGACCCATTCCTTAAAAGGGAATTGCTCTACCAACTGAGCTAAGGGCCCACAAAATATTCAAATTGAATAGTTGTTGTATACAGAATTATTATATTTTTTCAAACGTCAATTTGAACTAAAAATTGTTTATCTGTTACAACTTATCTATGTATTTATCATGAAATACGTCAAAAGTACCTTCATTAATATTTTTTCTGATTGAAAACATTAATTCTTGATAAAAATTAATATTATGAAGCGTTAGCAGCATAGACGCTAAAATTTCATTTGTATTAAACAAATGATTTAAATAATTTTTTGAATATTTATTCAAATTTAAATTTTTACATTTTGGATCTAATGGTGTGTTATCTGATTTATACTTGTTGTTTTTAATATTCATCCTTCCTTCCCAAGTAAAAGCTAGACCGGTTCTTCCTGATCTGGTCGGTAAAACGCAATCAAACATATCTATACCTCTTTTTACAGCACCCAAAATATCTGATGGAGTTCCAACACCCATTAAATAATGTGGTTTCTCTATTGGTAAAAATTCTTTAATATCATCTAAAACTGAGAACATTTCTTTTTGTGATTCTCCTACTGCCAGACCTCCTAAAGCATAACCATCAAAACCAATATCAATTAATTCATTTAATGATTTAATCCTTAAATCTTTAAACAAACCACCTTGTACTATACCAAATAAAGCTTTAAGTGGATTGTTACCAAATGCTTTTTTGGATCTTTCAGCCCAATAAAGCGATAGATCCATTGATTTTTTTATTAAATTATAATCATCAGATTTTCTAGGACATTCATCCATAATCATAACAATATCAGAGTTAAGGCCTAATTGTATTCTTATGCTTTCTTCGGGACTTAACAAAAACTTCTTACCGTCGACATGAGAATTGAATATTGCTCCTTTTTCTCTATCAATTTTATTAAGTTTTGAAAGTGACATAACTTGAAAGCCACCCGAGTCAGTTAAAATTGGAAGATCACAGTTCATAAAATCGTGAAGACCACCAGCAGACTGAATTCTTTCAACTCCAGGTCTAATCATTAAGTGATATGTGTTAGATAAAATTATTTCAGAACCAGTTTTTTTAATGTCATCTATAGTGCAAGCTTTAACTGTTGCTTGTGTACCAACGGGCATAAAAGCTGGTGTATTAATGTTACCCCTATGGGTTTTAATTAAACCAGATCTTGCAAACTTATCTTTATTTAAAACTTTAAAGGCAAAATTTTTCAATGCCATTAAAAGAAATTATAATGATTTAAAACTAATAATTTTATCAGGATCAGATACAGAACCATTATTACTATCATCACCTCTTTTAATCTTATCAACAAATTCCATTCCCTCTAAAACTTTTCCAAAAACTGTATATTGTTTATCTAGAAAAGGTGATGGTTTAAAGCAGATAAAAAATTGGCTATTAGCACTACCAGGATCAGAAGACCTTGCCATAGATAAGGTTCCTCTGTCGTGTGGTACGTTGCTAAATTCTTCTTTCAAATCAGGTAAATCTGATGCGCCCATACCTGCTCTTCTTAAGTCAAAATCACTTGATCCCGAGTTACCAAATTTAACATCTCCAGTTTGAGCCATAAATCCATCAATAACTCTGTGAAATACAACATTGTCATATTGACCACTATCAGCTAATGCTTTAATTCGCTTAACATGATTTGGTGCAACTTCATCAAATAATTCAATTTTTACATCTCCGTCTTTTAATTTTAAAATCATTATATTCTCCTGTGCTATTGATTGATTGGTAATTAAAAAAAATAAAATAAGTATTTTTATTAAAATTCTATTCATATTTTTCTTTTAAAGACTTTATTGTACTTTTTGTAGTAAATTTTTTTATATCACCATTTAATTTAACAATCTCCTTAACAAATTTTGAGGAAATTATTTGATTTTCCACATCAGACATCAAAAAAATTGTTTCTATATCATTATTTAATTTTCTATTCATACCAGCTAATTGAAATTCATATTCAAAATCTGATACCGCTCTTAAGCCTCTAAGAATAATGTTTGATCTATATTTTTTACACAAATCTGTTGTTAAAGAACTAAAGGTTACGACGGATATTTTTTTTTTGTTTAGATTAAGATCTTTAAATAAAGCTTTATTAACAATGTTAATTCTTTCTTCAGAGTTAAATAAATAGTTTTTATTACTGACATCAGAAACACCAACAATAATTTTATCAAATAATTTTAAAGCTTTTTTAATAACATCTATATGTCCATAAGTAATTGGGTCAAATGTGCCGGGATAAATAGCAACCTTATTCATTAGATTAAATTATCATCAATTTTAATTGCTGAAACTACTTTTTCTTCACCTGATAATTTGATAATTCTCACTCCCTGTGTATTTCTTCCAGCTGTTCGTATTTCTTTTACAGCCACTCTAATAACCCTACCTTTGTTTGTTGAAATAAGGATTTCATTGCCATCGTAAACTGGAAAAGAAGATGTGATACTTCCATTTCTTGGTGAATTTACTATTCCAATAATGCCTTTTCCACCACGATTAGTAACTCTGTAGTCAGAATGAGAGGTTTTCTTTCCATAGCCGTTTTCAGTTATAGATAATACAAATCTTTCTTTAGCTAATATTTCAGATTTTTCATCTTTAGATTTTTTTCCATTTTTTTTTACTTTATCATTATCTATCACAGACAATGATACAATTTCATCATTAGGTGCAAGTTCAATTCCTTTAATTCCCTTCGAGGATCTACCTTTAAACACTCTTAATTTTTTTGCTTCAAATCTAATACATTTTCCTAATTTAGTGCTTAAAATTACATCTTGATAATCTTGACAAATTTTTACACCAACAATTTTGTCATTATTATCTAGCTTCATAGCAATTTTACCTGATGCATTTATTGATGAAAAATCCTCTAAACTATTTTTTCTAACTTTGCCTTTTGCAGTTGCAAAAACTATTTGATAATTTTTAGACTCAGACTCATCTTCAGGCATTGGCATAATAGAGCTAATTGCCTGATGGCTTTTTAGTGGCAATATATTAAATAAAGACTTACCTTTTGATATTGATGATCCTTCAGGTATTTTCCAAGCTTTAACTTTGTAAACGAGACCTTCTGTGGAAAAGAATAAAACTGAAGTATGTGTATTCACTGATAAAGTTTGAATTACAGAGTCCTGATCTCTTGTTGTAATCCCCGATTTACCTTTACCACCTCTTTTTTGCTGTTTAACATTATCTAGCGACCCACGCTTAATATAACCCTGCAACGTAACAGTAATTATTACAGATTCTTTTTGAATTGTTTCTTCGATATCATAATTTAACACAGCATCTATAATTTTAGTTCTTCTAGGTACAGCAAATTTTTCTTTGATGCCTTTAAGCTCTTCACTAATAACTTTTAAAAGCTCTTTTTTTGAGTTTATAATTTTTTTATAACCAGTTATTAGTTCTGCTAATTTTTTAATTTCAACTTCAATTTCATTGATACCAAGAGCGGTTAATTTTTGTAATCTCAATTCTAAAATAGCACTTACCTGAAAGTCAGAAAGAGAGTAAAGATTTTTATTTTTTTTATCCTCTACTAAAGAAATTAGTTTTTGTGATTTGCTTATTTTCCATTTGGTATTTAAAATAGACTTTTTGGCATCGTCGGGTGTTTTTGATGATCTAATTATCTTAATTATTTTATCAAGGTTTTCTACTGAAACAGATAACCCTATCAAAATATGTGCTCTATCTTCTGCTTTTTTTAAATCGAATTTAGTTTTCTTTACTACAACGTCTTCTCTAAAAGTTAAAAAATTTGATAAAAAATCTTTTAAATTACATAGCTCGGGTTTTCCTTTGACAATAGCCAGAGTATTAAAGCCAAAAGAACTTTCGATTTGTGTATTCTTGTAAAGCTGTCTTTTTATAGTTTCTGGCTCTACACCATTTTTTAAATCTATAGCTACTCTTATTCCCTCTCTATTAGATTCATCTCTTATATCTCTTATGCCTTCAATTTTTTTTTCCCTTACTAATTGAGCAATTCTTTCATTAAGGACTGATTTATTAACCTGATATGGTATCGAAGTAATAACTAGTCTGTCTCTTCCATTCTTAAGTGTTTCAACTGAAACTTCACCCCTAATTTTAAAAGAGCCTCTACCATTATTATATCCTTGTTTGATGATATCTTTGCCTATGATAACACCACCTGTTGGGAAATCAGGACCCGGTATATGCTTCATTAATTCTTTTATTTTTAAATCTTTATTATCAATTAAAGCTAAAGTTCCATCAATAATTTCACCAAGATTATGTGGCGGTATACTTGTTGCCATACCAACGGCAATTCCACCCGCACCATTAACTAAAAGATTTGGATACTGAGCAGGTAAAACAGTTGGCTCCTTCTCTGTTTCATCATAATTGCTTTTATAAGAAACTGTATTTTTCTCAATATCATCTATTAAAAATTGTGAAACCTTAGCGAGTCTTGTTTCTGTATATCTCATTGCTGCTGCAGGATCTCCATCAATTGACCCAAAGTTACCTTGTCCTTGAACAAGAGGTAGGCTCATAGAAAAATCTTGAACCATTCTTACTAAAGCATCATATACAGATTGATCACCATGAGGATGGTACTTACCAATGACATCTCCAACTATTCTTGCAGATTTTCTAAATTGTTTTGACCAATCATAACCACCTTTATACATTGCAAATAATATTCTCCGATGAACTGGCTTTAAACCATCTCTTATGTCTGGAAGAGCACGACTAACAATAACACTCATTGCGTATGAAAGATATGATGAGCTCATCTCATCATGCATAGAAATTAATTTAATATTCTCTTCTTTTGGTGCTTCTGTTTTTTGCATAGATACTAAAATGGAATTTCGTCATCCATATCGTTCGAAATAGGAGGAGAATCTTCAATATTATTATTTTGACTTGTATTATCATTTTGAATACCGCCACTACCACCAGTATTTCCACCGCCAAGCATTGTTAAAGTTGAGTTATAACCTTGAAGAACGATTTCAGTAGAATACTTATCTTGGCCAGATTGCTCGTCTTTCCATTTTCTGGTTGTCATTTGACCCTCAACATATATTTGCGCACCTTTTTTAAGGTATTGCTGAATAACATTAACTAATCCTTCGTTAAAAACGACTACACGGTGCCATTCAGTTTTTTCTTTCTTTTCACCAGTATTCTTATCTTTCCAAGATTGGCTTGTAGCCAAACTAAGTCTTGCAACGCTCTTACCATTAACCATTTGTTTGATCTCGGGGTCTGCGCCCAAACGACCAATTAATAATACTTTATTTAAACTTCCAGCCATAATATTTATATTTGTTTAATTAATTAATTTGTTTTATATCACAATTTAAACTGAATATTAATTTTATTAATTCAAAGCAACAAAAATTATGATCAAAAAGATAGTTATTAAGGGTGCCAAAGAACATAACTTGAAGAATGTTTCTGTCGAAATTCCAAAGGACCAATTTGTTGTAATTACAGGTCTTTCAGGATCAGGAAAATCATCATTAGCTTTTGATACAATCTATGCTGAAGGTCAAAGAAGATATGTTGAAAGTCTATCAGCTTATGCAAGACAATTTTTAGACAAGATGAAAAAGCCTAACGTTGATCTTATAGAAGGTTTAAGTCCAGCAATTGCAATTGAGCAAAAAAATACGTCAAAAAATCCACGCTCTACAGTTGCAACTGTAACTGAGATTTATGATTATATGAGGGTTCTATTTGCAAGAGCAGGAGTACCATTCTCACCTTTTACAGGTAAACCAATTACCTCTCAAACTATAACTCAAATTGTTGACTTAATAAAAAAATTACCTCAAAAATCTACAATATATATTTATGCTCCTGTAGTTAGGGGTCGTAAGGGAGAATACAAAAAAGACATTCTTAGTTATAAACGAAGAGGATTTAGAAAAATTAAAATTGACAATATTTTATATGATATCGAAAAATCACCAAATTTAGACAAAAAATTAAAGCATGATATTTCAGTTCTTGTTGATAGAATTGTTTTGAATTCTAAGCTTGGAAATAGATTGGCTGAAAGTATTGAGACAGCTGTTAATTTATCTAATGGTTTAATTTTTGCAGAATATGAAGATGAAACGTTACCTCAAAAATTTAGAAAAATTGAAAAACTAATTTATTCAACTAAATTTGCATGCCCAGAAAGTGGTTTTACAATTGAAGAGATTGAACCAAGGCTTTTCTCTTTTAATAGTCCTTACGGTGCATGTGAAGAATGTGAGGGTATTGGAATTAAATTAAATGTAGATCCAAATTTAGTAGTCCCAGATGAAAGAAAAAGCATCGCAGATGGTGCTATTGAGCCTTGGGCAAAATCTACAACCCTATATTATGCTCAAACACTAGCATCAATTGCTAAGCACTATGGTTTTTCTTTGGATGATAAATGGAAAAAAATTTCAAAAAAGATTAAAGATGTAATCCTTTATGGGTCAGATGAAGAAGAAATTAAATTTAATTACGATGATGGTTATGAAAAATATTCCCATAAAAAAACTTTTGAGGGTGTAATAAATAATCTCGAAAGAAGATTTTTAGAGTCTGATAGTGAATGGAAAAGAGAAGCGATAGCAGAATACCAGTCAGATTCCGCATGTGAGGGATGCAATGGTAAAAGATTAAAAGAAGAAGCATTGTGTGTCAAAATAGATAATCTTAATATTAGCGAAGTAACAACAAAGTCAATTTTAGATGCAGCCCAATGGTTCAAAGATCTTGAAAAAAATTTAGATAAAAGGCAATTTACAATTGCCGAACATATTTTAAAAGAAATTAACGAAAGATTGAATTTTTTACTTAATGTTGGTCTAGATTATCTTACGTTATCAAGAGAATCTGGCACCTTATCAGGAGGAGAAGCTCAAAGAATAAGGCTGGCCTCACAAATAGGTTCTGGGTTAACAGGTGTTTTGTACGTTTTAGATGAGCCATCAATAGGACTGCATCAAAAAGATAATGTAAAACTTATTGATGCACTTAAAAGATTAAGAGATCTTGGAAATACAGTTATAGTTGTAGAACATGATACAGAGACCATGGAAAATGCAGATCATATTATTGACATGGGTCCTGAAGCTGGAACTAATGGAGGTCAAATAACAGCACAAGGTACTTTTAATGAAATTAAAAAAGATAAAAATAGTATAACAGGACAATACTTATCCAATAAAAAAAGAATAGAAGTTCCAAAAACTAGAAGATTAGCTAAAAATGGAAGGTTTATTGAAATTAATGGCGCAAGTGGAAACAATCTTAATAACGTAAATCTTAGGATTCCAACTGGTAGCTTCACTTGCGTTACTGGAGTATCTGGTAGTGGAAAATCAACACTTATATTACAAACTTTATATCATGCTTTAAATTTAACTCTTAACAACAAAGCAAGAAAAGTTCCAAAGGCATTTACAAGTTATAAGGGTGTCGAGTTAATTGATAAAATTATTGATATCGATCAATCTCCTATTGGAAGAACTCCAAGATCAAATCCAGCAACATATACAGGTGCTTTCGGTCCAATTAGAGATTGGTTTACAAGCTTGCCGGAGTCAAAAACAAGAGGCTATAAACCAGGTAGATTTTCTTTTAATGTTAAAGGTGGAAGATGCGAGGTTTGTGAGGGTGATGGAGTGATTACATATGAAATGCATTTTTTACCTGACGTTTATATTCAGTGTGATGAATGTAAAGGAACACGCTACAATAGAGAAACACTTGAAATAAAATTTAAAAATAAAAGTATAGCGGATGTATTGGCCATGTCTGTTGATGAAGGTTGTGAATATTTTGAAAATATATCAAATATTAAAACAAAACTTCTTACACTTAAAAAGGTTGGTCTAGGATATATTAAAATTGGACAACAAGCTACAACACTGTCTGGTGGTGAGGCTCAAAGAATTAAACTAGCAAAAGAACTATCTAAAAGATCAACAGGTAGAACAATGTATATACTTGACGAACCAACAACTGGACTTCATCAACATGATATTAAAAAATTACTAGAAATACTTCATACATTTGTGAAACTAGGTAATACTGTTGTTGTTATTGAGCATAATTTGGATGTGATTAAAACAGCTGATTATATTGTTGATATGGGGCCTGAGGGAGGCGTAAAAGGGGGAAACATTATCGCAGAAGGTAAACCTGAAGAAATAATTAAGATAAAAGGTAGTTATACAGGTCAATATTTAAAACCATTATTATAAAAAAAATTTAATAGGTTATAATTATGAATTATTAGTGTATAAAATAATCAAAATATGGGTAATTTACTTTCATCACTTCCAAAAACAATTCATGCGTCTCTAGCTTTAGCTGTAATCCTATTCTTGGGGTTATTTTATGGAAATGGTGGATTTGATTTTGATACAATTTTTTGGAGTTGGTTAGTAAGATTGGTTCATGTTACTGTTGCTATTATGTGGATTGGATTACTATGGTATTTTAACTTTGTACAAATTCCAAATATGCCAAAGATACCAGATGAACAAAAACCTGCGATAGGTAAAGTTATTGCTCCAGCCGCATTATTTTATTTTAGATGGGCTGCTTTATTAACGGTAATTTCGGGACTTATATTGGGTTACATAAATGGTTATTTACACAGTGCTATGACATTTGGTGGTGGAAAAAGTACTGCAATTGGCATTGGAATGTGGCTAGGCTTATACATGGCATTTAATGTTTGGTTTATAATTTGGCCAAATCAAAAAAGAGCATTAGGTATTGTGGAATGTGAACCTGAAAGCAAAGCTAAATCAGCAAGAACAGCAATGTTATTTTCAAGAACAAATACACTATTATCACTGCCTATGTTACTTTCTATGGTAGCTGCCCAAAACCTTTATTAATTTTCTAATTATTATTGTCTTCTTCTCTCAAAACAGTTTTTTGTGAAACTCTAAGCCTCACTAAAACAGTGTTAGCAATATAAATTGATGAATAAGTTCCAAAAACAACTCCAAGTATCATTGCTAAAGAAAATCCTTTTAATATCTCACCACCAAACAAATATATTGCTAGCAAAGCAAGTAGTGTTGTTGCGGAAGTAATTATTGTTCTGGATAAAGTTTCATTAATTGAAATATTAGTGAGTTCATAAATCTTTATATCAGAATATTTTCTTAGATTTTCTCTAATACGATCAAAAATTACTACAGTATCGTTCATAGAATAACCAACTATAGTTAAAACAGCTGCTATAATTGAAAGATTAATTTCTAAACCAAATAAAGAAAAAACACCTAAAGTTACTATAACATCATGAAAAAGAGCCAAAATTGCACCCAAACTAAATTGCCATTCAAATCTAATCCAAATGTAAAATAGCATTATTGCTAGAGATAGTGATATAGCAATAACTCCAGATTTTAATAATTCAGCGCTAACTTTTGGACCAACATTTTCAACTCTTCTAAAATTAAAGTTGTTGCCAAATGATTTATCCAAATTTGTTTTAATTTCTTTAATAATATTCTTTTTATCGCCTTTATTTTCAAACTTTATTAAATAATCTATATCATTACCAAATTTTTTTACCGAAACATCTCCTAAATCCATCTGACTAAATTTATCTCTTAATGAGCTTACATTGATTTTTGTGTCTGATGACCTAAGCTCAATTAATGTTCCACCTTTAAAATCAATACCAAAATTAAGGCCTTTAAAAATTAACAAAAGTAATGAAACAACAATTAGAAATGTCGAAAAAATATTAAAAAGATTGTAATGTTTGTTAAAAGCTATCATTAGATTAGTTTTTCCTTATTTCTATTTCTGGATACATAGATACTAGTAAACAGTCTTGCTATAAAATAGACAGAAAACAGTGTTGTAAATATTCCTACACCAAGAGTTACAGAAAACCCTTTTACTGGACCAGAGCCCATAAAGAAAAGAATAATTGCGGCTAACAAGGTTGTTATATTTGCATCAATAATTGCTGTTCTGGATTTAGTGTAGCCACTATCAAAAGCTAAAATATTGTTTTTTTCATCTTTTAATTCTTCTTTAATCCTCTCAAAAATCAAAACATTAGCATCGACTGCCATACCTACTGTTAAGATTATGCCTGCTATACCAGGAAGTGTTAAGGTGGCTTCAAATAAAGTGAGAATCCCCAATAAAATAAATAAATTAATAATTAATGTAACATTAGTTATTAAGCCAAAAATTCTATATTTAATAAACATAAAAATAATTACTAAAAGAAAACCTATGGCTAATGCAATCATACCAGCATTAATAGAGTCTTGCCCAAGATCTGGACCAACAGTTCTTTCTTCAATAATATTTAATGGTGCGGGTAATGCTCCAGATCTCAATAATAAGGCTAGATCTGTTGCCGTTTGAAAAGTAAATCCACCGCTAATTTGACCCGAGCCACTTGCAATTGTATCCCTTATAACTGGTGCACTTATAATTTTTCCATCTAAAACAATTGCTAATTGTTTACCAATACCAGCTGATGTCGCTTTACCAAATCGCTTTGCCCCTACTCGATCTAAAGAAAAGGAGACGATTGTTTGATTGTTTTGAGTATCCATCCTTGGTTGCGCATCTAGGAGATTATCACCACTAATAATAATTCTTTTGCTTACTATTGCTTCCTCTATTCCATCTTCATATTTTAACTTTTCTACACCAAAACTGTCATTATTATCACTCGTAACAAATCTAAATGTTAAGTTAGCAGTTTTTCCTAAAAGTGATTTAACACGCATAGGGTCATCTAGTCCAGGTAACTCAACTAATATACGGTTATTTCCTCTTTTTAATATGTTTGGCTCATTAGTTCCTACCTCATCAATCCTTCTACGCACTATTTCTATTGCTTGATCTTGAGAAGATGTTTTAAGACTTATCAAACCTTGTTTAGAAAAACTTATTTTTAAATTAAGACCCGTGTCTTCAATTAATAATTGATGAGATTTAAATCTTGGATAGTATGGATTAATGTCACTATTTTCATCCTGAAATATATCTATAACAGATTGTTTGTTTTCGTCAAAAACATTAAAAAAGATATTTTGGTTATCAATTTTAATATTATTAATTTTTATATCCTTATCTTTGAAATAATTTCTAATAGTTGTGGTTAAATTTTGTAATTTTTGTTCTATAACAGGAGCGTTATCAATCTCTAATAAAAGATAAGATCCACCTTGTAGATCTAATCCTAAATTAATCTTCTTGTCAAAAAAACCATCGTCAAAATTAAATAAATTAGATGAAGCAATTAAAATAAATAAAAGTGAAAATAGAGTAATAAATAATATGCGTAACTTTGAAAAATAAAGCACTTAATCTAAAAATTAATTATTTTTTTACTTCTTGAGTAGCGTTTAGCAGACCCTGAATACCAGTAGCTTTTACTATTTCAACCTTAACATTTTCAGCAATTTCAACTTCAACGGTTTCGTTATCAATTAACCTTTCAACTCTGCCAGTGATACCGCCAGAAGTGACAACTTTATCACCTCTTTTTAGGTTTTCTATCATTGCTTTATGCTCTTTAACTTTTTTTTGTTGAGGTCTTATTAAGAAAAAATAAAAAATAACAAAAATTAAAATTAACGGTATAAATTGTCCTATTCCTGAGCCTTCCATAAATCTCCTTTAAATTAACTGAATTATTATACTATCTTATTGATGAAAACAACTTTATTTCAATGAAATTAATTCTAAATTATTCATATAAGGTCTAAGAACTTTAGGCACAATAATAGAGCCATCTTTTTGTTGATAGTTTTCCAAAACTGCTATCAAAGTTCTTCCAACTGCTAGGCCACTACCATTCAAGGTGCCAACGAAAACTGTTTCTTTATTCTCATCTTTATATCTGGTTTTCATTCTTTGACCTTGAAATGTCGAACATGAAGAACAGGAAGAAATCTCGCGATATTTATTTTCAGATGGCAACCATACTTCAATATCATAAGTCTTTTCAGCACTAAAACCCATATCACCTGAGCATAGAATAACTTTTCTATAAGGCAATTCTAATTTATCTAAAATATCTGTTGCACAGTTAGTCATTCTTTCAAGTTCTTCTAAGCAGTTTTCTTTTAGAACAATACTAACCATCTCAACTTTATAAAATTGATGTTGCCTAATCATCCCCTTAGTGTCTTTACCATAACTGCCAGCTTCTTTTCTAAAACATGGTGTTGAGGCAACAAATCTCAATGGAAGATTTTTACGATCTAATATTTTATCCTTAACTATATTTGTTAAAATAACTTCGGCTGTTGGTATAAGAAATTTTCTACCTGAACCTTCATCAAATTTAATCTCGAATTGATCATTTTCAAATTTAGGTAGTTGTCCTGTTCCAAACATTGTGTTGTCAGAAGCAATTAAAGGAGGTGAAATTTCTTGGTATTCATTTTGATTCACATGTATATCAAGCATAAAGTTTGATAAAGCTCTCTCTAATAATGCTAATTTACTCTTAACAAAAACAAATCTTGAACCAGTCGTTTTTGCTGCAAGATCAAAATCAAGCATTTCTAAATTTTCACCAAGATCGTAATGAGATTTAGGTTTAAAGTTAAATTCTGGTATTTTTCCAGATTTTAAGACTTCGATATTGTCATCTTCATCATTTCCATTTGGAACATCAGAATGAGGAATGTTAGGTATATTTGACAATATATCGTCTAATTCACTTTTTGTTTTTTTTTGTTTTTCAGAAATTTTTTCTAATTCAGTAGAAATTTCTTTAGATTTTGTAAATAAATTTACATCTTTAGATTTAGAAATTTCTTTTTTTTCTTTTTCTAAAGATTCCTTTTTTTGGATTAACTCTCTATTTAGTTCGTCTAATTTTTTCAAATTAGAAAAATCAATATTGACAGATCTTTTTTCAAGAGATTTAGCAAATTTGGTAAAGTCTTTTCTTATTTCTTTTAAATTATGCATCAGTATTTTTTAAATTTCTTTTTTCTATAAATTTTACTGAAAATATTGATAATTCATATAAAATTAATAGAGGAATTGCTAAACCAATTTGCGTTATTGGATCTGGTGGTGTTAATAAGGCTGCAGCAGCAAAAATAATCACAACAACATATTTTCTTCTTGATCTAAGAAATTGGCTATCAACAATTCCAACTCTTGCCAATAAACTGAGAACTACAGGTAGCTGAAAACTAATACCAAATGCAAAGATTAATTTCATTATTAAAGATAAATATTCATTAACTTTAGCTTCAAGTTGAATGGGTAAACCAGTTGAAAGTCCTGTGCTTTCAAAAGATAAAAAGAATTTAATAGCAAGAGGCATTATCAAATAATAAACAAGCATCCCTCCTAGAAAAAAAAGGATTGGTGTAAGTATTAAGTAAGGTATTATTGCTATCTTTTCATGCTTATATAATCCTGGAGCAATAAATTTCCACACTTGCATTAATATAAATGGGCAGGTAACGAAAAAAGCAGTAAAAAAAGATACTTTTAAATATGTTAAAAAAGTTTCTTGCAAAGCTGTAAAAATTAATCTTCTGCTAGAACCATCATCTTTTACAGCTTTAGCAAAAGGATCTACTAAAAAACCATATATATGTTCAGCAAAAAAATAACATCCTATAAAAAATAAAAAAAGAAATACAAAGCTATGAATAAGTCTTTTTCTTAATTCTGTTAAATGACTTACAAAGCCACCTTCGTTTTCCTCATTATTCATCTTTTTTATTTTCTTTTTTTATCTCATTATTTTTTTCATCATCGTCAACATTAATATCGATATTAGAAACTTCATTTTGAATATTATTAACGTATCGTTTAGCTGTTCCAATCCAAGAACCTGCTTTTTTCAACATTATTGGAAAATCTTTTGGCCCTAAAACTATAATAGCAATGGTAACAACAATTAATATCTCAAACCAACCAATAGTAGGCATGTAATTTAATCTTTATTATTTGAGTCTTTGTTTTCGTCGGAAATATTTTTTGGCTCAATGTCATCAGTTATGTCTGACGCCATTCCTTTTTTGAAACTTTTAATACCTTTAGCAACATCGCCCATTAAACTAGATATTTTTCCTCGTCCAAATAATAAGACCACTAATATTACTACGATTGCTATTTGCCAAATTCCTATGCTCATGAAAACTTATAACCTTTTTACATACAATTTAAAAGTTACTTTTTTATTAATCTTTTTCCTCACTATCCAGAGTGCTATTAAGCATCTCATCAATATTAGAATAGATATCTTCTTTTTTTTCGTCTTGTTTTTCTTTAAAAAATTTACCAGTACCAAATATAGCATTATCAACACTTGAGCTATCTATTAGACCAGCAGCACCTAATTCATCTACAGTAGGAAGATCTGACAATTTTTGTAAATTAAAATGACTTAGAAACTCATCTGTTGTTGCATATTGTATTGGTCTACCCGGAACTTCTTTGCGACCAGCAGGTTTTACCCAGTTAAGTTCCATTAAAATCTCCAAAGTATTTGTTCCAAAAGCAACACCTCTTATTTCTTCTATTTCTGCTCTGGTCACAGGTTGATGATAAACTATTATAGCAAGTGTCTCAACTGCAGCTCTTGATAATTTTTTTTCTACAGTTTTTTCTTGGGTCATTAAATTTGAAAGTTTTGGAGAGGTTCTAAAAGACCATTTATTTTTAATACAAACCAAATTAATTCCCCTAACAGAATATTCTTGTTGCAACTTTTCCAAAGATTTAGCAACGTTTGCTTTTTTAGAAATTTTACTTTCAATAGTATCAACATCTAATGGTTCAACTGCTGCAAAAATTACACCTTCTATTTCTTTTTCAATGTCTGTCAATTTAGCTGGAAATTTAACAACATTATCTTTCGCAATTTTTTCTTTTTTAATCATTTATTTCCTTAATATAAATATCATCATAAAGATTTTCTTGTTTTATTGTAAGATTACCTTCTTTTACAAGCTCTAATGAGCCAGCAAAGATTCCTGCTTTACCAGTTTTTTTATATTTTGATCCATTTTTAAAACCTAAAGGTATTAGATCATTAATATTTTTCCAATCCATTAACTTTCCAAAAAATTGTTTGATAGTTTTGATACCATCTTCAGTAGTAAAAACTGGCAGTTTTGGAATATTCATTCTTTGAAAATCTTTGGTCATTATTATTGAAGAGTAGGACTTAAGTAATTCAAATATGGTTAAATTATATTCAGAACTGTAAATGGATCTGATGCTACCCTTAATACCACGTGTTCTTATTTCTCTACCTAGCCTATTTCTTTTTAACATTTGTTCAGAAAGTAATCTAATAAGCTCTAATTTTTTAAGTTGTAATTTCAATTTATCTGCTACTTCTTGAACTTTAAATTCCTCTTCTGGTGAACCTGGTAATAATAGTTTAGATTTTAAATACGCAAGCCAGGTTGCCATTAACAAGTACTCAGAAGCAATTTCTAAATTTAAATCTTTTTCTTTGGTAATATAATCGTAGAATTGGTCTGCTAATTTTGTGATTGAAATTTCTTCTAGATCAACTTTTTGTGCTTTAGCCAAATCTAAAAGTACATCTAAAGGTCCATTATAGTTATTAATATCTACATTGAATAAAAAAGAATCGGACTCGCTCATAACTGAATATTAACTTAAAATTTTATAAAATTGTGATGTTTTTTTAATTATAAAGCTAGTTATCAAGGGTGAATTATTAGCGACTATCTTCATTTCATTAAGATTACCATTACAATGAAGAGCTAAGTTGCATCCTGCTTCAAAAGTTTTAATTGTTTTAGTTTTCATATCTCCATTTAAGCTTTTCATTGAAAGGTCATCTGAAATTAAAATATTTTTAAATTCTATTTTATTTCTAATATGTTGAATCATCATTTTAGAGTGAGTTACCGTATTAAGCTTATCTATACTGTTGTAAATAACATGAGCCGTCATAGCAAAAAAACTTTTTTTTTTTCTGAATGGATAAAAATCATTTCTATTAAGGTATTTAAGTGATTTTTTTATAATTGGTGTATAGTTGTGACTATCAACTTTAGCTAAACCGTGGCCTGGAATATGTTTAATAATAGTACCAATAGAATTCTTATGAAATAATTTTATACACAAGTCTCCCATTTTAGAAACTAAATTTTTGTTCTTAGAAAAAGATCTATCTCCAATTATGTTGCTAGCTCCTTTAATTCTAAGATCTAGGACTGGCACAGTATTAATATTTACACCTATTAATTTTAATAAATAAGATGTTTTATCAACAAATAATTTATAAATAATATCTAATTTCATTTTATCATTTTTAAAAAGATCACCAAAATATTCTGAAGTTAAATTATCAAATGTAATTATATTTTTTAATCTATTAACTCTTCCACCTTCTTGATCAATAAGTATTGGATAATTCTTATCTTTAAATATTTTTTTTATATTATCTGTTAAACTTTTAGTTTGTTTGATCGATTTAATATTTCTAGAAAATAATATTACACCCCAGGGCTTATATTTATTTAAAAAACTTATTTCATTTTGCGTTAATTTAAGAGATTTAATGCCTATAATAAAAGCTTTTCGATCTTTAATCATTTTCTAAAAGTTTCCAAAAATTAAATTTTTTCTTTTTTTTTTTATTAGTTTGTTTCACATATTCAATTACATTCTGTGTATCATTTTCTAAGACTGGTAATTTTTTTGAATAAATTTTAATTTTTTTATCAATATCTTTATATGATCTGTAGGATTTCTTAATATTCTCATCTGAAAAATAATATTTACCTGTGAAAAAAATAAATAATAAAATTACAACTATAAATAATAAATATTTGATTTCTTTTAACATTACATTTTTTCAGGTGTATCAACGCCAACGATGTCCATACCAGATTTAACAACATTAGAAATCGCTTTTAAAAAAACTAACTTATCATCAGAAATATCTTTAAGATTATTAACAAATCTTTTTTCAGGGTTTTGTTTACCAAGATTCCAATAAGAGTGAAATTCAGAGGCTAATTCATATAAATAAATAGGTATACGATGTGGTTCTAACTTTGTGCTAGATACATCAATACATTTGGGCCATTCAGATAACTTCTTTAATATTTTTATTTCATCGGCAGAGTATTCAAATTTATAACTATCTATAATTATATCTTTATTTAAATCTTTATTTAAATGTCTAAATATTGATGAAATTCTAGCGTAGCAATATTGGACGTAATACAGCGGGTTATCTTTGGACTTTTCTTTAACCGCATCAAAATCAAAGTCTAGTTCAACATCACTACTTCTATTAAGCATTATAAATCTAGTAGCATCTTTTCCAACTTCATCTATTAAATCGTCTACAGTAATGTAGTCACCTTTTCTTTTAGACATTTTAAATGGCTTGTTATCTTTAATTAATTTTACAAGCTGACTAATTTTACAAATCAATTTATTTTTTTTACCAGAAAGTGCATCTACAGATGAAGAAATTCTTTTTATATATCCGGCATGGTCTGCTCCAAGAATATTGATCATGTAATCAAATTTACGATCTACTTTGTTTTTATGGTAAGCAACATCACTAGCAAAATATGTCCAAGTACCATCGGATTTTTGTAAAGCTCTATCTTTGTCATCCCCAAAATCAGTTGATTTAAACAATAATTGCTCTCTTTCTACCCAATCTTTACTATCTTCTCCGGCTGGCGCTTTGATTTTACCCCTATAAACAAAATCATTTGCTTCTAAAAACTTGATAACACTTTCAACTTCATTGTTTAAAACAATATTCTTTTCACTTACAAAATTGTCATGGCTAATACCTAGGCTTTTAAGGTTTTTTTTAATCAAGAGTAAAGACTGATCAATAGATAAAGAAGTTAATTTCTCACTAATATCATCGTAATTATCAAAATTAATATTTAAATTTGATGAGACAATATTCTTTGCAAAATCTACTAGATAATCTCCTGGATATAAGTCTGGATTATTGATGGGAAAAGGTTCATTAAATTTTACTTCACGAATTCTAAAGTATACAGATTTGGTAAAATTAATTATTTGATTACCGTAATCATTAACATAATATTCTTTAGTTACCTTATTTTTATTAAAGATTAATATATTTGAAATAACATCACCTAGGATAGCACCACGACAGTGACCTACATGCAAAGGACCCGTTGGATTTGCTGAGACAAATTCAACTAAGTAATTATGTTTTTTTTCTTTATCATTGACTCCATAAGTGTCTGCATGAGCAATAATTTTTTTAATAAAATTTGTCCAGAACAAAGGTTTAAACTTAATATTGATAAATCCAGGCTTAACAACAGTAATAGTTTCTATCAATAAATCTTTCTCTATGATGGCTGATGATATCTGTTCAGCCAATTCTATTGGAGATCTTTTATTTAACTTTGCAAGGACCATTGCAACATTTGTAGAAATATCACAATCAAATTTAGATGGTGGTATTTCTGCATTTATTCCATTAAACTTTTCTGGAATAAGTAACTCATCCTGTTTGTTTAAATCAATTATAATTGATTTAATTTTGTCTAAATATAATTCAAAAATATTCATTTAAAATTTTTATATAGATTAATTGCATAGCGATCAGTCATACCTGAAATAAAATCTGAGATAGCTCTAAATTTATCTTTAGTCAATTGATCTTTTGTAAGAAATTTTCTAGGATCTGATTTAATTATACTAAATAACTTCTTAACAATAACTTTTCCTTTTAAATTTTTTTTTAGTACCGTATTATTATTGTACATTTTAGTTCTTAAAAATAATTTAATTTCCTTTTCTGATTTTTGTATTTTATCAGAAAAACAGACTATTAATTGATCAGACTTAACTATGTCCTTCATTGATTTGATTTTAAAATCCTTTAAATTTTTTTTAGTATTGCTTAATAAATCTCTTATCATTAAATCAATCGAGTCTCTGATAATTTGATATATTGCAATTTTATAATTTGTCTTATTAATTTTTTTTTTATACTTAATGTAAATTGATTTAAAAAAATCTATTTCCACAAGTTCTTCAAGTTTAAATAAATTTGCGTTAATACCGTCTTGAATATCATGGTTATTATAAGCTATATCGTCAGATATCGCTGAAATTTGAGCCTCTAAGGATGGATAAGTATTAAAATCAATCTTATCTTTAAACACCTTTAGACCTATTAGATTGGCAACTAATGTAGTGTTCTCAACAGGACCATTATGTTTTAAAAGTCCCTCTAGTGTTTCAATGGTTAAATTAAGACCTTTAAATTTAAAATATTTATTTTCTAAAAACATTACTATTCTTAAAGTTTGTAAATTATGATCAAAACCTCCATGATCTTCCATGCATTCAGCAAGAGCATCTTCACCCGCATGACCAAACGGTGTATGACCAAGATCATGGGCAAGACTTATTGTTTCGGTTAAATCTTCATTTAAATTAAGATATTTAGCTACCGATCTAGCTATTTGAGCAACCTCAATTGAATGAGTAATACGCGTTCTATAATGATCACCTTCAGTATTTACAAAAACTTGGGTTTTATGCTTAAGTCTTCTAAAAGAAGCACTATGAATAATTCTATCTCTATCTCTTTGAAAGGGTGAGCGATACTTTGAAATTGGCTCACTATTAAGTCTTCCTTTGCTTTTAAATAAGCCTAATTTAGAGTGTTTATTCATCCTTTAATTTAAATAATTAAGTACTATATTAGTAATATCAGTGTTCAGTCATGATTAAAGAAATTAAATTTACCGATAAAGCTTTAAAACAAATACAAAATTTGTTGTCTAAAAAAGATGAAGGTTCTTTTTTTAGAATCGCTATCAAGGGTGGTGGTTGTTCTGGCTTTCAATATGAATTTACATTCGAACAATCAAAAAATGACGATGATTTAAGTTTTGACAATATTTTAGTTGATAAAACTTCAGCTGATTTACTAAAAGATTCGGAAGTTGATTATGTTTCAGAGCTAATGGGTGAATCTTTTAAAATATCAAATCCACAAAGCAAATCTTCTTGCGGTTGTGGAGTTTCTTTTTCACTTTAATGAAAATTTCCTGCTGGAATGTTAACTCTGTAAGAGCAAGAGTTGAAAATATCAAAAGCTATCTATTGAAATATAAACCAGATATTTTAATGATGCAGGAAATTAAAACTGAAGATCCAACATTCCCTTATGATGATTTTTCAGCACTAGATTATGAAAGTCATGTTTTTGGTCAAAAAAGTTATAATGGTGTTGCCATAATATCTAAACATAAATTAGAAAATATTAGAATAGATTTAATTAAGGATAAATTAAAACAATCTAGAATTATTTCAGCTGAAATAAAATTTAAGAAAAAAAATATTCAATTAATTAATATCTACACACCAAATGGTAACCC
>ENA-OSJC01000383-OSJC01000383.1-marine-metagenome-genome-assembly--contig:-NODE-383-length-43751-cov-5.508243_pt1 | contig 43751 bp, 36 predicted proteins | sample MGYA00237885_ERZ534234 | MGnify/ENA primary metagenome ERZ534234 (study PRJEB26413, sample SAMN06343907) | marine metagenome | isolation source: coastal waters | place: Atlantic Ocean: West Antarctic... | reverse complement strand
TCTCTCTTGATAGCCGTGCCCTTTGACAGACTCAGTCGAAATTCACTATTGTTCATTGGTCGAGATTGAAGCCTATTGTCACCACTATGCTCTTCGATTGCTTGTGGAATTCTTTTTTTCCAAAGCAATTCAAGCCGCAATATTTCGGCTTCTCTTTTTTTACGAGATTTGCTCGCCATAAAGGCGCCACAAGAGAGTCCAAGAACCAAAGAAAAAAAAGTCACATATAAAAACATAGATTACTACTTTAAAGACACTAGGCGATTGCCGCTAGTTCAACAGCTTCAGCCATGTCCACGCTCACTAGTCGAGAAACTCCCGGCTCCTGCATAGTAACTCCAATGAGCTGTTCAGCAATTTCCATTGTTATTTTATTGTGAGTTACGAACAGAAATTGCACGCTCTCAGACATGGTTTTCAGCATGTCAATTAGCCGGACTACATTCACGTCATCCAAAGGCGCGTCAACTTCATCTAACAAACAAAAAGGTGCGGGATTTAAATCGAAGATAGAGAAAATAAAGGTTAGCGCGGTCAGAGCTTTCTCACCTCCTGAAAGGAGATGTATAGAGGTATTTCTCTTCCCGGGAGGTTGCGCCATAACAGTAACTCCTGTCTCGAGCAAGTCATCATCAGTCATTTCTAAATATGCTTGTCCACCGCCAAATAGCACTGGGAATGTTTCTTGGAGTTTGCTGTTTACTTTATCGTAGGTGTCTTTGAAGCGAGTTTTTGTTTCGATGTCGATTTTACGAATTGCTGATTTCAAAGTGTTCAGTGAATCCGTTAAGTCAGTATCTTGTGCATCAAGGTACTCTTTCCTCTCCGAAAGCTCGTTAAACTCATCGATGGCTGCCAAGTTTATAGGCTCCAACCGAAGCAATCTCACTTTCAAAGATTCTATATCGCTAGTAATCTCGTGTAATTCGAACTTTTCTTCTATTGCCGAAAGAGCTTCTTCAATATTTTCACCAGTTTCTTCGAACCTAGTGTTAAGTTCATCCAGCTTCACGGCATAAGTTCTTTCCTCTAGGCGGTCATTCTCGAGGCCATGTTTACATTCTCCAACCAATGCCTCAGCGTCAGTTCTAGCTTTGGCCGATTTTTGGTTCTTTTCGTTACAAAGGTCTAAATTAACTCTAAGTGTAGACAGCTCTTTGTCCATATTTAGTTTCTCAGACAACTGTTTCTCCAGAGTATCGGTCATATCCTTAATAGGCGCATGCATTTGGCTAATGCTACTTTCAATATTCGCGAGCGCTCCTTTCGACTGATCTCGTGCTGATATATTCCTATCTTGTCCCTCCTTATAATTTCCCAGTTTCGCTCGGAGGTCTTGTGCTGCCAGTTCTTTCGCGTGTGACTGGTCGCGTAACTCGGCCCATTTTTTTCTGGCATCGTCTACTCTCTGTTGAATAGCGCTCTTAGCTGCAGTCAAACGGTTGGTTTCAGTTTCTTTCCCGTTTAACTGCCCCAACCCTAGGCTCAAGTCTGTCGACAGTGCTTCTGAGCCTGCAACATCATTTTTCAGTTTAATGTCTATTTCTTTTAACTGTTGGGACAAATCGTTAAACTTATGATCATGAATGCCCAGTTCCGAAATTAATTTTTGTAACTGATCCCGCTGTTGATTAAGCTTCTGGGAAACTTCGTCCGTTGACATAATTATCGATTTTTCATTAGCTGTTATTTTCTCTATGTCGGCATGTGTTTCTTCCAGCTCTTTCCTTGAGTTTATCGTGATAAGACTAAGGTCCGATAATTCATTCTCTAAATCATGGATGTTTCTCTCTCTGGCCAAAATTCCAATCTCGTCAGGATTATTAGCGGGTAATTGGGCCCAGTAACGACCGAACAGACACCCGTCTTTTGTCACTATCACTTCATGTGGGTTTAAAGATTTTCTTGCGCTCAACGCTTCCTTCTCTGTATCAGCCGAATATACGCCATCTAAAAACGGAGTGACTTTGAATGCCCCTTTTACACGGTCTGCTAGTAACGGGAAGGAAGATGCAGAACTCACATACTTTTTGTCGTCTGATTCTAGAATTGTAATAGTCGCTTTATTAACGGAAAGTTGGTCTCCAGGTCGGAACAAGTCATCAACAACGTTATCACCGCATAATGCATTGAGAGGCACTCTTAATGCAGTTTCAACGGCAGTTTCCCACCCTTTCTCTATTGTTATTTTCTCTGCCAGTCTAGATACGTCGGTTATTCCTTTTTGCTTGAGCCAGTCTGCCGTTTCGCTCTGATCTCCTCCTAGCGCTCTCTCTTGAAGTGCTTTCTCGGAGGCGAGTTCTCCCCGTTTTTTCTCTCCCAACAACTCAGATTCATGTAACTGCTTAAGCTGAATCTCAGCTTTGTTCCTATATCCAGACAACAATTCCGCTGTAGCATTTTTTTTCTCGATAAGAATCTCTTCCTCCGAGTTAAGAACCGCTATATGACCCCGCAAAGTATCAGCCTTCACAGACAAAGCTTTCGAGTTATCTATCGCCAACTCGTCAGATATTTTTTGTCTTCTTTCGTTATTGGAGGCTATCGCGTCGGTAAGATGTTCAAGACGTATTTTTCTAGAATGAACTTCTTCAGACAACTTATTCTTTATGACGGTATGGTTGTCCCATTCTGCCTGCCACTGAGCCGAAGACATCTCGGACTCTTTCAATACAGTTTTCATCTTCTCAGATGCTGTTTTATATTGAACCAGTTGAGGATCTAATTCCTCAAGCTCTGCAGTAGCGTAGACAATATGTTTCTCATTATCAGCTAGAATATTTGTCAGGCTTACGAGCTTGGCATTTATTTCGATTTGGCTTTTTTCTGAGGCAAGTTTTTTTTCTTTTGAGTACTTTAGCTCTTGCTCAAGCCGCGAAATATCAGCGGTTTTAGAATAAAATTCCGCCTGAAAAGTATTGAAATTTTCTGTGGTTTCCAAATGCTCTTCACCAAGTGATACTTGCAGAGCTTCAATCTCACGTTGAGTCGCGATTAATTTTTGCAACTTCGTTTCAGATTCCTGCTTACGTAAAAGATTGGCCGCAGCTTCCTCTTTTGTCTTGCGCCAGTTAAAAGCTATCAATAGTCCGTTGAGTTTCCGTTCATCTTTCTTCAACTCTTTGTAACGCTCAGCTGCGTTCGCTTGACGTTTAAGGTGTTTCAGTTGTTTTTCAAGCTCGCCCCGAATATCGCTTAGTCGCTCAATGTTTTCCTCAGTTCTCTTAATTCTGGTTTCCGTTTCCCGTCTTCGTTCTTTGTATTGTGAAATTCCAGCTGCTTCCTCTAGATACCCTCTAAGCTCTTCAGGCTTAGCTTCTATCACTCGTGATATCGTTCCTTGCTCTATCACGGAATATCCACGCGGCCCAACGCCAGTGCCTAAAAAAACGTTGGTAATATCTTTCTTTCGGCAACGCGTACCATTCAAAAAATAACTTGAGATTCCATCGCGCCCTAATGTTCTTTTTATGGATATCTCAGAAAAGGACGCATATTGGCCTGAAAGCTTGTTCTCAGAATTGTCGAATATTATCTCAGCTGTTGCTTGCCCAACTGGTTTTCGAGAACTCGACCCGCTGAAAATTACGTCAGTCATGGAGTCACCACGAAGGTGTTTTGCAGAGCTCTCGCCCAACACCCACATTAATCCATCTATAACGTTCGATTTTCCACAACCATTTGGCCCCACCACCCCAGTCAAATTGCCCGGTAACGATAGAGTGGTAGGGTCGACAAAAGACTTAAAGCCAGCTAACTTAATTTTGTTAATACGCATGCCTTTAAGCATACCTGATAGGCGAAAGCTCGTACAATCTCATTACCTATTTCAGTACTATTTTACTAAATAAAGCACTTGAGTAGTTAGTTTCGCCCGTAAAACTCTATAGGTCTACACGTGCAACTCAGCTTATGCTAGAGTTTCCTGCCGATTTAGTTATTGAAACCTGGAATCTTTATATACATGAGCACGAACCCCACAAAAAAGTTAGACGTTTTTGATAATCCCGCTTCCAAACGAGATTATTTGATAGAAATTGAAATCCCTGAATTTACTTGCCTATGTCCAAAAACAGGGCAGCCAGACTTCGCCGATCTGACTCTTGCATACATTCCGGCTGAAAAATGCATCGAACTGAAGGCTCTCAAACTCTATATTTGGTCTTTCAGAGATCAAGGTGCCTTCCATGAAGCTGTTACCAACTCCATTTTAGATGACATCGTGGAAGCTTGTTCTCCAAGATTTGCGCGATTATCAGCGCGATTTAACGTGAGAGGCGGAACTTACCCTACTATTACTGTCGAACATCGTATGCCGTCTTGGGAGCCTTCAGACTCGTCTTATCTCCCTAATGATTAATGCTTAGATTTTTCAGAGATTTTAAAGAAGGGTTTAGCTTTACATATTCTGCCGCTCAATTGATATGTAGACGTGACATGTTCAAGTGGGTCATTGCGCCTCTTTTTGTAAGCACAACCATTCTGGTCTCCGGGCTGTTGGTAATAGGCTGTTTTTTATATGCGCAACTCGAACAGTATCTAAGTATATGGCCAAACTACCTTCGAAATATTATATGGTGGTTTCTGATTTGCACGCTTTCTAGCACCCTTTCGTTTCTGCTCTTTGCCATTTCTAATCTTTTGGCGGCTCCTTTTAATAGCCAACTGTCGGCCGCAGTAGAACACAAACTCGGAAGTGGCAACAAAAACTCCAGCTCAGACATGGGGATGTTTGAAAATGTCATTGTCGGTATTAATTCGATTGGTTTTGAAATCAAGAAACTTGGTTGTTTTCTGAAATTAGGCCTCCCATTATTAATATGTAGCCTGATACCGGGCCTGAACTTTTTGGCCCCTATTGCTTGGCTGTTATTTGGTTCTTGGATGCTTTCATTGGAATATATAGATTACCCGTTATCAAATAATGGCCGAGACTTTCCTGCGGTTAGAGACTACGCTGCCCAAGAACGAGGACTTACTCTTGGGTTCGGTTTTAGCCTCACAATTCTTACGCTTCTCCCCATCGTCAATATTTTAGCAATGCCCATCGGCGTCGCTGCTGGAACAATCTTGTATGATCGAAAAATCCGGAAAAATTGAAGCCTTCATATGCAACAAACGATAGGTAGATTCGCACCAACTCCGTCGGGAGGCCTTCATTTAGGTTCAGTATGCGCCGCTGTAGCAAGCTTTCTGAACGCCAAAGCTCAAGGGGGCCTATGGAAAGTGCGGATAGACGATATAGACAAGATTAGAGAAGTTCCTGGCAGCGCTAAATCTATACTGCACGTGCTCGATGCTTTAGGTATGGAGTGGGATGGCCCTGTAATATACCAAAGCGATCAAATCGACAGCTATGCCTCGGCAATTGACTCCTTAATTGAACGCCAATTGCTTTACCCATGTGTGTGCACGCGAAAAAAAATTAACGGTAAACCATATCCCGGAAATTGCTCCAATTTAAAAGAACTTTCTTTTGCTAACAATCAGCTACGCTTGCGCTTGACGGAGGCACTCGTTTTCTTTAATGATGCTTACCTGGGTCGAATTGAAGGCATTCTCAAGAAAGAATATGGAGATTTCATAGTTAGGCGTGCTGACGGCGTGTTTAGTTATGATATTACAACAGTTATTGACGATGAATTGATGGGCATTACCGAAATAATACGTGGTGCAGATCTCGCTCGATTAACACTTAGGCATGTTTATCTTCAGGATCTTCTGTCTTTTAAAAGCAAAAGCCATGGCCATATCCCTTTAGTATGCGATGCCAGTGGTAAAAAATTGAGCAAACAAGCTGGGGCCATTCCAATCACCGTCGACTCTGCACAAGAAGCCATGGTGGCCGCTTTTTTGCACTTAGGCCTGCATCCGAATGCCGAAATGTTGCGAGAGCCTACTTCAGTACTTTTAACTTGGGCATTATCGGAATGGAAAATTCTAAGCTCAGAAAAATAAGGTTGATTTTTTTTACATAGACTCTGTGTACATCACTTTCAGTTCTTCATAATTTAAGGCGACGGGGAAATCTGGAAAGTCGTTAACTACTTTTTCAGAAGGTTGGAACAGAATTCCATTTTCCGCTTGCTCTAACATCGATATATCATTGTACGAGTCCCCTGCTGCGACTATTTCATATCCCAGAGATTGAAATGCTTTTACACAATGGCGTTTTGGATCTACTTGTCTCAATCTATAATCGATGATATTTCCATCCGAACCTACAGTTAAACGGTGGCATAACGTCATGGGATTGTCGAGTTTACTAAGGAGAGGGCCAGCAAGCTCATAAAAAGTATCAGAAATGATAGCCACTTGATAGTTGCTTCTTAGCCAAACAAGAAATTCTAATGCTCCCGGCAAAGGCTCCAGTTTCTCGGCGGCTTTATTCAAATCCTCATAACTCAGCCCGTGCTTTGCCATTAGATCAAGTCTGAAACGCATTAACTCATCGTAGTCTGCTATATCACGGGTAGTTACCCGAAGTTCCTCAATATTTGTCTGTTCGGCTAAATTGACCCAAATTTCAGGGACAAGCACTCCTTCGAAATCAAGACATGCTATTTTCATTTCGTGTAACTCTTCAAATTATCTTTCCTGTTCATTTTCTCTGCCATAAAACCTCTCCAACACTAGAATCCTTGCTAACGATTCTCGCCACTACAAAAAGAAAATCCGACAACCGGTTTATATAGCTTGTCAGATCACTGTTTATCGATTCACTCGATTCTATTTCAAGTATTGCTCTTTCCGCACGGCGGCATACTGCTCTGCATAAATGAGCCGCTGATGCGGCGGGACACCCCCCGGGGAGTATAAATTCTTTTAAAGCAGGTATTTCTTCATTGTACAAATCAATAGCATTTTCTAGTTTTTTGATTGAATCTTCTTCAACAAACTTACTTCCTGGGATGGATAATTCGCCGCCTAAAACAAATAAATCATGTTGGATATCGATTATAAGCTTCCTCATATCTGTCCTAAGCTCATGATTCAGCAAAAGTCCTAGATTGCAGTTCAATTCATCAATCTCGCCAATGGCATTTATTCTAAGACTAGCTTTGCTAATGCGACTGCCATCGCCTAAGCCAGTAGTTCCGGAATCTCCGGTTTTTGTGTAGATTTTTGACAGTCGATTACCCATTGACACACCTCGTCTGATTGAATCGCAACTACCTTTTAAAGCCACTCAATAACTTATTAGGCAGTGAATGTTTCTAGTAAAAAACATTTATACTCAAGAGTAACCATTATATGCAGTCAATCATGCATAATAACAGAACAAAAAGGAATGATAGGTACTGATCGAAGATGATTCTTCATAAACATGTTCTGACGGAGATCATAAAAACTAGCAGCGCTATTTTAGTTGGCTTGCTAGTAATTTTTCTGAGCATGAGATTGGCTACCTATTTTGCGGACGCTGCCAGTGGGAACTTGGCTTCTCAATATGTGCTCAAAATTGTTGCGTTGAAAATGCTGGTGTCGATACAAGATTTAGTGCCGATCTCCATGTTCCTGGGGTCTTATACTGTAGTGACCTCGCTACAGAAACACTCTGAGTTGGTCAGCATGAAGGCCAATGGAATGAGTCATTTAAGTATGCTATTCGCAGTTGCAAAACTCTCTGGGATCGCGGCTCTAGTGGTTGCGATTATGACTTGTATAGTAAACCCAATGGCCGAATTGAAACTAGTCGAATTAAAGGACATAGGAGAACGAACAGCGACTATCGCAAACGTAGCACCTGGCGTCTTTAAGAAAATCTCAGGTGGGGATAAAGTTTTTTTTGCGGAAAGTGAGGCCACAGATAAAACATTTTTAGAAAACGTCTTTGTTCATGATGACACCCAGCCCTTTGATGCTGCTATGATCGCAGAACGTTCTTTCATATTAAATAATCCAGACACTGGGGAAAAATCAGCAATATTCGAAGAAGGAACGAGCTATCAAGGTAGGCCCGGAACCCTAAGTTACGTAATAACAAACTTTAAGCGCTATTCCGTTAAAATAAAATCATCGGGCATGACCGATGTGTCAGCATACCCAACTTATGTAACCACTTCGGAATTAATAGGCCCAAAGGGCTCGTATTATGCTGCTGAGCTCCAATGGCGATTGGCCTTGCCCGTATTTGCCTTCATTGCACCGTTAATTGGGTTGCTAATCGCTTTAAAGCAAAAGCGAGGCAGTTGGTATCTCGGGTTTGCAACAGCTCTGGGTGTCTATTTCAGCTACTTAAACGCTTTAGGGATTTTTAAAGCTATGATAAAAAAACAAGAGGTCTCAGCGATCCTCGGTTTCGCATCAGCTCATCTTCTTTTTGGCCTCCTACTGTTACTCCTCTATTTAGAGCTTGAAAACAAGATTCGGTTCAAGAAAAACCTAAGATCAACCCTCACAACAAAACCAAATATTTAAATTAATTTCCTAAGGCGTGTTAAAATATATTTTAGTAAAAATTTAGTGTGATTTCGCAATAATGTCAGTAAAAACAATGCTACACGAGCTTGCCTTGGAAAAAATAATCGTCCTCGATGGAGCGATGGGAACGATGATACAGCAACACGAATTGACTGAGACAGATTTTCGCGGTGAGCTGTTCAAAGACCATAAGTTTGACTTAAAAGGAAATAATGACCTACTGACTCTCACCGCGCCTCATATTGTTGAAGGTATACATACTGCCTTCCTTGATGCAGGTGCTGACATTCTTGAGACGAACACTTTCAACTCAACCTCTATCGCGCAATCTGACTACGGTCTCGAATCAATGGTTTTCGCATTGAATAAACAAGCAGCTGTAACCGCTCGACGCTCTATTGACCGATTCCAAACCAATAATCCAGGCACAACAAAAAAGTTTGTCGCAGGTGTATTAGGACCAACCAACCGAACCGCTTCAGTGTCTCCCGATGTCAATGATCCCAGCGCACGTAATGTTACATTTGAAGAGCTTGAGATAGCATATTATGAAGCTTGTCAGGGATTGGCAGCAGGAGGCGCTGACCTGTTTTTAATTGAAACAGTTTTTGACACCTTAAATGCCAAAGCTGCAATTTTTGCCGTAAATCGGTATCTGGAACAAACTAAAACTGACTTTCCTATAATGATCTCAGGAACGATAACTGATAAAAGTGGTAGGACGTTGACTGGGCAGACAACAGAAGCTTTTTGGAACTCAGTTAGGCATGCTCAACCTATCTCTATTGGTCTTAACTGTGCGCTTGGTGCGGAGGATCTAGCACCCTATATTGAAGAATTGTCACGAATTTCCGACTGTTTGGTAAGTGCGCACCCTAATGCTGGACTGCCCAACGCTTTTGGAGAATATGACGAGACACCTTCTTACATGGGACGAGTGATCGAGCACCTACTAAAAGCTGGACACGTAAACATTATTGGAGGTTGCTGCGGCACAACGCCCGAACACATAAAAACATTATCTGACTTGGCATCAAAATATCCACCCAGAATCGTACCTCAAATAACCCGCTATTGCCGACTCAGTGGGCTAGAACCTTTTAACTTATCTCCAGATAAAGGTTTCGTTAATATAGGAGAGAGAACAAACGTTACCGGCTCGCCCAAATTCTCAAGATTAATCAAAGACAATGACTTTGAAAGTGCAGCTAAAATTGCTAGCCAACAAGTGAGTAATGGTGCGCAAATCATTGATGTCAACATGGACGAAGGAATGCTCGACTCGGTAGCACTTATGACCAAGTACATTAATCTAATAAGTTCAGACCCTGATATAAGCCGAGTCCCAATAATGATCGACTCATCAAAATGGGAAGTGCTTGAAGCCGGATTAAGATGTCTGCAAGGCAAAGGGATCGTCAATTCCATCAGCCTGAAAGAAGGCGAAGAAAACTTTCTCATGCAAGCACGATTAATTAAACGTTACGGCGCCGCTGCAGTGGTGATGGCTTTTGATGAAGAAGGTCAAGCAGATAGTACAGAGCGAAAATTCAAAATTTGCAAACGCTCGTACGAACTACTTACAGAAAAAATAGATTTTCCACCTGAGGACATCATTTTTGATCCCAATGTTCTAACTATCGCTACAGGGATAGAAGAGCACAACAACTACGCTAGAGATTTCTTCGAAGCCACTCGATTGATTAAACAGCAGCTACCTCATGCCCTCGTAAGTGGGGGCTTGAGTAACGTTTCCTTCTCATTTAGAGGTAATAACCCAGTACGGGAAGCGATGCACTCCGTTTTTCTTTACCACGGAATAAAATACGGGCTAGACATGGCAATTGTTAATGCTGGTCAATTAGGAATGTATGAAAAAATCGAGCCTGATTTGTTAACTGCTATTGAAGACGTCGTCTTCAATAAAAACACAGACGGCACTGATAATCTTATAGAGCTCGCCAGCGGCGTCGTTGAGGGAGAAAAAGAAGAAGAAAAGCTTGCAGAATGGAGGACTAAAAGTGTCGAGGAAAGGCTTAGCCATTCGCTGGTTCAGGGAATAACTGATTTCATCATTGATGATACCGAAGAGGCTAGAAGAACATATAGCAAACCAATTCAAGTGATAGAAGGTCCTTTGATGGACGGCATGGGGATAGTTGGAGATCTGTTTGGTAGTGGAAAAATGTTCCTCCCTCAGGTGGTAAAAAGTGCAAGAGTTATGAAAAAATCTGTCGCGCACTTGATCCCCTACATTGAAGACGAGAAAAAAATCTCAGGAGATAATTCAGCTCAACCTTCCATAGTCATGGCCACCGTCAAAGGTGACGTCCACGACATTGGGAAAAATATTGTGGGTGTGGTCCTACAATGCAACAATTTTAAAGTGATAGATCTAGGTGTGATGGTATCGCTTACATCCATTGTGGATGCTGCGGAAAGAGAAAAAGCTGACATCATAGGTCTAAGTGGTTTAATTACCCCATCTTTGGATGAAATGGTTTACGTCGCCAAAGAAATGGAAAAGAGAAAACTCAATATACCTTTGCTTATCGGCGGAGCGACAACGTCACGGGCGCACACCGCCGTCAAAGTAGAGCCCGTCTATTCGGGTCCTACAGTGCATGTTAAAGATGCTTCTAGAGCTGTAGGAGTTATGACCAAATTAGTCAGTAAAGAGTTAAAGCCTAGTTTTGTCTCGTCTATACAAGATGAATACGCAACACTTCGTAAAAGATACACTGATAGGAAAAAAGACTCTAATTTAATCAGTATGAGCAAAGCCCGATTAAACCGGCTTGCAATCGACTGGGGAACCTATACCCCAATCCCGCCGAAAGCTAAAGAAACAATCGTGTTAAATGATTATCCCCTAGAAGAACTAGTCGATTACATTGACTGGACTCCATTTTTTATGGCTTGGGAGTTGGCAGGTAAGTACCCGAGAATAATGAAGGACGAAATAGTTGGAGTGCAAGCCACAGCGCTGCTACATGATGCAAAAGCAATGTTATCAGATATAGTCCTTCACAAAAAAATAAAAGCAAAGGCAGTATTCAAAGTATTTCCTGTCAACAGTAGCGGTACAGAAGATGTTGAGTTCTATGAAGATAATAGTAGATCTGTAATAAGCGCTCGCATTCACACGCTGCGCCAGCAACAACCCAAACCACCTGGCCAACCTAACTATGCGTTAGCTGATTTTATCGCTCCTAAAACAACAGCCAAAGAAGACTATCTCGGAGCTTTTGCTCTAACGGCTGGCTTAGGGGTAGACGAACTGGTTAAGAAGTACGAGGCTGATCATGACGATTACAGCTCTATTATGGTCAAAGCTCTGGCAGATCGATTAGCTGAAGCCTTTGCTGAAAAACTCCATGAAATTGTTCGTAAAGACTATTGGGGTTACGCCGCCGGTGAAACCTTGTCTGGAGAAGACCTTATCTCTGAAAGTTATCAAGGAATTCGACCTGCGCCTGGGTATCCCGCATGTCCCGACCACACCGAAAAAAAGACATTGTGGGAAATTCTTGATGTTGAACAAAATATTGGGATGACCTTAACAGAGAATTATGCGATGAATCCAGCAGCATCAGTATCTGGTTGGTACTTTAGCCATCCTAATGCACGATATTTTGGGGTGGGAAAAATCAATAGAGATCAGTTGGATGATTATGCGTCTAGGAAAGGCTTCACTTCAAAGGAAGCCGAGAGATGGCTATCCAGCAACCTTAGCTACGAGCCCGAGGAATAAATGCTGTCATGTCTTTATTCGAAGAAAAAAATGACGTTGTCAATTTAATTAACGAAACAGCCCCTCGGGAGCAGGTTATTGTTGCGGGGTGGGTTCGGACAAAAAGAGTCGCCAAATCATTCTCGTTTATAGAGTTAAATGACGGTAGCTGTCTAGCTAATATCCAAATAATCGTGGACGAAGAAACAGCAGGTACCGAAATATTAAATGAGATTCAAACGGGAGCCGCAATTCATGTCATTGGGGATTTAGTCAAGTCCCTTGGAAAAGGACAAATGTGGGAAATTCAAGCCTCCAAGCTCTACCTGCTCGGTCGCTGTGAAGATAGCTACCCACTGCAAAAAAAACGACATAGCGATGAATTTTTGCGGGAAATCGCACATCTTCGACCTAGAACAAACAAATACTCAGCTATCGCGCGGATACGCTCAAGGTTAAGCTTTGCTATCCATACTTTTTTCCACGAAGAAGGTTTCCATCTAATAAACACGCCTATTATTACCGGTTCTGACTGTGAGGGCGCGGGAGAAATGTTCCAAGTAACTACGCTAGATCCCAAAAAGAATGATGATGACTATTCATCAGATTTTTTTGGTAAAAAAGCGCACCTAACAGTATCGGGGCAGCTTGCGCTGGAGACCTATTGCATGGCTCTCAACAAGGTATACACCTTCGGACCGACCTTTCGGTCGGAAAACTCTAATACCGCACGACATATGGCCGAATTTTGGATGGTCGAACCGGAAATGGCTTTCGCCAGTATTTTTGACGACATGAATGTTGCGGAAAAATTCGTCAAATCAGTCATATCTACAATCAAAACTCAAAGCGCGGCGGATTTAAATTTGTTTGTTCAGCACGTAGACCGAGGTTTGTTGGAAAGGTTAGACAACATAATTGACAGCGATTTCATAAGGATCACCTATACTGAAGCAATTGAAATCCTGACTGAAAGCAATCAAGAATTTGCGTTCAAGCCAGCTTGGGGGAAAGACCTGCAATCTGAGCATGAGCGTTATTTGACTGAATCACATTTTAAAAAACCCGTTTTCGTTTACGATTGGCCCATAGATATTAAAGCTTTTTACATGCGTAGGAATGACGATGGGAGAACTGTTGCTGCAATGGATCTTCTTGTGCCGGGCATTGGTGAACTAGTAGGTGGAAGTGCAAGAGAAGAACGACTTGATGTGTTACTTGCATCTATGACTGACAAGGGCTTTAGCGAAGAGGACTATTGGTGGTACCTGGACACTCGAAAGAATGGGTCGGTACCTCATGCTGGTTTTGGGTTAGGGTTCGAGAGATTAATAATGTTGGTCACAGGGGTATCAAACATACGCGATGTTATCCCGTTTCCTCGCACCCCTAAAAATTTGGAGTTTTGATATGAAAGTTATGGTAGATCTTTGTGTAGTACCTATCGGAGTTGGAGTATCTGTCTCTGAATATATTGCTGAATGTGAAAAGATAATTTTAAAAAATGACTTAAAGTCGCAGCTGCATCCCTACGGTACCGTGATCGAAGGAGAGTGGGACGTAGTTTTTTCAGTTGTTAAAAAATGTCATGAACGTGTCCATGAGATGGGAGCCCCTAGGGTGTTCACTTCTCTAAAAGTAGGGACGAGAACGGACCGAGAGCAATCTATGCAAGACAAAATTGATAGCGTTACCAGTAAGCTTTAGTATTTTTCATCCAGGGGATTTTACATGTCGGAGTCACAATTAAGCTACGTTAGCGGAACTAGCGATAAACCGTTGATATTTCAAACGATAGGAAAGGCTTTAGAAAATTCTGCTAACGTCTTCGCAGAAAACGAGGCCCTCGTCTTTTGTCCTAGTAATCTAAGAATGACTTACCAACAACTGAACAACGCGGCTAATGAGTTTGCGGCTGGGTTATTGAAAATAGGACTTAAACCAGGAGATCGTCTGGGTATTTGGTCTCCTAACAGGCCTGAATGGGTGGTTACGCAGTTCGCGACGGCAAAAATTGGTGTCATTCTTGTTAATATTAACCCTGCATATCGTATTTCCGAGCTAGAACACGCGCTTAACCAAGTGCAATGCAAGGCATTAGTGTCTGCCGAGACATTCAAGAGTAGTAACTACGTAGAAATGATTGAGTCACTGGCGCCAGAGTTAAAAGACTCATCACCTGGCGATTTAAAAAGCCGTCGCCTCCCCTCACTCAAACACGTCATCGTTATGTCCGATCAATTAGTTCCGGGTACCTCCCGGTATAAAGATATTTCGATACAGGCCGACAGCGAAATTTTACGCACGCTAGCAGGGATAGAAGACACGTTAGATCCTGACCAACCGATTAATATTCAGTTCACTAGCGGGACTACTGGTCTTCCTAAAGGTGCGACTTTATCTCATTTCAACATTATTAATAATGCCTACTTTGTAGGCCATGCCATGCGATTCACTGAGGCAGATAGATTATGTATACCAGTCCCCCTTTATCATTGCTTTGGGATGGTGATGGGAGTCTTATGTTGCCTAACCCATGGAGCAACAATGATCTTTCCTGGGGAAGGATTTGATGCCGGTGAAGTACTTCAAGCTCTCGAGTCTGAGAAATGCACCGCTCTCCACGGCGTCCCTACCATGTTCACAGCTGAACTTGCTCACCCGAAATTCAATGATACGGATTTCTCATCCTTGAGAACTGGTGTAATGGCGGGGGCACCTTGTCCTATAGAGGTTATGAAACAAGTCCAGACGACGATGGGCATGAAAGACGTCACAATTGCTTACGGGATGACAGAAACTAGTCCTGTCAGCTTTCAATCCAGCACTGATGATCCTGTCGATAAGAGAGTGTCAACCGTTGGGAGAGTAATGCCACACGTACAGGTGAAAATAATCAACGAGGAAGGTCGAACTCAACCCATTGGGCAACAAGGAGAACTTTGTACCCGAGGATATAGCGTCATGCAGGGTTATTGGGGAGACAAAGAGAAAACAGATGGTGCAATCGACGATAATAATTGGATGCATACGGGCGACCTAGGCGTGATCGATCAAGAAGGCTATTGTAATATCACAGGACGCGTCAAGGATATGATAATCCGTGGCGGCGAGAATATTTATCCTCGTGAGATTGAAGAATATTTGTATCGGCATCCGAAAATACAAGATGTAGCAGTCTTTGGGGTTCCAGATCAACGGTTTGGGGAGACGGTAGCCACTTGGATCCAACTAAAACCTGGAGAGTCTTGTGAACCTGACGAAATAATAGAGTTTTGCACCGGCCAGATAGCCCATTACAAGGTGCCCGCTTATATTGAGATCGTGACTGAGTTCCCAATGACGGTCACAGGGAAGATTCAAAAATTTGTAATGCGAGACCGAATGTCTGAAAAGTACAACCTTCTAGAGGCTAAGACTGCCTAAGAGTTAATGCAAATAGTTTTACAAAGGACAAGTCAATGTCGAGACAAAATCTTGGGTCGAGTCGTCAACATCTGTTTCAAATGTTGCGTGCACTCGGTTAACCATAGCTGATAGACCGACTGTCATCGCGAGTTCCATAATCTCTTCGTTACTAAAAGCCTTCTGCAAGCGAGCATACACCTCGTCCCCCACTACGTTAGTAGCGGTAAGGTTTTCCGAATAGGTCAATACCAGCTTATCGACATCATTGAAAGACGGACAGCTGTCCGGTGTCTCCATAGATATAAGCTCTTGTTCTGTTATACCGACGCTCCGACCGAGCATCTGATGAGTAGGTATTCAGTAATGGCAATTATTTACTTGAGAAGCTCTCAAGTATGCTAACTCCCTGTAACGCGCGGATAGAGACGCATCCACATACAAGGCTTCAGCAATATGCAAGAAGCCTGTAGCACCTTTCAGGTTGTTCGCCCAAAGTTTAAAGACATTCAGTAGCGAAAATCCCATAGCCTCCATACGATCAAATAGAGCCTCGGCTTCTTCGTTACAACCTTCTCTCTCAACTAATTTAATCCTAGACACGTACTCTCCCGTTTAATCGACCTTTCAAAAATAGATTAGTGCTAGTCACTAAAAGAACCGCCAGATGCTGCTAATTTAGCTAGTAATGGTGCAGGCGTCCAGTAGGTGTCTCCATATCGCACCCGGTATTTTTCCATCGCTTGAACTACCTTGGCCAAACCAACAGTGTCTCCGTAGCGCATTGGTCCGCCTCTATATCTTGGCATTCCATATCCATGGACAAAGACTACATCGATATCACTAGATCTCATGGCAATCTCTTCTTCTAGAATCAGAGCTCCTTCATTGATCATAGAGTACATTAAACGCTCAATGATCTCTTCATCAGTGACGCTTTTCAGTTGTTTAACGCCTAAACGGGTTGCTTCTTCTTGCGCCACATTTGAGACAATTTCGTCTGGAACAGCGGTCCGTCCTGCATAATTAAATATGCCGGCTTTCGTTTTCTGGCCTAATCTACCCATTTCTACAAGCTTGCTGCCTACAGCCCAAAGGGTCGGATCTTTTGGTCGTTCGTCCCATTCACTTTTAACTTTCTCAAGTACGTCGAGACCTGACAGATCAGAAACCGCGTTTGGTCCCATAGCCATTCCCCAATCAAAAGCTACTTGGTCAATTCTCTCAGGTGGGACTCCCTCCAAGATCATTTGTTGCGCTTCTCTCACGTAAGGGAAAAACATTCTATTTCCCACAAATCCAAAACACACTCCGACAAGCACGGCGGTTTTTTTGATCTTTTTGGCCATAGCCATTGACGTTGCGATCACGTCTTTTGAAGTAGCCGCGCCACGGACGATCTCTAGAAGAGTCATTACATTTGCCGGGGCAAAGAAATGCCAACCGATAACATCCCCTGGACGACTTGTAGCTTTAGCAATCTCATCAATGTCTAGCGTTGATGTATTACTGGCTAAAATTGCTCCGGGTTTTGCAACTTTATCAAGCTCACCAAATATTTCTTTTTTAAGCGCCATATTCTCGAACACAGCTTCTACAATCAGGTCGCAGTCGCCTACGTCTTTATAATCGATAGCGCCTGATATAATACTTAGCCTATCCTGCATCTGGTCAGCGCTCATTCGTCCTTTAGTAACTGTGGCGTTGTAGTTAGAGCGAATAATTTCAAGGCCGCGTTCTAGCGCCACTTCATTAATCTCTTTAAGCACTACAGGAATTCCTGCGTTTGCAAAGTTCATCGCAATACCACCACCCATAGTTCCGCCACCAATAATAGCGACTTTCTTTATCGCTCTAATTGGGGTGTCTTTGGGAACATCAAGAACTTTGCCGCATGCTCTATCAGCGAAGAACAAATGTCTTTGGGCTACGGAGTGTGACGACATCATACATTCCATAAACAATTCGTTTTCTTTTTTGACTGCCTCTCGGTAAGGCATTGAGACAGCAGCTTCGACACACTTAACAATCTGCTCTGGTGCAAAATACCCGCGTGTCCGCCTAGCCATCCCATTACGATATTCTGCAAAAAAATGTTCTCCAATATCAGAAGTATCAATTTCAATTTCGCGAACTTTGACTGGTTTTGCACCCTGAGCCAAGAGGCGTTTAACATACTCGGTAGCGCCTTCCCTAAGATCTCCTTCAATCAATTCGTCAATTGCTCCGGCTTCATAGGCAACCTTAGCTGGAATAGGAGCACCGCTGACCATAGCATCGAGTGCTGCTTTCACTCCTATTAATCGCGGCAATCTTTGTGTGCCAGTTGCGCCTGCTAGCAAGCCTAACGTTACTTCCGGAAGTCCCACCATTGCCGTTGTTACTGCACAACGATAATGACAGCCCATGGCAGTTTCAAACCCTCCACCCAATGCTGTTCCGTGAATTGCTGCCACTATGATTTTTTCGCAATCTTCCATTTGCTCTACAATTTTCGGCAACCAAGGGTCTTCAGGTGGTTTACCAAATTCAGTGATGTCTGCGCCGGCAATCCAAGTGCGTCCTTCACATATTAAGATCGCAGCTTTAGCTTCCGAGTCAGCACTGAACTTTTGAAAAGCTTTTTGAAGGCCGGTTCTGACTGGCAAAGAAAGGGCGTTAACAGGCGGGCTGTTTACCGAGATATATGCGATCTCATTTTCGCGATTGTAATTGACTACTTCTCCCATAACTTCGTTCCTTTTCAGTGCCTTGAATCTTGCGTTAAAATAAAGTGGTAATTATAAACATAATTGAGTTATTTGCATTTCTTTGAGAAATGCAATCTCGAGGCATCGTCTAGGCATTTACGTCAATGACTACTCTACCTTTAATCTCTCCGCGTAAAATGGCAGATGCCAGGCTCTTTATATGTGACATCGGTTCAATACGATAGACCTCGGATAGTAGGGAAGTGTCTAGTAAAGAAGCAAGATCCTCCCAAGCCCGTTCTCGCAGACTCATAGGAGCCATCACTGAATCACACCCTTGTAGGCGGATATTTCGAAGAATGAAAGGCAATACCGTCGTTGGCATATCTAACCCCGCTGCCAAACCACAGGCAGCTATTACCCCGTTGTATTTCGTTTGGGCCAACGCGGTTCCCAGCGTGGTGGAACCAACACTGTCCACAACAGCAGCCCAGATTTCCTTCTCCAATGGTTTACTTTTCCTAGCCAGCTCTTCTCTCGCAATGATATCTGAAGCACCGAGTGTCTTGAGATACGAAGCAGTCTCTGGTCGACCAGTGGACGCAGTGACCGAGTAACCTAATTTGGCCAAAAGCATGATCGCAATGGATCCCACTCCACCCGCACTACCCGTCACAAGAACCGGGCCATCTTCAGGCACGGTTCCGTGATCTCTCACGGCATTCACGCAAAGCATCGCAGTATAACCAGCTGTCCCGATCGCCATGGCTTGCTCAGTGGATAACTGAGAAGGGATTCGCACCAAGAATTTAGCATTCACTCTTTGTTTTTGGCTATAAGCGCCCCAATGACGCTCGGAGAGCCCGTAACCGTTAACCAAAACTTTGTCGCCCGCTACCCAGTGCTCAGAATCGGATTCAATGACAGTTCCAGCCAAGTCTATCCCGCACACCATAGGGAATTTCTGGCAAATAGGGCTGGCATTAGTTATTGCAAGGCCGTCTTTGTAATTTAAAGTAGAATAGTCAATATCCACTAGCACGCCGTCTACCGGCAAATCTGATATTGACAAAGCTTTAATACCGACAGAAAAAACCCCTTCTGCATCTTTCTCTGCTACTACTGCATTAAACATATCGCTCATGTATTTTCTCCAAATCCTATCTAAATATATGTTATATAAGAGCAAAGTGTCTTATATCTGTAAAATTCTTTCTCTCGAAAATTTAAAATTATTTCTCATTAGTGATTATAATACCTGTTCAACTCTAATTGCGAAATACTGACTTTTCACATGCATATAGACAAACTATAGAAGATAACGGTAAAGACACTCAAAAAGGTTTTTTTTAGATATGGATACACAGCAGCATTTTCACCACCCTTTTCAGCATATGCCGGACATTCCTGAGCTTTTCAAAGCTCACGGTTACATAGCAGACCGGGCGATTTCTCTTACAACAAAAATCGCTTTTGACTTGGGGAAACCTATTTTACTTGAGGGGGAAGCAGGTGTTGGGAAAACTCAACTAGCAAAGACACTCGCTGCCATATTGGACACCCGTCTAATACGACTGCAATGCTACGAGGGACTTGATACCTCTTCAGCTTTATACGAGTGGAACTATGCCAAACAGATTTTAGCGATACGTCTTGCAGAATCAAGCAAATCGAAACAAACTGAAATAGAAAGCTCAATCTTTACTGAAGATTATTTGTTTACACGCCCTTTACTGCAAGCCGTCCGACATGGTGGCCCGACTCCGCCGGTCTTACTCATCGATGAAATAGATAGAGCTGACGAAGAATTTGAAGCATATCTTTTAGAATTGCTCTCGGACTTTCAGGTAACTATTCCTGAACTTGGTACGTTTGAAGCACAAGTTCGCCCAATCGTCATTCTCACATCAAATCGTACACGTGAACTCAACGATGCCTTGAAAAGACGTTGCTTATACTTATGGGTGGACTATCCATCGATGGAAAAAGAGCAAGAAATCATTGCGCAGCACGTGCCCGAAATTGATGCTGACTTAACCCGCTCTATCTCAAAAATCGTACACAATCTCCGTTCAATAGACTTTTTCAAAAAACCGGGAGTTGCTGAATCTTTAGATTGGGCACAAGCGTTACTTTCCTTAAAGGTCGACAGTATTAACTCAGAAATTTTATTTGATACAGCAGGTGTTTTACTCAAATATAAGGATGATATCGAAAGATTAAAAGCGCTCGATATGGAGAGTCTCATTGACTACAAAAAACTTTGACGGAAGGGACAACGAAAATCACGCAGTTGCATCTCATACGCTAAATATTTGTAGCGCTGCAAGAAATGCTGGTCTGGTAATTACTCCCGCTCGGAGCATCGACGTGTTCAAGACTCTTAGCTGCATAGATATAAGCAACAAAGATGAATACCAGCTGGCACTTCGTCTTAACCTGGCATCCACTAAGGAAGAAGAAATTATTTTTGATCGGGTTTTCAATAGTTATTGGAACAACACCCCAGAAGGTGAAGGCGATTATATTTTAGCTAATTCGGAAATGATCAAAGGGTCTTTGGACGCTGGGCTTTCTAATGAAGGCCATAGAGACATGATTAGCGAAAGCGATTCTTTTTCCGAGGCTGCTGTTGCCCGTAAAGCTAACTTGCGCATGAGATGGGACCCATTAGCACCTCCCCTTCATAAGCTTATTCGTGAATTGTCCAAACGCCTAGCTACCCGACCGTCTCGACGAAGACAAAATGGTCCTCATGGCGCTAAGATTGACATACGCAAGTCAGTCAGAAAATCCGTACCTTTTGGTATGGAACTTATAAACTTGTCTCGCACAATCCCTAAGGTACGCAAAACCCGAATCGTCTTGCTGTGTGATGTCAGTGGCTCGATGGACGTTTTCAATCCTTTTCTTCTGCAATTGATGTTTGGCGTACAAAAAACACTGAAGAACTCGAGAACAATTGTCTTTAGCACTCAAACAAATGACATTACAGCGCTCCTTAGAGGCCATGACGTAGTAAATGTCCTTGCTAAGGTATCTAAAACTGTACGCCATTGGAGCGGCGGCACCAACATAGCCAAAGCGCTGACGGACGTTAATAGAAATGTTCTCGCAGAAGGTTCTTCCCGGAGTACTGTTTTAATAGTAGTCAGCGACGGCTACGACACTGGTGATATTGCTGGCGTCAAACGCGAGCTTGAACTTGCAAAGCGAAGAACTAGGTCTATCGTCTGGATTAATCCTATGTATGGGTCTTCAAGTTTTGAAATTAGAGCTAAAACAATGAAAGCAGCCATGCCCTACATTGACGAATTCTTACCAGCGTTCAATGCACAGTCTTTGTTAAAGCTAGTTGCCGGTCTCAAACGCCTTAGTTAGCAGGTAGCTCTCCAACTTCATAGAAACTTTCATCCTTCTTTCCCGTGGCCAATGCAAAATCATCCATAGATTTTGGCCATTGAGTTACAAACCGTCCAGATGGTCCCGCTCTATAATAGAAATCATTTCCACACGAGTGCTGCCAAACGTCAACATTTTTAATATCAACTTGAAGCTGCTCGTTAAAATGATGCATGACATCTTTTTTAACGTCCAACCAGGCTATATTCTCTGTTTCCAGACGATTAAGCTGCCTCATAATGTATTTGACCTGTTGTTCAATCATAACCAGGATGCACCCTTGATTGGTGTTAGGCCCATAAAGCATAAATAAGTTTGGAAAACCGCTGGTTGTGACGCCAAGATAGGCTTGTGCTCCATCAGACCATGCATCAGTTAAGCTCTGTCCTTTCCTTCCGCACACTTCAATAGCGTTTAGATAAGTTGTTGTCTCAAAACCCGTGGAATAAATAATGACATCGACTTCACTGACCTGACCATCCGCGGTAACAACACCTGCTTCTGTGATCTCAGCAATATCCTCGGTAATCAAACTCACATGCGGCATATTGAAGACGGGATAATAGACGTCCGAAAACAAAGGACGCTTACAGCCGAACGGATGCTTGGGCGTCAGCTTCCTTTGCGTTTCAAGATCATCCACTTGAGCAATACGTTCAAGGCCTGAATGCTCAATTTTCTTCAATATTTTTTTATCGTTAAACGTAGCTAAAGTATTCCATAACCTATAAGTTTCTTCCCGGCTAGTAGACACTAATTCAGGATCAGCTATAAACGACTCAAGCTCTTCAGGTAAATAAGGTGTGTTCTTTTTTGGCACGACCCAATTTGCAGTTCGTTGAAATAGATTTAGTTGGCTGACTTTCTCAGCGATCTCAGGCACAAATTGAATGGCGCTAGCCGCGATACCTACAACAGCAACTTTTTTGTTGGTCAAGTCGATTTCATGGTCCCAGCGGGCGGAATGAAAGGTTTTCCCCTTGAAATCAGACATCCCTTTAATTTTAGGCCAAACCACGTTGTTAAACATTCCAAGAGCGCTCACAACTGCTGTTGCAGTCAACGTTTGGCCATCTTCCGTTGTCACTTTCCAGTAGTTTAACTCATCGTTCCAAATAGCCTTTTTTACGCCCGTATTAAATTTTATGTGTCGACGAATATCGTACTTGTCAGCACAGTGATTTAAGTACTGAAGAATTTCTTTCTGGCCTCCAAAAGGTTGCGACCAATCTAGTTTCGGTTCGAATGAAAAAGAATACAAGTGTGACTGGACGTCACACCCTGCGCCAGGATAGGTGTTGTGGTACCAAGTGCCTCCCAACCCGCTGGCTTTGTCCAAAAGTACAAGATCATCAATTCCTTGCTCTTTCAATTTTATAGCCATACAGAGTCCTGATGACCCCGCTCCAATAATAATTACTTTATAATCGACTTCTGTATTCATACTCTATCTCCCACATTTCTTGCATTCATGGCTTAATGCGCTAAGCATGAATTATTTACTTTTTTAAAAGGCACTTTCTGGCTTGAACCCTTTGGGGAACCCGGCATGTACAAATGCACCTTTCGTAACTTCGCCATTTAGATTGCTTTCCATGAACGTTCGAGCGAGCAATAGTTTGTCCAATGAGATCCCTGTATCCATACCCATGGCGTCCAACATGAAAACCAAGTCTTCGGTCACGACGTTCCCGCTTGCACCAGGGGCATAAGGACAGCCTCCTAGTCCACCGAGCGACGCATCGAATCTTCTAACGCCTACATCTAAAGCTGCAGCGACATTAGCCAGCCCTAATCCACGGGTATCGTGGAAATGTGCACTCACTGGAATATCCCCTGTCATAGCAAGCACTTGCTTGAAAATTCTGCGACATTGAGTGGGATTCGCAAAACCCACTGTATCCGCAATAACCACTTCATCAGGTGAAAATTCGAGAAGAGCTTCTAATGTATTCAGCACATCTTTCTCATCAATTTGACCGGCTATAGTGCAACCAAATGCTGTAGCTAAACCAGCTCCGAGAAGAACATGGTGGTATTCAGGATTATCTTTTCGATAACTGACAATGCGGCTGAAATCCGCTACCGCCTCCTCAACTGTTTTTCTTGTATTTGCCTGACTATGCGCTTCTGAAACCGACAAAACGTAATTTAATTGATGAACTCCTGAAACCATGCCATCAATTGCACCGCGAAAATTCGGAACAAGTGCCGACACCCGCAAACCACTAATCTTACAGGTTTCTGATATGACATCGGTCGTGTCAGCTAATTGAGGCAACAATTTTGCGGGGACGAATGAACCGACCTCAATTTCAGGAATTCCAGCAGCAGCTTCTTGTTTTATCCATTCGACTTTTGAGTCTGTAGCGAAAATAGTATCTATACTCTGCAGTCCATCCCTGGTCCCCACTTCTCGAACCCAAACATTATTAGACATATTATTTGACGTCTTCATGAAGTTTCATGTCCCTGTGAATTTTGGCTTACGCTTTTCGTTAAAAGCTGCAATTCCCTCATTCCGATCATTCGTTGGAATCATTTGATTATAAGCCTCCAGTTCATACATATAACCTGTACTTCTATCCGCCTGCATAGACACACTGATCGATTTTTTCGCTTGCCTTACAGACAAAGGCGCATTGTTGGCGATCGTTTCGGCGCACTTCAATGTCTCATTCATAAGTTCTTTTAGCGGGAAAATTTCATTCACCAATCCCCAATCGTAAGCTTCTTTCGCGCTAAAAGGTTTTCCCGTATATATTAATTCACGCGCACGCCTTTCGCCTACCGCATGCGGCAGATTTAAGGTGCCTCCCGCTCCAGGCATAATACCTAAGGTAATTTCCGTGAGTGCGAAACGTGCACTCTCAGATGCATATAAAAAATCACAACCTAAGGCGAACTCACACCCGCCTCCGTAAGCCGCGCCATTAACTGCACCAATTATAGGGACAGGACAATCTTTCATAAGACGTACCATTTGTTCAAAAATGGCATGCTGCGCTTTCCACTGTCTTTCAGTCATGCCATGTCGATCTTTTAAATCTCCTCCAGCGCTGAATATTTTTTGTCCCGCACCTGTAACCACGAGACAGCGAACATCGTTTGTATCTACATAGAGATCCAAAAATACCTGTCTTAAATCTAAGCCCATTTGAGTGTTCATCGCGTTAGCACGTTCAGGCCTGTTGAATTTAAGAACCATAACGTGTGGACTAGGTCTTTCAATCAATATAGTTTCGAATTCTTTGTCCATACTAACCTCACATATATCTCATATCTAAATTCATTCAGCAGCCTACTCGTCCAGTTAATTACTCAAAAGTTATCACTAGTTTGCCCATTTGTTCTGAATCCAACATTCTCTGATGCGCTGTTATGCCATCTGCAAAAGCATAAACATTGTCTATCACTGGCCTTATTTCGTTTTCAGACACGAAATCCATCATCTCCTTGAATTCCCCAGGCATGCCCATCGTCGTACCTTGAATTCGAATCTGTTTAAAAAACAGCTTCGCCATATTCAAACCCGAAGAGCAATTCCCTCTTGTCGCGCCAAAAAAGACATACCGACCGCCGTTTTTCAATGAATCAAGGACTTGAGGCATGCCATCTCCTCCAGCACTATCAATCACTAAGTCGACACTACCGATTTCAGCCTTAAGTTGCTTGACCCAGTTAACATCGGTGTAATCATAACCAGCACGAGCGCCTAACCGACAAGCGGCCTCAATTTTATCTTGACTGCTTGAAGTACAGACTACTTCAGCACCCTTGGCTAGCGCCCATCTCAAGGCAAACCCTGCGGCCCCACCGCCAATCCCCGTAACAAGAACTTTTTGGCCTGCCTTAACCTCTCCGTGTGTGACAACGGCTCTCCAAGCTGTCAAACCGGCGAGAGGGATAGCCGCTGCCTCGGCCCAACTCAAATGTTTCGGCTTCGCGGATATGGACTCGACGGGAACACAGATATATTCAGCAAAAGTGCCTTGGTCTGGCATTCCGAGCACTCTAAATTCTTTCCCCCCGCACAGCGGATCTTCTCCCCAGTCCAATGCAGGGTAAATAACAACTTCATTGCCTATTAAAGCATCAGGTACATTTTCTCCAACAGCATCGACTATACCGGCTCCATCTGAACCAGCAACACAAGGAAAGGTTATTTTGGGATATTGGCCCAGAGTTATCCAAACATCACGACGGTTAAGTGCAGCTGCTTCAAGCTTAACTCTCACCTGTCCTTTACCCGGCGTGGGTGTCTCAATCGTTTCTATCGAGAGGTTATCCGGCCCACCAATTTCTCTGAGAACTAGCGCTTTCATGAAGCCTAATGTCCTTTAAAATCGGGGCTTCTCTTCCCGACAAAAGCGGCAATACCTTCTTGGGTGTCTTTAGACGCCCTCGCTAGTCCCGAAATGGCACGAGTCTCTAATTCCATTTGTGTCTCTAATCCATTGCTCAAGCTGTCGACAACCAATCGTTTTGCTTCGCCGTAAGCCAAAGTCGGGCCTTTGGCAAGCTGATGAGCTACTTCCATTACTCGAGACATCAATTTATCCGCGGGAACCACCTCATTAATAAGCCCCCAATCAAGCGCCTGTTCCGCGGTCAGCACATCGTTCATCATAATTAATTGCATTGCTTTCACTTTACCTATTAAACGAGGCAGAAACCAAGTACTACTTCCGTCCGGTGAAACGCCAGCTTTAGTGTACGCTTCTGTGAATTTCGCAGTATCGGCGGCAAAAACCATATCACCGGTAATTGCCATAGAAAATCCGGCCCCTGCAGCGACACCGTTCACAGCAACTAAGAAAGGAGCATTCATTCTAGCAAAGCGAGATACTGCAGCGTGTAATCCTGCTGTTGCATAACGCATATACTCAGCCATTCCGTCACCTTCCGCTGCAAAGGAGTGGAGGTCGCCGCCGGCCGAAAACATTTTTCCGGCGCCAGTAAACACTACCGCCCGAATGTCAGAATTGGAGTCGCAATGGGTAGCTACTTTAACCAGCTCTTCTGACATCTTGGCATTTAAGCTGTTTGCGGCATCAGGCCTATTTAACGTGATTATCGCAACTGCACCGTCGCGTTCAAATGTTATGGTTTCAAAATCCATCTCTAAATTCCCTCTTTAATATGTTAATGACATTTATTTCGACAAGTTTAATTCCAGCTTTTGTCTCTTCCTATCTCCAAGTTGTCTCATAACGACAGCTCTTTCTGTTTCGGAAAATAACAGCCAATTAGAGATTTCTGCGCTCGTTCGTAGGCACCCAGCACAATGTTCATCTTCAATCACACATAGATTGATACATGGCGATGTTATTTTCATAAACGCGTTTCCCGAGGAAGCCAACCTTGGATCAATGAGTCTAAATAGTCGAGAGCCAAAATAGCACGGCTTCCGTACCACGAAAACATTTCTCCATCGACCAATCGTACTTTATCAAATAGGTTTAAAAGCGACTCGAGTTCCACAATGTGTTTGCTCTTAAATGGGTACGGCTCACTACTTAACAAACACATATCAGTATCATATGAAAGTAACGACTCCAAGCTGCACGTTGGATATCTAGCCTCGCATCTATATGTTACTACTCTACAGTTTATGAGCTTTAACATCCTTGCGATATACGTATCTCTATTCACAGACATCCACGGTTTCTTCCAAATCAAATAAAGAATTTTCCGCTGCGGCAAGTGTTTTTGATTCAGTTTAAGGCGCAATAGTTTTTGTTCAAATTGCGCCACCAGACATTCGGCCATTTGAGAACGGTTAAAAATCCCACCAATCAATCGATACAATTTTATATTATCTTCGGGAGCGTTAGGGTGTGTGACAATGACATTTGGGACAAATTTACTAATCAAATTAAAAGTTTCTAAAGTGTTTTCGTCTATATTTAGGATCACATGTGTTGGCTCGAGCGCCTTCAGTTTTTTCAAATCGACGTCTTTAGTGCCCCCCAGTTTAGGGACTCGTTCAACTTTTGTTTTGGGGTGAATGCAAAACCCCGTTCTACCAACTATTTCTTCTTCCAATCCTAGTTCAAAGAGCAATTCTGTAATACTAGGCACCAACGACACGATCCTGGCGTTAGAGCCAGCGCTCTCGTGCTTCTGTCGGTGATCGTCGATGAACAAAGACATATGACTACATATTGCGCCTATACTCGCCACCAACGTCATATAAGGCTCCAGAGATTTGGCCTAGCGTTGCATGTTTTGCTGTAGTCATGAGCCTCTCGAATACATTTCCCCGTTGCCTGGCGATCTCCTGTAAGGCTGCAAGCTCATCTTTACACTGCATGTTATGGATAGATTGAAAATTTCTCAGAGATTTGATTTGCTCTTGTTTCTCGACATCTGTTGATCTCATTAGTTCTAACACGGTAACCGCGTCTTCGTGCCCTTCTTTTGGAAGAAACGTGTTAACGCCTATTAAGGGAAGACTGCCATCATGCTTTTTGTGCTCGTAATACATACTCTCATCTTGAATCTTTGAGCGTTGATACATTGTATCCATCGCACCTAAGACACCTCCACGCTCAGATATGCTGTCGAACTCTTTATAAACAGCTTCTTCAACTAGATCAGTTAGTTCATTAGCAATGAACGACCCTTGCCACGTATTTTCACAAATATTCAAACCAAACTCACGGTTTATAACCAATTGAATGGCAACAGCACGTCGCACAGATTCCTCAGTAGGTGTGGTTATTGCTTCATCATAGGCGTTGGTGTGTAAACTATTACAGTTATCAAGAAGCGCATAAAGAGCTTGCAAGGTTGTTCGGATGTCGTTGAAGCTTATTTCCTGAGCATGCAGGCTTCGTCCTGATGTTTGAATATGATATTTAAGTTGTTGGCTTTTGGCGCTAGCACCATAGCGGTCTCTCATCGCTCGCGCCCATATCCGTCGAGCCACTCGGCCAATTACAGTGTATTCAGGATCCATTCCGTTGGAAAAGAAAAAACTAAGATTAGGCGCAAACTCATCAATACTCATACCGCGAGCTAAATAATATTCCACTATCGTGAAACCATTAGACAGAGTAAATGCTAGCTGGGAGATTGGATTTGCCCCTGCTTCGGCAATATGGTATCCGCTTATTGAAACGCTATAGAAATTTCGAATCTCTTGCTGCACAAAGTACGCCTGCATATCTCCCATAGCTTTCATTGCAAACTCTGTAGAAAAGATGCAGGTATTTTGGGCTTGATCTTCTTTAAGGATATCCGCTTGGACAGTCCCTCTGACAGACTTTAAGGTGCGGTTTTTTATTTCTTGATAGGTTTCTTCGTCGACCAGTTGATCCCCGGAAAGACCCAATAAACCAAGTCCTAAACCATTGTTTTGAGGTGGCAATTGCCCCACATAAGAAGGCCGTTGTTTGCCTTTGAAAATTTCAGCTATTTTCTCTTCCGCAGCAGGCCATTGCCCAGTCTCTTTCAAGTGTTTCTCTACTTGTTGATCAATCGCCGCATTCATAAAAAAAGCAAGGATAATCGGTGCTGGTCCATTGATAGTCATAGAAACTGAAGTAGTTGGAGAGCACAAGTCGAAACCAGAATAAAGTTTTTTCGCATCATCTACCGTAGCAATGGATACTCCAGAGTTTCCCACTTTACCGTAAATGTCTGGCCTTTCATGAGGATCCTCACCATATAAAGTAACAGAATCAAAGGCAGTAGAAAGTCGAGCCGCGGGTTGACCTTCAGATAAGTAATGAAATCGTCTATTTGTGCGCTCAGGAGTCCCTTCACCAGCAAACATTCTAATTGGATCTTCACCTTCTCGTCTGTAGGGGAATGTACCTCCGGTATAGGGATAGGCACCAGGTAAATTTTCTTTCATCAAAAATCGGAGAAGATCCGACCAGCCATCGAACCTTGGAGGGGCTATCTTTGGAATTTTTTGTTGACTGAGGCTTAATTTATAGTTGCTCCCTGTGACAACTTTACCGCGCACGTCGTAGTTGTATTCTTCAGCGGTTATTCCGGAAAGTCTCTCTGGCCAAGCCAACAACAGCTGTCGTGCTTCAGTCCCCATGTCTTCGAGTGAAGAATTATAACGTTGCCTTAGAGTCAGAAGAGATTTATCCGACCCCTCAGTTAAAGCAGAATGTGAATATGACTCTAGCTCTAGGGGCAATAGGTCATCCCCTATCTCCCGTAAGGCCGCATGACAGTATTGCGCACGGGCGGCGTTCTCGCACATGGTCTCTATCGTAGAATTAATACTTCTCCCTTGTTCCGCTATCTCAGCTAGATACCTAACTCTTTGTCCTGGGATCAGCACTGTTGCTCTAGGTTCTTTGTTAGCATTATCGGCATCCACGAGCCACCTATCATCACCTACTAACGTACACAGTTTTTGACAAAGTTCTGAAAACATCCAGGAAATACCGGGATCATTAAACTGACTTGCAATCGTAGGGTACACGGGGATTTCTTCATCGGTCGCATCAAACTTGACGTGGTTTCTTTTCCATTGTTTTCTTACATCTCGTAGAGCGTCCTCTGCTCCTCTTTTGTCGTACTTGTTCAAAACAATCACGTCAGCAAAGTCGAGCATGTCGATTTTTTCCAGTTGGCTCGCTGCCCCGTATTCGCTGGTCATGATGTAAGCGGAGATATCCACCAAATCAACAATCTGGCTATCGCTCTGCCCTATGCCTGCCGTTTCAACAATAATCATGTCAAACCCAACTGATTTCAGAAAGGTAATTGCATCAGCTAGCATCTCGCTCGTCGAAAGATGTTGCCTTCTTGTAGCCATTGACCTCATAAATAGATTTTCATGTCTAAGGCTATTCATCCTGATTCGATCGCCCAACAGTGCCCCACCAGTTCTTCTACGGGTAGGATCTACCGCCAATACTGCAATTTTCTTATCGGGAAAATATTGACAAAAACGAGACATTATTTCGTCGGTGACGCTACTTTTCCCCGCGCCACCTGTCCCTGTGATTCCAATGACAGGCGTACTGCCGGAAGCCATTTTCCATTCTTTTCGGAGTGTTTCTAACTTCTGTTCCCCAATTACGCAGTCTTCTAAGGCAGATAAAGTCCGTGCCACGCTATAGAAGTCATCTATCGATAATGAGTCGGGAAGTTGTGAGGATTGTCGTGCTTTACTAGCGCGTTCAATTAGATCACGAATCATCCCATCTAGACCCATTTTCATCCCATCATTAGGGTGATAGATACGCTCCACACCATAAGCTTCCAATTCAGCAATTTCTTCAGGGGTGATTGTTCCCCCGCCACCCCCAAATACACGGATGTGACCGGCTCCCGCTTCTCGGAGCATGTCGACCATATATTTGAAATATTCGTTATGGCCCCCTTGATAGGAACTCATCGCAATTCCATCAGCGTCTTCTTGTATTGCTGCGCGAACCACGTCGGCAACTGAGCGATTGTGTCCCAAGTGAATGACTTCCACTCCCTCAGCCTGGATCATTCTTCTCATCACATTGATAGCTGCATCATGTCCGTCAAATAAGGACGCCGCGGTGACAAACCTCATTGGAGATCCCTCAGTCACAATATCTAAATTGTCAGCAACATCTTCTGCTCTAATACTCATGTCGTACTCCCTACTGAATTTCGTCTCAAAGACAAAATTGTTTGTAACTTCAATGTTTCATGTAATGCTTCGATTTGTTCTTTGTCAGCCGGATTAGCCAACCATTGGTAAACCACACCAATGATCGCAGCGCAGAAATTCTGAGCCGCGCTTTTACAATCTACTTCTTTAGAAAGCTCTCCCGTGAAGATTGCTTTTCTCAACCATTTCTCGACGTCTTTACGCCGCCGGTCATGGATATTAGCTACAACCTTTTTCAGCTCTTCATCCGGCCCTATTGATTTAAACCAGAGAATGTAGAATGCCCGGATAGCGGGTGCGTCCCTAACGATGAAAGCGTAGTGCGCATCGAGAGCTTTCTCTATGGCTTCTATGCCAACGTTATCTAGCACCGCCCGTCGAAGGTCTTCTAACCAAAGTTCCCCGACTGACCTGACTATAAAAGTAAAAAGCTTGTCTTTGCTACCAAATCGCTGGCTAGCTAACCCTCGACTATAACCTGCAATCTCACCAACTTCTTTAAGCGTGGTCTTTGTCGCACCCTTAGAACAGATAAGTCCAACGGCTGCATCAACCATACGAGCGTCCGAAAGAGCTGTTCTCTCGGCGTGGCTTGGCCTATCGTGAATTAGTGGTTGTGAAACAGACATTTAGGAATTATGAGTGAACTGTTACTTGTTCGCAACAAGTGGTAGCATAAAATAATCTATAATCTATAATTAATAGATACTTACAGGCTATATATGATGTTTATTCTATAGAAATCAGTAGCTTTATTAGCGGGTTGAATTCATTTAAATGCGTATTCTACTGTCGGAAACTCACCGAGTTGAACCTCGCGTACATAAGCAGACACTGCAGCTTGAATGGAGCTTTCCTGTTCCATATAGTTCTTTGAAAAACGAGTGCGCTTGCCAGGAGCTATATCTAGCACGTCATAAAGAACTAGGATTTGACCGTCCACGTGTTGCCCCGCGCCTATACCAATCACTGGGATCTTTGCTTGGTCAGTGATTTCTTGCGCCAAGGTAATGGGAACGCATTCGAGAAGTAAAATATCCGCTCCTGCCTGTTCTAACTCTAAAGCATCTTTTTTCATCTGAATTGCCGCGCTTGCTTCCCGCCCCTGTACTTTGTAACCGCCGTACTTGTGGATAGCTTGAGGAGTTAGCCCTAGGTGCGCACATACGGGAACACCACACTCAGTCAGTCGATAAACCATATCTATTTCAAGTGCACCCCATTCCAGTTTAACTACTTCAGCATTACCTTCCTTCATCATCCTCGCGGCATTTCTAAGACAATCATCTGGCGTCGCGTAACTCATAAATGGCATATCAGCCATCAATAAAGCCCGATCAAGCCCTCGAGACACTAACTGACTATGATAAATAATTTCATCGACAGTTACGGAAATCGTGGTATCTCTACCTTGAACGACCATCCCTAGAGAATCCCCCACCAAAACAAAATCCACTCCAGAAGCATCTAGGACACTTGCAAAAGCTGCATCATAAGCAGTTAAGGCTGTAATTTTCTCTGCAGCTAATTTTTTAGCTTTTAGTGTTGCAATAGTAACTTTGGAAGATAAATCAGATTGTGCGCTCATTACCAAAAGTCCTCAGACTAAGAATTAGGAAAAATTTTCTATCCACGCTAAAATCGCATCCGCAATTTCAACGGGGGAATCCTCTTGGATGAAATGCAATCCCTTTACAGAGACTTGCGTTTGATTTGGCCACGTTTTCGCGTATTCAGCCAAATTTCCTTTTAGTATCATTCCTGGGTTCGCTTCAATAAATAGCTTTGGAATATTGCTTTTGCTCAAGTGTTGACCATAATTACGGACAATCGTACAAACGTCTTCCGGCTCTCCCTCGATAGGAATCTGTCTAGGCCAGGTCAAAGTAGGACGACGGTCTTCCCCTGCATTAAAAAAAGGAGCTTTGTACGCGTCCATTTCCTCACCAGATAGTTCTCTAATGATAGAAGCCGGTAAAACACGTTCAACGAATACGTTCTTATCTAAAACAACTCCGTCACCTGCTGGGCTGCGAAAAGTTTTAAACATATCACGGGCACTTTCTGGCCACTCATCCCAAGTCATTTCTTTGACGATCCCTTCCATATAGCACACCGCTGATGCTCTCTCGGGGTGCCTTGCAATATAATCAAAACCTAGCGCGCTTCCCCAATCATGAACTACCCAAACAATATCATTGTTGACACCTAGCGCGTCTAAGGCACCTTCTAGATAGCGACTATGCTCCATAAAAGTATAGCTATCTGGACCGGAGTCATTTAGTTTTTCAGAATCACCCATTCCTATTAAATCAATAGCGATACACCTGCCCAAGTGTGCAAGCTTGGGCATAATGTTTCGCCACAGGTATGAAGACGTAGGATTGCCATGTTGAAAAATTATTGGTCGGCCTTCCCCCATTTCGACATAAGCCATTTTATGGCCCAATACATCTACAGTTTTTTTACTCTTCACCCAATCGTTCATACCCAAGTCCTTTTACTTTATTTGTTTGAAAGTTCTGCAGCAAACGCCATGACCCGCTCTGCCAAAACAAGGTGCGGTTTATCAATCATTTTACCTTCAATTTGCAATGTACCTGCCTCAGGGTTTTCAGCGAACGCTTTTATCACTGCCCGCGCATGGTCTAACTCTTCAGAACTGGGGGAGTAAGCTTCATTTATCACCTCTACTTGAGCTGGGTGAATACATATTTTGCCCGTGAACCCATCTCTGCGTCCTTCATTACAAACCACTTTCAGCCGGTCCAGGTCGCGGAAGTCGGCCATGACCGTATCAATCGCTTGAACCTTTGCTGCATGAGCTGCAAACAAACACAATGCACGAGTCATTTGGTATGGGGACGTCCAATCCTTATTACTTTGCAAATTAGCACTCGCTCCCACAGCCGCTCCAAGATCTTCTGCTCCCCAAGTGAGTCCCATCATCCGAGCTGGCCCATCCTTGTACTCACCCATGGTGAATATGGCTGTTGGTGTCTCTGAAACGAGAGGTAAGAGTCGTACTGAGTCGGTTGGTAGCCCGTGCTCAACTTCCAACACCTCGATGTAGTTTCCGATAACCAAAGCTTCTTGCACTCCATTAGACTTAGGAAAAACAATCCCCGCAGGGCCTGCAGGCACAACTGCTGCCAAATCCTGCAGGAATTTACCAGAATCTAAAGGATTAATTCTCACGAAATAAGAGACTTCCGGGTTACCCCCTTGCTTTAAAAATTCAGTCACCATTTCTCGTGCGATTGGTTTGCGGGATTCTACAACCGAGTCTTCCAAATCAAGAATAACGCAATCAGCGCCGACGTTAGAAGCCTTGAGCATTTTTTTCTCACTGTCGCCAGGAGCAAATAATAATGATCTAAACATTAGCTAGGCTTCCTTAAAATCAAACCGGATCTTTTACAATACGCCACAAGTTCGTTCTTCTGATTAAAAGCGCTATGAGCAAAAAGTACAATCCCATTTTTAGGACGTGACTTGCTTGCCCGAGTTTCCAGGATTTCCGTTTCCACTCTGAGCGTATCACCATGGAACACTGGATGAGGAAAGCGAACTTCATCCCATCCCAAGTTGGCAACTGCTGTTCCAAGCGTAGTATCGTAAACGCTTATCCCAACCATCAACGACAAAGTGAAACAACTATTAACAATTCTCTGCCCAAATTCAGTATGCTCACGACAGTACTCTTCGTCGAGATGCAGTTTGGCGGGGTTATGTGTCATGGTCGTGAACATCACATTATCCGTTTCCGTTACTGTGCGTGTTATTGCGTGTTCGAACTTTTGACCAACCGAAAATTCTTCAAAAAACAAACCTGCCATTTCTATCTCCTTCTTCTATTATTATTTACGACGAATATTAAGAATATCTCAACTAAAGTTTGCATTGGACATGCGAATCTCCCTTCATGAGAAAAAGCTAGCATAGCTGGCTCTAAGTTCGCCTTTCATCACTTTCCCCATTGCATTTCGGGGTAATTTTTCCAGCGTGACAATATGCTTGGGGACCTTGAATTTTGCCAGTTGCTCATTTAATGTTTCGATAGTCGTTCGTTGTTCCAATTGCTTATTCCCCTGCATGACAACCGCAGCCATCACTCCTTCTCCAAAGTCACTATGAGGGACGCCAAAGACAGCAGACTCGATGATTCCGGGAATTTCATCTAACACTCTCTCTATTTCTTTTGGGTAAACATTTAAGCCCCCAGTAATTATCATATCTTTGGAACGACCGGAGATAAACAAATACCCATTAGAATCTATACTACCTTGATCACCTGTACCAAACCATCCGACCCCATCAAAGGCTTGTTCGGTTTTATCAGGCAGACCCCAGTATCTCGGAAAAACATTGTCGCCTCTGACTTCTATCGCGCCAACATTGCCCACTTCTAGCTCGATACCTTCCTCATTAGTGATTCTTAGTTCTACCCCAGGAAGAACGACTCCAACAGACTCGGGAATTCTATCCCCATCAATAGGATTCGAAGTGTTCACTCCAGTTTCAGTCATTCCATATCGCTCTAAAATTTCATGACTGGTGCGTTCCTCAAACCGTCGAAAGACATTTTCTGTCAATGGTGCAGAACCCGAAATAAACACGCGGATATTCCGTGACGATATCTTTGTAAATTCAGGGTTATCCAGCAGACGACTATAGTAGGTAGGGACGCCCATCAAGACCGTTACCTTCGGCAATGCTTCTATCACTTCATCAACTACAAACTTATTTTGGTATCTCATACTCGCGCCTGCAATAAGCACAGGTCCCAAAGCTATAAAAAGTCCATGGACATGGAAAACCGGCAAAACATGGAGAAGTACGTCATTCGGCGAAAACTGCCAGGCATGGCAAAGCGAAGCCGCATTTTCGTAAAGATTCCCATGAGTTAAACATATTCCCTTAGGATCTCCGGTAGTGCCTGAAGAATACAGCAACGCCGCAGTGTCGTTCAGTGAATTTATATGGCAAGGAAATTTTTTTTGTTTTTCATTTCCCGGACGGCGAAGTAGTCCTTCCCCAGCAATCAAAGGTATTTGTAGATGCTCTTTAATGGATCCTATTTGCGAGGAAAGGTTACCTATTTTCGAGGAAACATCGTCATCGGTAACAAGGAATTTTGGACGAGCATCATTTAAGAAAAATGCCATTTCTGTTTTAGAGTAATCGGGATTTATCGGATGAAAGACAGCTCCTGCTCTGATGCAACCTAAGTAGATCCAAAGCGCATTTAAAGATTTCTGAGCAATTAAGGTGACTCTATCACCTGCTCTTAATCCTTTTTCTACAAGGTTGTATGCGATGTCACTACTTTTTTGCTCCAAATCAGCATAGCTGTAACGTACACCGGCGTCGTCGGTTAGAAAAACATTTTCCTTCGCGGGGAAACACTGCGAAAAGCGAAAGAACAAATTATAGTTAGAACTCACCAGATCATCGTATTATTTAACAAAGATGAAACCATGAGCTAGAGGCTTCGAGAAATCAGCTCTTTCATTATTTCATTGGAGCCGCCATAAATCATTTGCACACGACTATCCGTAAAATAATGGGCAACAGGATATTCCATCATATATCCATAGCCTCCATGCAGCTGAAGGCACTGATGGGCCGTGTCGAACTGTTTTTCGCTACACCACCATTTAGCCATTGAAGCTGTTTCATTATCAAGATTGCCAACCATGAGCTGTTCAATACAGTGATCGACAAAAACCCTAGAAATCTTTGCTTCAGTAGCCATTTCAGCCAATTTAAATTTAGTGTTTTGAAACGACATTAATGGCTTATTAAAAGCTTTTCTTTCTTTTGTATAATCAATTGTCTGCTCAAGAACAGCCTCAACTGCAGCGATAGCGCTTACAGCTATAATGAGTCGTTCTCGTGGTAGCTGAGCCATTAATTGGTAGAAACCTTGTCCTTCTTCTCCACCCAGTACATTGCCCACGGGGATACGACATTCGTCAAAAAACAACTCACAAGTATCTTGGCCTTTCATTCCGATTTTTTTCAACGGCTTGTTACGACTAAACCCTTTAAGTTCATCAACTTCACACATCAACAACGAAACTCCTTTCGCTCCCTCCGCCGGATCAGTCTTACATACGACACAAATCAAATTAGCGTTATATCCATTTGTGATAAAAGTTTTAGACCCATTCAGCACATATTCATCACCATCTCTAACCGCTGAAGTTTTAATCGATTGTAAATCAGATCCCGTACCCGGTTCGGTCATTGCTATCGACGTGATGAAGTCACCGGTGGCCATACCAGGCAACCATCGTAATTTTTGCTCTTCTGTTCCATATCTGAGTATGTAGTGGGCAACTATGCTTTGTATCCCATTCCCAAAGCTTGAAATACACAGTCTCATCAACTCTTCATATGTAATAACGTCAAACCCAAAGTCACCACCTCCGCCTCCATACTCTGCCGGCAAATCAGGACAAAGCAATCCCATCTCTCCAGCTTTTTTCCAGTATTCTTTCTCAGGATAGCCTTGCTCGATCCAATGTTCTCGTTGTGGCAAAAATTCAGCTTCGAGAAACTTGCGTACCCCGTCTCGATACATTACGTGGTCTTCAGTCATCCAAGGAGAGTGATAAGCATTCATAATATAATTCTCACAGTTTTTTCTTGGCCTTATTAGTCTAAATTTATTAAAAGTTACGCAGAATGTAAACCGAGCACAGACACACTGGCTACATTTCTAAAAGGATGTCCGCCTAAATTGTGAGTCAAGCCCATAGAAGGGTTTTCTAGCTGGCGCTCACCCGCTTTACCTTGAAGTTGAAGATATATTTCATAAGCCATTCGCAATCCGCTGGCTCCTATTGGATGGCCAAAACATTTCAGCCCACCATCAATTTGACATGGGACTTCGCCGTCTTTATCAAACTTTCCATCCAGCACAGCTTTAATAGCGCCGCCTTCCTCACATAAACCAAGATCCTCCATGACAACAAGCTCTGTTACTGAGAAGCAATCATGCACTTCTGTCATATCGAGCTGCTTAATCGGATCTGTAATTCCCGCCTCCTTATAAGCTCGTGCCGCTGCTATGCGTGTCGTTTGAAGATAACTACCATCCCAATCTGTCGTAGACATCTCAAAGCCATTACTGGGCGCCAACTGCATGGCTTTTACCGTAATCATATCTTTAATGCCCATCTCTTTAGCTTTTTCTACGCTCGTTACAATCGCGCAGGCAGCGCCATCACTAACACCGCAGCAATCGTATAAACCGAGAGGCGCTGCAATCATGGGTGCATTCATAGCTTGTTCTTCAGTAATAGCTCGACGTAAGTGTGCTTTAGGATTCAACAAGCCATTGTCATGGCTTTTGACAGAGATATGCGCCATAGCTCTCTTTAAATCTATGGAATCACATCCATGTTTGGCTTGGTACGCGCTTGCGAGTTGGGCAAACGCGCCTGGTGCGGTTGCATTCGGAAGCCAGAGATCATCGAACGTGCCCTTGCTGCGCTCAGGCAGACCTGGATAACCGGTATCCTTTAACTTCTCCACCCCTACGGCCATCGCAATGTCACAAGCACCAGCTGCAACAGCATAGACAGCACCTCGAAGGGCCTCTGTACCTGTCGCACACATATTCTCAACACGCGTTACGGGGATATTGGGCAGCCTCAATGCCATACTTAACGGTAGGCCAGATTTTCCTGCGCTTTGTTCCTGAAAAAAAAGTCCCAGCCAAGCCATCTCGATCTGATCACGCGACACCCCAGAATCAGTGAGTGCTTCACTGAAGGCCTCGATCATCAACTCTTCTGGACCACAATCCCAGCGTTCACCGAACCGTGTACAACCCATTCCAATAATTGCAACCTTGTCTCTTATTCCACTAGCCATAACTTAAATACCTTTAAATTTATAAGCGCGTCAACGGCGCTGGTTTCCAAAAATATCGATGGAATTTTCTTTTTTCATCGCGATCCTTAACTCGAAACGCTAGTCTTACTTCATCTCCAGTACTAAGACTGCCGGGCTCGAAGTCAGTAAATTCAAGCATAACATTAGCTCCTCCATCAAATTCTATGTTTCCATAAATATAGGGAGGCGATGGAGTGTAGGCGAGCCAGTCTTCTGTAAACGATTTAACACGTCCAGTTAGACCTGACAAACTTTCTTCAACTTGTGAGTTACTCGTTCCACAACTAACGCAAATAATACTCCGTGGGTACTGTAGGGCATCACAGTTGCTGCATCGTCCTCCTAGCATCGAATTAATATCACGGCGCCTTCGGTAAAATGCAGACAATGAAGTTCTATTGTCACGTTCTGCCCTCAAACCAAAATCTAAAGATAACCTTTCTCTAAGTGAAAGATAAAAAGTGTAGTTGTTAGTAGCTCGTCTTCGGGCCATAAATCTCTCAGGTCCTCGGCCTTGACGCGCTGTTGATAGATGATTCGTTGTTTTTATAATTAACGCATCAACACCTTGGCCAAAGCCCACCAACATAATGGTTTCACCAGCCCCTGCATTGCTTAACACATGGGACAGCATTAAAAATGCGTGAGCTGCACCTGTATCACCACAGGTCGCTTTTAAGTCATCAGAAAATCGAGATCGCTCTAAACCAAGTTTCTTGCAAACTGCCGCGACTGCACCGCCATTTCCATGTACTACGAAATGATCGATGTCGCTAAGTTCTATTCCCGCTTTTGATGCAGCGCCTTGCATTGCATCGGGGGCTATTTTGAGCCAGCCTTCCTCTCTTACCCAGCGTTCTTCTAAGCTATAGTCATACTCAATACCGTTGGCACGGTATTGATCAATCAAGTCCTCATGCTCTGAAGAACTCGACAGAAATTCTGCAATCGGCTTGCCTTCGCCCAGTAATACACAGGCGCTGCCGTGACCGTAATTCATTTCCTGAACACTTCCCGGTTGGGCTTCGCGGCAATCACTCGCTATCATTAGGGTAGATTCGCTGTTGGATAAAGCTCTCGAAAGAGCGCTAGTCCCCGCACGTCGACTGCCCCCGAAATCCTCCGTGGCAATAGATCTTTGAAGATTTAGAGCATCTGCTACAAGACCGCTATTAGACCGATCAGAGAACGGGAAAGTAGTAGAGGCCATACAGATATGTGGTACCGAGAATTCGGTATTTGCTAAGCAGTCTAAGCCTGCCTCTACGGCCATAGTAATAGCATCTTCGTCCCAATTGGCTACGCTTCGCTCACCCGAGGCCAAACCTCTCAAATTTGGGGTCGCCCAACCCACTGCTTCGAAAACAGCTTTCCTATCTAGACGCAAAGAAGGAACGTATGCCCCAAACGATAAAATTCCGTAACTCATGGCTATCAATCTCTTAATTAACTATCTTATTAAATACTGCAATTCCCGCCGGGATGCAGTGTATAGAAAGCTTTGGTTTACCCCCAATGCGTATTCTCAATATACGTTAAGTCTAATCGAGACTATGACATTCTCCAAATCTAGAACTCACACGATTTTTTTAGCCACTAATTCTGAAACCTCTTCCTGAGAAAATCCGATTTCAAGAAGTATATCAACTGAATGTTCACCTACTTGTGGTGGGCCCACAGGCAAGGGCTCGTATTCCGAAAAATCTAAAGGTACCCTAGGCGTCTTTGTTTTCTCGTCAAGATTAGGGAAGCTTACTTCTTCTAAAAAGCCCATAGCGGTAACCTGCGGATGTGACGCGGCGTCAGTCAAGTTTAAAACTGGCCCACAGGGGACACCTTCACGGGCAAAACTTTCTACAGCCTCTTCTGCAGTTCGTTTAGCGACCCATTTACCTACAGCCTCACAAACGATGTCGCGGTTATTTCCGCGTAATTCATCAGTCGCAAATCTTGGATCGTCGTTCCATTCAGCTTTACCAATCACTTTGGTCACTCTCCTGAACAAGCCTTCACCTACCACTTGTGTGATTACACTACCATTAGTCGCTTTAAAGACATCGGTTGGCGCTCCTGTTTGCCCTCGATTCCCTGTGGGCACTCTGTTCGCCTGAAGTGCTTCTTGTTCTATGATCGCCGTGCTAAACACTGCCATTGCAGAACCAAGAAGAGAGGCCTGGACATGCTGGCCTTTTCCAGTTTGTTCACGTTGTCGTATTGCTGCCAATGTTCCAAAAGCGCCTAACACAGCAGTTGAATAATCCACATATGGCGCTATAGAACGACGAGGTTCATCCGGAAAACCGGACATGAAAGCGGCCCCCGACATAGCTTGCCCAATACCGTCAAATCCACCCCGATCCGCCCAAGGCCCTTTGTGTCCGAAACACGTTTGTGTCGTGAGGATGATATCCGGTTTTATTGCAGTTAACGTCTCATAATCTAGACCTAAACGCTTTAATACAACCGGAGGCATGTTGGCTATAACCACATCGGCATGCATTACTAATTGCTTAACAATTTGCGTGGCATCTTCCGATTTCAAGTTTAATCCTAAGCTTCTTTTTCGATTCCCTGTCATGAAAAGCAAAGGGCTTGAGCCGTCTGATATGGGCGCTACGAATCGATCCTCCCCCCCAGATGGTTTTTCAACTCGTATTACATCCGCCCCTAGATAGGCAAGTAAGCTGGCGCAATAAGGGCCCGCTATATATCTAGAGAAATCAAGGACTCGGATTCCCTTTAGCGCTCCTTGCTCCATACTGTTTTCATCCATCATATTTCCTCTATCCCTATTGCAAGCGCCATGTGCAAATTTCACTTAAAATTAGACATCTATCTAGACTATAATTACTGCATGTTCCGTAGAAAGCAATTTGTCGCGCTGTTACTAATGACCCTATTTGCAATGAGGGCCCTGATCCCTGATGGGTACATGCTATCTGACACAGGGGAGAAAAATTTCTCTACCCTGAAGCTAACTCTCTGCCCGAGCCAAAATGATTACATTTTAGATTCTCATGTGCTGACAGGGGAAAGTTCTAGAAAACAGCACGTTCACCACTCCACGCAGCATTCCCCAACCGATGAAATCAACCAGAACGACGCCGTTGCGGTCTCCTCTGGAGAATCGTGCTCTTTATGGGCGGGGAGCAATCCTTTATCAGGAACAAACTCTCTTCCCCAATCGAGCGCAGAGTACTCGCAAGTTCTCACTGGCTCGACGCAATCCTTACCAGTTTTGGATGATATCTATCGAAGGTCTGCGTACGCGCGAGCACCTCCTAACTTTTCTGTCTAAGCAGTTTATTAAATAGTCCGATTTTGTGCGGCAAGCTAAGTGCTTGGCTGCATCTGTTTAAAGGAAAGAAACTAATGCCTAAAAAAATAACTTGCTTACTGTTCAGTGTTGTCATGCTGGCGCAGATTTCTTCACTTGCTCTCGCTGGAATTAGAGCCGATTCACACGCGCCTATTGGTGTGATGGGTGATCACATGCATAAAAAAGGCAAGTTCATGACCTCATATCGTTACATGTATATGGATATGGGTGGTCTTCAAAACGACGGGGCAAATATTACGGCGGACACTATAGCCACCAGTATTTCCAACCGTTTCTCAAGTGCCAGCGGTCAGCCACCAACTCTTAGAGTCGTCCCAAAAAAAATGGATATGCACATGCATATGTTCGGCGCAATGTATGCGCCGACTGACTGGCTAACCTTGATGGTTATGTCTAACTACACTGAAAAAAAAATGAAGTTGACCACATATAAAGGTGGCTCCGGTACAACGGTACGAGACAGTTTTACCACCCAATCTAATGGGTGGGGGGATACAAAACTCACCGGTTTGATACATCTTTTCAGTACAGGTAATCATAAGGTCCATCTATCAATAGGAACTGTTTTGCCGACAGGTTCGACCTCAGAAACAGATCAGATCCTGACACCAATGGGTACGCGGCCAACAAAACGTCTTCCTTATGCAATGCAATTGGGGAACGGCAACTATGGCATCTTAAACGGATTAACCTACTCTGGCAGACACCAGAAATTTACTTGGGGAGGACAATATTCTGGCACAGAGTTCTTAGGCAAACATAACGGCTATAGGAAAGGACAGCAGCACGAAGTAACAGCCTGGACTTCGTTTGCACCTGCAGAAACATTGAGCATATCAGCCAGACTCAAATACAGACATGACAGTAAAATAAAAGGACTAGATCCTCTCATAATGTTGCCGACTCAGGCGGCTAACCCTGATTACTATGGCGGAGACGCAGTCGCCATGCTGCTAGGTTTAAACTGGGCATGCCGGTCCGGCTATTTCTCCGGAGTGAGAATAGGCCTCGAAGCGCAACTGCCTTTGATGCAGGAATTAAACGGTGTTCGTTTAGAACAAAACTTTAACTTGATGGCAGGCTTACAGTACGCTTTTTAGTTTAGACCGGCATCTATCGATTTAATCAAACTTTCAATCGATAGGTGCCATTCTCAGTGACTAAGGTCCCTGCTGTCGGTCCGGCAAAATGCGTACCTATAATCAAGGTCGGAGTATCTGCATATTC
>ENA-OSJC01000382-OSJC01000382.1-marine-metagenome-genome-assembly--contig:-NODE-382-length-43895-cov-11.314346_pt1 | contig 43895 bp, 37 predicted proteins | sample MGYA00237885_ERZ534234 | MGnify/ENA primary metagenome ERZ534234 (study PRJEB26413, sample SAMN06343907) | marine metagenome | isolation source: coastal waters | place: Atlantic Ocean: West Antarctic... | reverse complement strand
CTGAAAAAAGCGGAGCAGGAGTTTTCGGACGCAGGCGTTGCGGTGGTGACCCAGACCTGTGATGTGTCAAAGCTCGAGGAAATTGAACGCCTGGCAGAGTTAACATTGGAACGCTTTGGTGGCGTGCACGTGGTGTGCAGTAATGCTGGCGTTGGTATTCCTACCTCTGCACGCAACATGAAATTGGCAGATTGGGAATGGATTATCAATGTGGATCTTTGGGGGCCTATCTACACCGTGAAGACTTTTTTGCCGTTGCTAGAAGAGCAGGGTGTAGGTCATATTAATGCGACATCATCCATGGCCGGTCTTATTTCCTCGCAAATGATGGGCGCCTACAATGTCGCTAAACATGGCGTTGTTGCGTTAATGGCTGCGACAGAGAGGGAGCTACGCGCAAAGAAGAGTAACGTGCGAGCTTCTGTTTTGTGCCCGGGCCCTATTAATACCAACATCAGTCAGCACTCAGTTGATTTCCGCCCAGGCGGCGGTAAGCCAAAGGGTGATTCAAACAAAGCGGGCAAAATGGCCAGTAATATTCAAGCTGCACTCGAGCAGGGTATGCAACCGGATGAAGTCGGTGAACTTGTGCTCACCTCCATTGAACAGGAAAAGTTTTGGATCCTTACGCACCCTCATTGGAGTAAGGGTGTGCGAAAACAACTGGATGCCCTGATTGACGATCAAACCCTGACCCGAGCCTAGTTTATTAACGATAGGCTCGTACGCTAAATCAAACTAGCGAGCCACAAAGGTTACCGGTAAATCATCTTTTGGTTTGGAAATAGGAGACTGTTGAACCGGCATTTCATAGCCTTCGGGGACATGCCAAGAGTAGTGCTTCAACATTTCGAACAACACCAGTTTGATCTGCATGTTGGCGAAATGAAGTCCTATGCACATATGTGCACCACCACTAAAAGGTACCCAACTATAGTTATGCCTTTTGTGTTCAGCTTTTTCAGGTCCAAAACGCGTTGGATCAAAGGTTTCTGGGTTGTCCCAGTATTCTGACATGTAGTGAGTATGAATCGGGTAGGTAATGACCAGCGCGCCGGCGGGTATCAGGCGACCTTCATATTCGAATTCAATGTTGCTCATTTTTGGCAATGTAGAGAGAGGCGGATACATCCGCAGGGCCTCTTTGATGACCCAATCGGTTTCAGTGGTGCTGTTGAGTGTTTCAGTCGTCAAGTTGTCTAGATCGAGTGAGTTCATTTCGGTCAGGAGCCTGTCCTGCCATTGCGGGTTCTTTGCGAGTGCATACACCATGCTCGTTAGCGTGCTGGTTGTGGTGTCGTGGGCCGCCATCATCAGGAAAATCATATGATCAACAATTTCCTGATCGGTGTACCCGGCGCCATCTTCGTCTGTTGCTTTACATAACAGTGAGAACAAATCCTGACCGTCACCACTGCGTCGCTGCGGAATCATTGGCAAGAAAAAATCACACATCGTTTGCCGTGCCTTGATACCACGCCATAACAACGTGCCGGGAAAAGCGAAGGGTATACGAGGCATAGAGGCTGCAACAGTTGTCTCAAATGCGTTGTTGATTTTGTCGGCGTCGTCGCCGAGGTTCATACCGAGGAAAATGCTCGCCGCAAGATCAAGGGTCATCTGTTTGAATGTCGGGTAGACCAGCTTTGTATTTTGAGTAGACCAGCCCGCCACTGCATCTTTAACCTGCGGTATCATCTGGCCGAGATAGCCCTGCATGGCTTTGCTCTTAAAGCCAGCCTGCATTAAGCGGCGATGGTAGCGATGATCATCGCCATCACGCAGCATGAGTCCATTGGGGAAAACGCGACCGATGATCATGTCCCAAGCTTTTTTGTTAGAGAAGGTCTGATTAGGGTTAAGTAAGCAAAGTTTGTGGGCATCGGCGCCGAACAAATGCACGATGCGCATTTTACCTGCTTTTTGCATGACGACGTTGCCATACTCACGACGCAGGTCCTGACCATGCTCCAATGGACTGTTGTAGCTGCGTTTTATATAACGCATTGATTTTAGTAGGCCAGTTTGGATTGGTTCTAAGGGTTTTGCTGCGTCGGTCATTGCTGAAATGTCATAGTAGTCGGGAAAGGGAGCATATCACGACAAGGATGGGGCCAGCGTAAAGTGGCTGACTATTCACACGGGTACTTCACGACGACCTCGGTCAGGCAGTTGCTGACCACATCGGATGATGCCAGACGCCAAACGGTAAGGTGCTCTTAGGTAGCCATGGGAATTTACCCACATCGGTCCATGCTGCGCCGGCATCGTGAAAATCCGAACCGCCGGATATATGTATGCCTTTATCGATCGCTAGCTTGACTAAATGTGCCTGCATTTCGATCGCGATACTAGGGTATGTACATTCCAGCGCGTCACCTCCGGCTTCCTTGAAAGCGTCAACCAGGCTAGATAGCTTGCTTCGATTTAGTCCGTATCGACCCGGATGCGCTAATACCGCGATACCACCTGCTGACGCGATGGCCTCAACAGCTTCCTCAAGTGAGCACCACAGCGCGTCGATATATGCCTTGCCGTTCTTGTTAAGGTATTGCTTGAACACCTTCTTACGGGTCTTGCAGACTTGCTGTTGAATTAGGAAGTCTGCGACATGGCTTCGAGTCTGCGCCACTGCTGGCAAACTCGACATATACGGCAACAAACCCTGAATACCTATTTCGACAAGCTTAGCGTCAATTTGCTGGACTCGCTGGCGTCGCTTTTGCTGCTGTCTAGCAAGCAGATTTTCGAGCTGTGAGGCGCTGGTGTCGATACACAGGCCAACGATATGAAGTTCACGGTTCTGCCAGGTACAAGATATCTCGACCCCCTTTATGATGGACAATTGCTGACTGCCGTCGAGTTTTTCATGCACATTCGTGCAGTCATGATCCGTAATGGCAAGATGAGTAACGCCATTCTCCAGCGCTCGCTCTATGAGAAAATTCGCAGGGTGTTTGCCGTCTGAATAATGGCTGTGGCAATGAAGGTCAAGTTTCATAAATCGCTCTCGTAGCCTGTCAGCTCCATGTAGCCAAGGCCTGATTTTTTTCCTTCTGAATCAAGAACTTCAACCAGTCCTTCCCAGTAGGTGATTGAAAGATTAACCGTTTGCTGATCAAGCAGTGCGTTGATCGTAAATTTTTCATTGCCTAAATTGAGGGTCCAGCTGACCGGCCAAAGGATGCCCTCAACGTCTTGATAGAATCGGGTGGGGGTGACGGAAAAATCCTCCGTGTTCAGTAATTCAACGCCTTGATCGTCTTCGCCGACGATGAATTGGTCTTCCAGCTGTTGGTGATCTACAACTAAGCCGTGATCATAATTGTCTCTGGTACCATCACGCCTGCGTAGGCGAAATGCCATGATGCTTCGCTGGTCCTGCAGTTGCAGTGAAAACCAGTCCCAGCCGGCAAGCGACTCACCGAGTACAGATGTGCTCCACTCACGATCGAGCCAGCCAAGCCCTTTAACTTTTATATTGCGGTCGCCAAGTTTGAGACTGCCGCTGACTTGCATGCGCGGTACCGAGTAGTAGTAACTTGCAGCATCGGGTCCCTTCTCGGACAAGCCACGATTGCCTTGTAATACGATCGGTCCTAACTGTCGGACTCGCAAATTGATGCTAAAAGGGTCTGACTGTCGAGCGGATAGGGCCGCGGCTGATAAGGTCAGATCCAAATGACCGTCCGAGGCGCCTTGTAATGTCCAGTCCTCTATCATTGCTCGAAAACCTGTGCCCGTTGTCACGCCAGCCAGCGCTGGATGGCCTCGGGCGAATCGCTCGGCTTCAAGATGTGTCCCAGTCGCTATGTCGGTGACGGCGAGATGGCCTAGGTATGCTTGTCCCGTGTGCCAAGGACCTTCGCCTGTTGGTTGCGGTGAAAGAGCCTGCCTGAACAGTGTGAACTGCACGCCGTACTCATTACCCTGTTCATCCTCTAGTACGGCTGTCAGGTACCACCATTCGCTTCGGTATTGATTGTGCGGGCCATGGTCGTCCGGAAAAATGAAATCTCTCTGCTGTTCTGCCCGTGCGAAGCCCCGAGCATCCGGTTCGCCCAGTATATTATTCAATCGTAACCCAGAGACCGCGGACGTCGTGCCTGCATCCGGTTGGCAAGCGGCGATCAGCAAAATCGTTATCATTAACAACAGCGCATTCATTTTAGCGTTCACCAAAGGCTCCTTCTTCACGACCGCCACCCTGCAGGATGCCGGCCGCAATCGCGGCAAGCATGCCCCAAGAGCAGGATAACAGCAGGCCTTGTGCTGACAGCTGCAATTCGATGGTCCAACCGAAGGCTCTTGGATTGATGACGTTGCAGAGTATCCAACCAAACATGATGCCCAACGGCAGAGCAATGATGATAGCGACGAGACCAAGCCCGGCACCCAGCGCAATGTTCATCATCAGTTGCTCAATACGATTGACGCCCAGTGTATTGAGCAGCTGTCTGCCGGTTTTTCGATTCAAGCGCATGGTAGTCACCGCGATATAGACGCTGATGGCGGCGACCAACAAGGCGATGGTGATCAACACGGTGGTAATGGCAAAGGTCTGGTCGAATGTCTTCAGCGCAACCCGCCTGATATCAGATTGAAGTCTAACCTCAAGTGCAGGGAATTTTTCTCGCAGGTCCACGAGCAGGGCTTGCGTCTGATCGCTTTTGAACGCCACGGAGTCAATTTCTAGTTCTGCGGCTAAGCTGGTCGCCAGCGGACTACGTTCATCAATGACGAGCCTGGGCTTCAAATCGCCAAAGGAGGAGAACAATCCTGAAATTGTCATTGTTTCACCAGCCACTGTCAAAAAATCACCGACCGATAACTGTAGTGCTCTTGCAGCTTGTTCGCTGACAAGCATGTCGTTAGTCGCAAGGCTTGTACTATAACTATAACGCGTAGACTCAAAAGCATCCATGCGTTGGACGTTTAGCTCCATTGATAAACCGTTCACACGGATGTCTGTTTTGCTGTATACCTGAACGCGATCAGCGAGCGGCGTTGACTCGTTAGTTTTAGCGATTTTATTTAATGCCGCTGTGTCGCCTTGCGCGATTAAATCGTATTTGAGTCGATGATCAAGCATCCGGCTGAAGTCGACTCGAAAACTGTCAACCATCAACGCCACGCCTATCGCAGTTGCAATCGCAAGGGACAAGCCGGCGATTGCAACGCTAAGTTCTCTAGGGTGCCAGAGCGCCTCCCTAACACCGATGCGCAGCAGGTAGGAGCCGCGTACCATCGATGCCCACCGCTTCAATTGAATCAGCAGTGGCGCGATTGTTTGTGAAGCGGCCAGACTTAATACAGCAATGGCGAAGAACCCACCCGCAAGACCTGTCTGCGGTTGAAAAATACACCCTGTAGCTGCGACCAATAATGCTAGCGTAGTGATTGTAGGCAGGGACGAGTCGCTTACCGCTTGCTGTGATCTGTGAAAAGCCCAGGTACCGCCCAGTAGACAAACGACAACGGCAGAGCCTAGGGCTTTGAAGATGACCCAGCTATCCAGATTTAAATTGGCCTGTTGGCCGGGGACGGCCATCTCCAGCAGCCACTTCGCGAGCCACCAGCCGGCGACAAGACCCAGCACAGCAGCGAGGCTAGCAACAAGTCCAATCGAGAAAAGGAAGTAGGTTCGCAGCTGTTGCCATTCAACGCCGAGTACATGCAAGCGATCAAACACAGGCCAAAGGCGCCGTAGCCAGGAGACGGCCACCTGATAGATGAGTAGCCAAGCAACCAGTAGGGCGAGCATACCTAATGCAGATATATTGAAGAGAATCGATTTTCCAAACTCGCGAGCCGGGTACTGTTCCGCCGTATTCACGAGCTGCCAACCGGGTGGAAGCGCTAGATTTGGCTTTGCGGAAGGGAATCCTGCGCCAAAGCCCGGCAGAAGTTTTTCGGCGATCTCGATGCTGCTGGCAAATGGATCTCTCAAGACCAAGCCAAGATAGGATAGTTGATTGGCGGGCCAACCCAGCAGGTCATGAGCGGTTGCTATATCAGCCAGTAAGGTACCCTTTGGGGCCTCTATGATGCCGTTGATAGGCATCGAAAGTTGATCTTTAAGGCTCTCATCTACCCAAACGCCGTTCCAGGAAAACTGTGCAGCGCTGTTTTTGCTATTCGGCTTGGCAACAGCGTTGTTAATACTGGATCGCGGACGCGCCAGTAAATCAGCACCCAGCACACGAACACTTTGACCTTCAAGTTGGGTTGTTTCATCAATGAGTGGAGACAGTTGCGTTATGACAGGGAAGTCACCGGCTCGCCACAAGCGACGCAGCGAGAAGTAGTCCGCAGTGTCCAGTTTGTCGCGATGTAGGTAGTGGCTGTAGCTTGCGAGTGCGCCGGGAACCAGACCGTCTAGGCGGCTAGATATACTCGCGCTGACCAAGTGAACGCTGACGATCGATGTGACACCCAGCGCCATGCCGATCAGCGCCATTGCAGTAGACCAAGGTGTTCGCGCAAGGAAACGCAGTAGTGCGAGTGCGATCATCAAGGCGATTGTCTATCCAGTTGTAACTGAGTATCCGCCATAGCTGCGACTTCGTTGCTGTGTGTTGCTAACACCAGAGAAATGTTCTGCTCGCGACAACTGGAAAACAACAGATCTGCAACGTGGCTAGAATTTTCTGCATCCAGATTGCCCGTCGGCTCATCTGCGAGAAGAAGCGGTGGCTTAAGCAGCAATGCTCTTGCAACCGCCACGCGTTGTTGTTCGCCGCCAGAAAGTCTATCCGGAAAGTCATTGAGCCGGTCCGACAAACCGAATTCGCCGAGCAACGTCGACGCATGGCGCTCAAGATCACGCCGATTATTCAAGCGGGCGGGCAGCCTCACGTTCTCTAAAACCGTTAACGTCGGTACTAGGTTGAAGAATTGGTAGACGTAGCCAATGTGCTGCCGGCGCAGCATTGTCCGGCTTCGTTCATTTGCGGTGCGGTATGAAAAGGATTCGTCTTTTAGAGCAAGGGTAATGTCGCCGCTGTCAAGTTCCAGCAAACCAGCAAGCAGGTTTAACAGTGTCGATTTACCCGAGCCGCTGGGGCCCATCACCGACAGGGATTCACCCGCAGCAACGTTGAACGATAGGTCAGAAATGACGTTTATCTGACGACTACCGTCCTGATAGTGCTTGCTGATTTGCTTAACACTCAGCGCGGAAGCTCTCGTCATTTTGGGCAACAACTTGTGGGTTAAATTAGGTTGCCAGAGTAAAACACTCGAGCGGTTAGAGATAGAGCAAATTATCAGACCAGTCCATAAGACTCAGTATTTTTATTGTGTCCCCCTCGGCAAATAGGCGCTTGGATGGTGAATAGAATTTAGTTCCCCGAACCTGCTAAGCCAAATCGGCACATCTCGAATGACATAGGCAAAATGTGCGGCGACACCCGCTTGTAAAATACGGTTCTGCGGCGCAGTGTTTCAGCTCACCTTCCACAACAACGCGGGACACGTTTTATGATAAGGCGAAGCATATGACAAGTTCAGAATTCAAGTCAGCAATTCTAGAGTGGTACCAAGGTGAGATCTTTGGTGAAGTGTTCTTTAACGAACTGCTTGCCAATACAGTTGAGCCACGACTGTGCTACAAGTTATCGTTATTGTTACAGCTGGAGACGGAAACTAAAGCCCGGCTAAGACCGGTCGTTGTTGCGGAAGGGCTTAGTCTTTGCGAGAAGGCAGAGTTTCGAAGTGCCGCAAATGAAGCTGCGGCGGCATTTAGAGATTTGACTTGGATGCAAACGATGACTCAGATAGTAGAGATAGTCGTGCCAGCAGTTGCGCGTTATCAAGCGATAGTAGAGATGTCACCGGATCAATATGCTGTTTTATCAGGATCGATGTTGTTGCATGAGCAAGCGATATTAGATTTCGCCAAACTAGAATTAGCGGGTAATCAGGGTGAGGCCGAGGCGCTTATCCTTAATTTACTGTACTACAAATTATAAAGCCTGTGATGTTGGCGACATCAGTTGGTAATAACGCAGAAATCGCGTCGCCTCGTTACGCTTTTGGATGCAAAACAACCGGCATCTTTGTATAACCTCACCGACGATCTCAACCTTGTCAAATCGCAGCATGATTTCTTCCCATAGGATTTCTAGTTGCATTTCTGCCAGTCTATTACCCATGCAACGATGAATACCAAATCAAAAATCCAAAAGACGGGTGGTAGGTGCCATTTTGCTGTCAACCTATCAACCTATCAACCTATCAACCTATCATTGATGGGTTAACAACACGTAAGCTTTCTGAAATAGTAGGCTGTCAGCGACTTGCTGGAAGCTATCGTCGACACTAATAGAGCTTTGGCTCACCAATTGGTCTCGTCTTGAATCGTCGATGAAGCCACATATACTGCTCTGGATAGGCTCTAATGCGCGTTTCTAATTCCAAATTAATCAGCGCTGCATCCTTGTCATCATCTCCGCTCGGATAATTTTCAAGGGGTGCGCTAATCGTCACAATATAGCCTTCGCCATGCGGCTTACGGTGATGACCAAGCATTAAGACCGCTGAGTTATTTATTTTTACCAGCCTGGGTATTGATGTGATTGACGCTGCTTGGATGCCAAAAAATGGCGCGAACACCGATTGCTTACGCCCATAGTCTTGATCGGGTGCATACCACATGACGCCGCCTTTCTTTAAGAAGCGAATGACCGAGCGCATATCAGAGCGTTCGATGACTTCGGCACAAAACTTAGCCCTGGATTTTCTCATGACGAGATCGAATAACGGATTCTTATTGGCTCGATACATAACGCCAACTTTTTTGACCTTAGCCATCAGCACGCCGCCTAGATCCAACGTGGTGTAATGTCCGCCTACCAAAATTACGCCCTTGTTTTGCGCAACGGCGTCGATTAAATGTTGCTCCCCAACAACCTCGATCATGTCATCGGTAATGCTGCGATAGTTAAACCAAGCGATGCACATCTCGGCCATACCCATGCCGTTATCGAGAATAGTTGCTTTGACGAGGCGTCGCTGCTGATCCTCATCAAGTTCCGGAAAACAGAGCCGAATATTAGTGCGGGTAATGTGGCACCGATTTCGAGCAAAAATCAGCATCAGATAGCCAAGCAGGCGGCCGATAAATAGTGCCGCTTTATGTGGCAGGTGACCAAGCATCGCCATGCCCGTAAGCCCGAACCATACTTTGATATAGGCAGGGGTCAGATGATCTTGATAGCGATCCGAATAGTGGATTTTTTCCTTAACCCGGGGTTTGGCCTGTTTGTCACTCATATTTGATTCTCGTCGACATTGTTTTTTTGGGGATCTGCAGTGGCTGGCTAAACAGAATCCTGTTGACGCTCTAATGGCTTATCTAAGCATCTATGCTGCCTAATAATCTATCGAAACTCTTGAAACTCTCGCAGGTAGATCAGATAAAAAAAAGGCAGCCAATGGCTGCCTTTTTACTTATCTTGATGACGATAGAGATCTGGTATTACTTACCAAATTCTGAAACGACACCTGATATGGACTCTTTCGCATCACCGAACAACATACGTGTGTTCTCGCCGAAGAAGAGTGGGTTATCGACACCGGAGAAACCTGACGCCATTGAACGCTTGAGAACGAACACTGTTTGCGCTTGGTCAACATTGATAATAGGCATGCCATAGATCGGGCTGTCTTCATCATTGCGGGCTGAAGGGTTCACAACGTCGTTTGCACCAATAACGATGGCGACATCGACGTTCTCGATGCGTGGATTGATTTCATCCATTTCAACAAGTTGCTCGTAAGGTACATCGGCCTCTGCAAGCAATACATTCATGTGACCAGGCATTCGTCCGGCAACAGGGTGGATTGCATAGCTGACCTCAGCACCGTTCTTTTCAAGAATTTCGCCGAGTTCCTTCACAACGTGCTGTGCTTGTGCGACAGCCATACCATAACCCGGTACGAAGCAGACATTGTTGGCAGCTTCGAGGATGTAGTAGGCGTCTTCGACAGATATTGGCTTAACTTCACCCTCAATGGCTTTGCCTTGCTTGACTGTGCCGAAGCCAGAGAAGAGTACATTTGCCAGTGACCGATTCATCGCTTTACACATGATGTTGGTAAGGATAATACCTGATGCACCCACCAGTGAGCCGGCAACAATCAATATGTTGTTATTTATCGCGAAGCCAGCAGCACAGGCGGCAATACCCGAGTAGCTGTTCAACAGCGAGATAACAACCGGCATGTCTGCACCACCGATGGGGATGACCGCCATGATGCCGAGTAGTAGAGAAAGTCCTAATACCGCCCAGAACCAAACTGAATCAGGTGAAGGGTCCATGCTCAGCATCACGCCCGAGCCAATCAGAGCGATCAGCAGTAGGCTGTTGAAAATACGCTGGCCAGAGAAGACGACTGCGCCACTGCCAATCGTTTCACTGAGCTTGCCGTAAGCGATCATACTTCCTGTGAAGGTCATACCACCGATAAGGATTGCAAGGATGATGGTTACTGCAGTGAAGGTTGAAACAACCTCGCCTGCGGGTGCGTAAAGGGTACCCCAACCCACCAGTAAGCTCGCAATACCGCCGGAGCCGTTAAACAGTGCAACCATCTCTGGCATGCTTGTCATGGCGATCATACGGGCTGCAGCAGCACCAATGATCGTGCCGATGATCATGCCTGCGGCGATGTATTTGAAGTCGACAATGCCTTCAGCGGTTAAGCCGGCAACAACGGCGATGAGCATGCCGATACTGGACAGCATGTTGCCTTTTCGGGCAGTCGCGGGAGAACCTAACATCTTCAAACCGAAGATGAACAGGGCCGCTGCAACGATATAAGAAAGGTTCGCGATCAAGTTTAAGTTTATATTTTCCATTTACTTGGCCCCGCCTTTTCTACTCTTAAACATTGCGAGCATCCGATCCGTTACAAGGTAGCCACCAACAACGTTAATCGTTGCGAAGGCTACGGCTGCTGTTCCCAGCCACGTCGCATATTCACTGTTCTGCATACCGGCAGACAGAAATGCGCCCGCCAATGTGATTCCTGAAATTGCGTTTGCACCAGACATTAATGGTGTATGCAGGGTCGCAGGGACCTTTGATATAAGTTCAAAGCCGAGGAAAATCGACAGAACCAAAATAAATGTTAGAAATACCAATTCCACGTGATTCCTCCTTAGCTTCTGATGCTTTTAATGGTTTCGTTAACGAGTGCGCCATCGTGTGTAATGACACATGCTTGAAGAATGTCATCCTCCATGTTGAGGTTGAATGACTTCTCTTCTTCATTCCAAAACTCAGTGACGAGGTTGAAAAGGTTAGAGGAGTACATCTGACTCGCATCGGTCGCCATTTCAGACGGCAGATTGGAAACACCAATGATTGATACGCCGTTGACGTCAACGGTTTCATCAACAACAGAACCTTCGACGTTGCCACCTGTGCCGACGGCCATATCAACGATAACGCTACCGGGTTTCATTGCTGCAACCATGTCACCGTTTACGATGAGTGGGGCAGGACGACCAAATAGCTGCGCTGTGGTAATCACGATGTCTGATTTACTGATGACATCTTTCATGCCCTGCTGCTGTAGTTCGATCTGTTCTGGGCTTAAGGCATTTGCATAGCCGTCTTTAGTTTGACCCGTCTCACCGAGGTCAATCTCGATAAACTTGCCACCAACTGACTGTACCTGTTCGGCCACGACAGACCGCGTATCAAAGGCTTCAACCTTGGCGCCCATGCGTTTAGCCGTCGCAATCGCTTGAAGACCAGCAACGCCTGCGCCAATAACGAAGACGCGCGCGGGGCTCAATGTACCGGCGGGTGTCATCATCATGGGTAGGATTCGATTAAGCTTTGAGGCGCCTAATAGCACCATGGCGTAACCGGCGAGATTTGCCTGTGAACTCAAGGCATCCATCTTTTGTGCGCGTGTCGTACGAGGAATCATCTCCATGCTAATGGCTGTGACACCTTGAGCGGCGAGCGCATCGACAAGCTCGGTTTCGTTGTAGGGGTCAAGGTAGCTGATATGCAGCGTGCCTTTCTTAAGCTGGGCGACCTCCTCAAGCGTCGGTTTTTGCACCCGAAGCACGATACCGCCACTGCCTAGAAGAGCCGCTCGGTCATTGCTAATGGTGGCGCCGGCGTCTGTGTAGTCGCTATCGGCAAAACCCGCCTGTACACCCAAGCCGGACTCGACCATAACGTCTAGTCCCGCGTGGGTAAGTTTTTTGACTGAATCGGGAATCAGTGCGACACGTTTTTCGTTCGCATGAATCTCCGAAGGCACTGCTATTTGCATATGCAACCTCATGACGGATATTAAAGAATGTGATTTTTTGACCGGTAAAGCGTTGATTTATCCGCACGTTCATCAGTGCTTGTAACGCTCACGCAGTTCACCCCCAAGTGAGGGCGGAAAGTATCACGTACAATTAGCCATTACTAATAAAAAGAAGGAATGGTCATAGATAGAAATAGTCATAGGACCGATAGCAAATGCGCCAAGTTGCCATTATTCGGATATTCTTTAGCATTCGATGACCCAATGAGGTTTTTCACACGGGGCCGTCGAAGACTGTTTTATCTATCGTCGAGCTTAGCAAGACAGACCGTGATCAATCACCAGTTCACTGCCAGTCATATAGCTTGAAGACTCCGAGGCGAGGAAAACCACACCGTTGGCGATGTCTGTTGGCACACCGAGTTTACCGCCGGGTACAGCTTGTTGGGCGATTTCAGAGGTCTCTGTACGATTTTCACCGGGCACATCTGCGCCTAAGCCCATTTTGTTCCAGATGGCGGTATCAATAATGCCAGGATGGACTGAATTTACGCGCACGCCATTGCCTGCAACCGCACATTCCTTGGCGACAGACTTGCTGAGCAATTTAACACCGCCTTTGGTCATCGCATAAGCAGCGAGAGAGGGCGCGGCTTTAAGACCTGCGACCGAAGACAAATTGATGATTGATCCGCCGCCAGAGCCTGACATGACCGGGATACAGTGTTTCAGTCCGAGAAACACGCCATCAAGGTTAATTGAATTTTGGAGGTGAAAGTCTTCAAGGCTCATTTCAGTGATGGACTCACAGACGACAGCGATACCCGCATTGTTAACGAGAATATCGAGGCCGCCATGGCGCGCGCCAATATCATTAACGAGTGCGATCCACTGGTCTTCTTGGGTAACATCTTGATGTAGGTATTCGGCTCTGCCGCCGTTGCTATTGATAAGCGCAGCTGTCGATTCGCCTTTTTTGTCATCAATGTCGGTCAGAATGATCGTCGCACCTTCTTCTGCGAGCCTGACCGCACAAGCTGCACCGATGCCCATTGCAGCACCTGTAATGAGTGCAATTTTTCCGTCTACTTGTCCCATGGTATCCCTCTATATTTTATTGTTTTGATTGAGCCAGTCGACTCTGAGTGTGCCGTATGCGACTAGCCAGATCAATTTGGTTCAGCGACCCAAATGTCCCTTCATAAGTGACATAGCGACGCAATGTTGTTGGGTTGAGTTGATCACCACTGTGTAGTCTATTATTAAGACGACGGCGAAGGCTATTGTGAAGACGGCCCGCGACTTGGTATAAAGTCGACAGTAATAAACCGATCTAAAGAGAAGCTATGAGTTGGTATAAAGAAGTTCAAGAAATTGAAAAGCGGGTTGAGTTGTCCAAACTGCAGGGCGGTGAAGAATCCGTGGCAATACACCATGCCAAAGGACGGTTGTCGATTCGAGAACGTATTGAGGAGCTTGTCAGTAAAGACTCCTTTGAAGAACACGGCGAAGGCGCGGGTTTTGCAGAGAAAAACGAAGACGGCTCAATCGCATCCTTTTCACCGGCAAACTATGTCATTGGTTTCGGTGAGGTTAACGGTCGACGCACGGCGGTTGGCGGCGAAGACTTTACCTTAAAAGGGGGTTCCCCCAATGGTGCAGGGCTACGCAAGAGTGTCTATGCGGAAGAGCTTGCGGTCCAGTTCAAGGTACCGTTAGTCCGCATGCTAGAAGGCGGCGGCGGCAGTGTCGCCGGTTCAGGCGGACCTAGACAGCAGACTGTGGGTTCACCGGTTAATGCAGAGCCTCGATTTAAAATCATCGCTGAGGCGATGAATAAGGTGCCCGTTGTCTCTGCGGCGCTCGGTCCCGTGGCTGGTTTTCCAGCGGGGCGTTTAGTGGCTTCGCACTTTTCAGTGATGGTGAAAGACACCTCTCAGGTGCTGGTTGCTGGACCGGCCTTGGTTGAGCGAGCACTCGGCGTGTCGATGACGAAAGAGCAGTTAGGTGGCTGGAAAGTACATACGCGCAGCGGCATTGTTAATAATGTCGCCGATACGGAAGCCGATGCGCTTGAGCAGGTCCGGCGATTTTTGGATTTTATGCCGCAAAATGTCTGGCAGCTTGCCGAGCGCAAAGATTGCGCTGATGATCCCAAGCGAGCGGATGAAGCGCTTATTTCTATTGTCCCCAAAGACGGACGTATTCCATTTGAGATGCGTGATTTGATTGAGCACGTCGTCGATAAGCACTCGTGGTTCGAAATATCACCCTTTTATGGCCAAGGCCAGATTACCGGTTTTGCCCGATTAAATGGTTTGGTTGTGGGCATCATTGCCAATGATTGCCGTCACTTTGCTGGCGCGATGACGGCAACGGGCTCACAGAAAGCCAAACGCATGATGGAACTCTGCGACACGTTTCATATTCCGGTCGTTAATTTTCTTGATGAACCGGGCTTCATGATAGGACCTGATGCCGAACAGGAAGCAACCATTCGCTACGGTATGAGTGCAGTCGCCGCAGCGGTTCAATCGACGGTTCCATGGGCGACGGTTGCTATACATAAGTCATTTGGTGTGGCTTCAGCGGCTCACTACGCGCCAAATAATTACAAGATTGCCTGGCCGTCATTTGAGATGGGTGCATTGCCGGTTCAAGGCGGTGTTGCTGTTGCATTTCATAAAGAGATCGCCGCTGCCGAAGACCCTGATGCAAAACGTAAAGAACTTGAAGACAAGTTAATGGCGAACCGCAGCCCGTTTCCGATGATGGAGAGCTTCGCGGTTCATGAGTTGATTGATCCACGTCAAACTCGCGCACGCCTGTGTACTTGGGTTGATTGGATAGAGCCGCTTTTAGAAGAACTGAAAGGGCCGGTGACCTGGGGCATGCGACCTTAACCTAATGTCCTACGACCATCTTAGTTAAAAGATCGTCAACTTGACTTAGGTCAGTATCTCAACAGCGGCGTTAGGTAGACTTTCGGTTAGTGTCGTTTCTACGAGGAGAAAGTATGACAACCGAACATGTTGATGTATTGATAGTGGGTGCCGGCATATCAGGCGTAGGTGGTGCTTATCACCTACAAACCCAGTGCCCTGATAAATCCTATGCCATCCTTGAGGGGCTCGATAGCTTCGGTGGCACATGGTGGACCCATAAATATCCCGGTATTCGCTCAGATAGCGATTTGTATACCTTTGGCTATCGATTCAAACCTTGGGTTGGTGCGCCGATCGCCTCAGCTGAGGAGATTCTTAAGTACATGGGCGAGGTGATCGAAGAAAATCATATTGACGAGCATATTCGTTACAACCACTGGATCAATGATGCGAGTTGGTCCAGTAAAGATCAGCAATGGACGATCGAAGGCAAGCGTAAAGACACCGGCGAGGCGTTCAAGTACACCTGCAATTTCCTCTACATGTGTCAGGGATATTACAAGCATTCTAAGGGTTACACACCAGACTGGGATGGCATGGACGACTATGACGGTCAGATTGTGCATCCGCAGACCTGGCCTGAAGATTTGGTCTACAAGGATAAGAAGGTTCTTGTGATTGGCTCCGGCGCAACAACAGCGACGGTTGTGCCAGCCATGGCAGCAGATTGTGAGCACATCACCGTACTGCAACGGTCACCAACCTATTTCACACCTGCAAAGAACGAGAATGTCACGGCCGACCATCTGCGCAAATTGGGCATCGATGAGGCGTGGATCCACGAAATCGTTCGACGAGAAGTTCTCTTTAACCAAGAAGAATTCACCCAAATGGCGATCGAACATCCAGAGGAGGTCAAGAAAGAACTGCTCGAGGGTGTTAAGGCTTGTCTACCTGAAGGTTATGACATGAAGCACTTTACGCCGAGTTATAGGCCTTGGCAGCAGCGACTTGCCTTTGTACCTGATGGTGACCTATTTCAAGGTATCAGCGCCGGCAAGGCATCGATGGTCACTGACGAGATCGAGCGATACACCAAAACAGGCGTATTGTTAAAATCAGGTCAGGAAATTGAAGCAGACATCGTTGTGACAGCAACAGGGTTCAATCTTTGTGTGTTGGGCGACATCAATTTTTCAGTTGATGGTAAACAGGTCGATTTCGCAGACACCGTCACTTATCGCGGCATGATGTTTACCGGCGTGCCCAACATGGCGTGGGTGTTCGGCTACTTCCGCGCCAGCTGGACCCTTAGAGCGGATCTGGTCGGTGATTTCGTTTGCCGGTTGCTGAATCACATGGATGATAAAGGCATGCACTCTGTCATGCCGACACTGCGAGCGGAGGATCAAGGTATGCCGAGACTTGATTGGATTGACGCTGAAAACTTTAATCCAAACTATCTGCAGCGCTCCATGCATCTCATGCCGAAGCGAGGCGACAAGCCAGAATGGATGCACAATCAGGACTATTGGAAAGAGAAGGAAGAGATTCCCGTCATCAACTTAGATGATGCGGCCTTCGCGTATCAATAGGGCGTACTTAAAGGGTAGTTGATCTGAAGTCGATTGCTGGCGGCTCTGCCGATCAACAAAGCCCAACCAGCAATTCGGCTGGCAAAGGACGCAACACCCGTGGATTGGCATACAATATCGTTTTTTGCTTGATGCATTAAACGTCGCGCTCTACGCGGCATACCTATTTCTTATTCGTTAAGTCAGGATTGTTGTCATTCCCGGTCTCATGTCGGGTTATGATGTCAGATCCTTATGGTTTGCGTATGAGAATTGTATTTTTAATGGTTAAGCGTGCTCGGTCAGTTCAACCCCGAAGCTTTTTTGTGGGTGCAATGTGGCTGTTACTAAGTCTGCTTGTTAGCTTCACGTCGGCTGCCCAAGAGGTCGATTCGGGTAACTTAAAAGCGTCGTTGATTGCGGATAGTTTGCAGGTTGCGTCCGGCGCCTCTTTTACCGTGCTGCTTAAGCAAGATATTCGCGAAGATTGGCACACATATTGGCGTAACCCGGGTGACTCAGGTGCACCTACAAAGTTGATTTGGACACTGCCAGACGGCGTCACGGCGAGCGAACTTGCTTGGCCGATCCCTGAAAAAATTCCGTACGGTCCCTTGATGAACTTTGGTTACCATGGCGAGGTTTATTTCCCCGTAACAATCACGATTGATGAACGTTTCGATGCTGCCTCACTTGATTTAGCCGCCGTGGGGCAGTGGTTGGTGTGTGCAGATATTTGCGTGCCTGAGCAAGCGAGGCTAAGTTTAACGATTCCCCTCGGAACTCAACCCCAATTAAAACCTGACCAATCACTGTTTAGGGCCGCAGCAGCCCAGGTGCCTAGCAAATGGCAAGAGCAGGGCTCAGTTACCGTTCGTGATGAAATCTACAATCTGTTCGTACCGATTCCCGGTTTGAAGACAAGCCGCGTGACCTCGATTAGTTATTTTCCCTTTGCGGAAGGATTGATCGACACGCCGGTGGAACAGAATTGGCGCGTGACTGACAAGGGTTTTAATCTGGAGAGCAAAACCGGCTATGCCTACCAAGCTAAGGCAGACTTTTCCGGCCTGATTGTGATTGAAGAAGCCGTTGGGGACGGTTTAAGAACCGGCTTTGAAGTGACCGTTAATGCCGTATCAGCCTCGGGGCAGACGGCTGTTGTTGACAATGACAATGACAACGACATCGGTAATGACAATGCCTTTAGCCTCTGGCAGGCCATCTTGTTTGCTTTTATCGGCGGCATGATTCTCAATTTGATGCCCTGTGTATTTCCCGTCTTATCAATCAAAATTTTATCACTTGTACAAGAAAGTCATCATATACGTGCGCATGGTTGGTTTTATGCTTTAGGCGTCGTGCTCAGTTTCGTCCTCGTCGCAGGTTTGTTGATTGTATTGCGGACCGGCGGCGCTGAAATTGGATGGGGCTTTCAACTGCAATCCCCTTGGGTAGTGACGGTGTTGGCTTGGTTGTTCCTGCTAATCGGGCTGAATTTGTCGGGCTTCTTTGAGGTGGGTTACGCCATGATGGGCTTTGGCCAAGGCGCGACAGAGAAGCAAGGTTACTCCAGCTCATTTTTAACTGGCGTCTTGGCGACGATTGTTGCGGCACCTTGTACGGCACCTTTTATGGCCAGTGCCATTGGGTTTGCCTTAACGCAAAATAATGCGTCAGCATTGCTGATTTTTGCTAGCCTCGGCTTGGGCATGGCATTGCCTTATTTGATGCTGTGTTACTTTCCTGCCTTTGTTGCGCGATTGCCTAAACCTGGCGCATGGATGGTCACGACCAAGGAAATACTCGCCTTTCCTATGTATGCCTCTGCGGTCTGGTTAGTTTGGGTTTTGAGCATTCAAGCAGGGTCAGGCGGTGTATTGATCGTCGGTGTTGGTGCGGTTTGTCTCGTCTTGGCGATTTGGATTCTGCGTCATTTACCAAAATCGCCTCCCGGTCGTTTAAGCATGCAGGTTCTCGCGCTGCTCTTGATCGTTTTGACAGGTTATATCCCGAGTCATACCTCAACGGTTCAAGCATCAGCTGAGACGACCATAAGAAGCTCGACCACAGGCATGGCCGCAACCGAGGTTGACTCTCAAAGCGTGCAACAGGCAGCTTATAGCGGACCTATTGCTGAAAAATATTCCGCCGCTGCGTTACAACAAAGATTGGCGCAAGGTCCTGTTTTTGTGAACTTCACTGCCGCGTGGTGTATCACCTGTAAGGTGAATGAGGTGGTCGCGTTGGATAGTGCGGCAACGAAGTCAGTTTTCGACGCAGCAGGCGTGAGTTATCTCAAAGGTGATTGGACCAATGAAGATCCGGAGATTTCACGTAAGCTAACAGAGCATGGCCGCAGTGGGGTGCCCTTGTATCTGCTTTACCGTAAGGGTGCTTCTGAGCCGATTGTTTTGCCCCAGCTTCTCACTGAAGATATCGTTCAGAGCGCGATAGCTGAATTATAACGTGCCCAATGCGTACTTCGAATAGGGTGTTAAACAGCGACGAATTATTCTGATACTCCACTCAAGACAAAGGAAAATGTCATGCGTACCCGATGGGTTGATGCATCCGGCCAGCCCAAGTATACCAACCGCCTCATTCACGAAAGTTCACCTTACCTGCGTCAACACGCTCATAACCCGGTTGATTGGTATCCTTGGGGTGAAGAAGCTTTTGCCAAGGCCGCGGCGGAGGACAAGCCGATCTTTTTGTCGATTGGTTATTCAACCTGTCATTGGTGTCATGTCATGGAGCACGAAAGCTTTGACGACGAAGCTATCGCTGCACTGCTGAATAATCATTTTGTCTCAATCAAGCTCGATCGTGAACAAAGACCCGACCTGGATGAGGTTTACATGACAGGTGTTCAATTGATGTCGGGGCAGGGCGGCTGGCCGATGTCAAACTTCATCAATCACGATGCCAAACCTTTCTTTGCGGGTACCTATTATCCACCGCAGGGGTTTACCTCACTGTTGGGTCAGATCAATGAGCTTTGGCAAGATCGGCGCGCCGACGTTGAGGCCCAGGCAAACCAAATGTCTGAATCAATTGATAAATATGTCAGCGCCGCAAGCGAATCTCGTGAACTGCTGCCGGACCTCTCAGGCATCGCAGTGAAGCAGCTTCTAGAGCGTCTTGACGAAGTGCAGGGAGGCTTTGGTGGTGCACCAAAGTTCCCGAATGAGCCGCAACTTATGGTGCTGTTATCGGACATTAAATTCGAACCGAGGGATGACGCATTGCACGCATTAACCCTGACCCTGGACAAAATGTATCAGGGCGGGCTTTGCGATCAAGTGGGTGGCGGTTTTCACCGTTATTCAGTCGACACACATTGGTTGGTGCCGCATTTTGAGAAGATGCTGTACAACCAGGCAAATCTATTAAGAGTTTATGTTTCAGCCTGGCGACTGACAGGATCGCAGGCTTATCATCGCGTCATTAATCAAACAGTTGAATATGTGCTGCGAGACATGACCTCCCCAGACGGTTTGTTTTATTCCGCGACGGATGCCGACTCGGAGGGTGAGGAAGGAACGTTTTTTGTTTGGACCAGCGATGAGCTTTATACCTTGCTTGATTCGCAGGAGTATCGTTTGGTGCGTTCTGTTTACGGGGCGTCAGAAATCGGCAACTTTGAAGGTAAGAACATTCTTTACCTGCAAGACCCGCTTGAGTCTTATGCACAGAACCATGGTCTAGAATTGGAATCACTCACGACACAACTTGATGCGGTCAGAACCAAACTTAACTTAGCCCGCAATGCGCGTGAAAAGCCGATGCGAGATGAGAAGGTCATTACCGCATGGAATGGCATGATGATAACGGCGCTTGTAACGGCCGGTGTTGAACTTGCCAAGCCAAGCTATGTGGCCGTTGCGGAGAACGCCGCGGAGGCTCTGTGGCAGGCGAGCTTTGATCTAACCCCAAACGCAGGCAATGATTCAACGCAGGACGCAGTGGCAGGTGCTGCTCACGAAGCCGCTCCTCACGAAGGAACAATGCTGTGGCGCATACAACTCGATGGGCGAACGTCAATACCGGGTAATTTGGAGGACTACGCAGCTTTCGCGGAGTCACTGCTTAATCTTTATCTGCATACGCGGGCAGAGAAGTGGTTGGTGCGCGGCAAACACTTAATTGAAGAGATGATTCGCCTATTTTGGGATGAACAGCATGGGGGCTTTTTTCTTTCCCGTGCAACAGATAGCGGCCCGCAAATTTCAAGACCCAAGAGCCCGATGGATGGTGCAACACCGTCCGGTAATTCGACGGCTTTGATGAATTTGGTGATGTTGTACGAGGTGACCGGGGATAGGGTTATTGAAGAAAAAATTCATCGATGTCTCAGTTTTTTCGCAGGACTCATCATGGCGTCTCCTTCCGCCTTCGGTTATATGATTTCTGCCGCCGATCGCTTTCGCCGGGGCTCGCGGGATAGTGTGCAGTGGTGTTGCGAAGGTAAGGTGCAGATTAAAGTGTGCTACGAGGAAAATACAACGGGTGTTTGGCTCACTATCGCGAAGGGTTGGCACCTAAGTGCGTCCTCTGGGTCCAGCGAGAGTGGCGTAGGGGGGCTTACCGTCATGGGCGTCAATGATGTCTTGTACCCCGCGCCATCGTCATTGAAAACAGAATTTCAAACGGAGCCTATGGATGTCTATTCGGGGCAGGTAAAGCTTGTCGTGAAACACCGTGTTAGCGTCATTGAGCTTCAGTTGCAGCTTTGTAGTGACAGCATCTGCTTGTCACCCCAGCGTGCGACGTTGCGTTTGTCTGCGGGTTAGGGATCGAGTGAGTGAAAATTTAGGCCGGCATCAGAGATAGTGACAGTATTTAGAAAAACGATTGGCAGCTTTTGTACCAATCGTTCCAAATTCAACTGAATCAATGCAACCGTGCATAAGCGCTCAGGTAGGAGCGCTAAGTTTTAGTCGCGACAATTAATCCAACCTTGCAGTTGCCTGGCCTTTGATGACGACAACACCTTCTGCATCCTGTGTTGAAATTTCAATGGCAGCAATCTGCTCACCATCTTCCTCGCGGATGTCGGTGATTGTAGCTTTAGCCGTTAATGTTGCACCGGGAAATACCTGAGAGGTAAACCTGACGCCATAACTTTTTAGTCGACCATCGCCTACATAGTTTGTCAGCATCTTGCCTGTCATGCCCATGGATAGCATGCCGTGGGCAAATACGGACGGATAACCAGCGATCTGTGTCGTAAATATCTCATCGCTGTGGAGCGGGTTGTAGTCACCTGAGGTGCCTGCATACTGCACGATTTGAGTACGTGATAGATTACGACAAACTTCTTCTTCGTAAGTATCACCGACCTTTAGTTCACTTGCTTTTAATGACATGTTGACACCTCCTTAAGACGTTGCAGGTTTTTCAGTTTGAACACCGACACTTGTTGCTGTGACAACGAGTTCGCCCTTTTGGTCGTGATACTCGGTGACCGACTCACTGAACTTCAGCTTGCCGCCGCGTCGACCTTCCTTTTCCCACGATTTGCCCGGTTTGGTTGTTGCCTTCAGGACATCCCCAACCATGACTTGTCGATGGTAAACATAGTGCTGTTCAGCGTGGAGACCACCGCCGCCGCCGCCACCACCACCGCCACCTTCGCGCTTGGTAATACCGGTTGGACCACTGGCCGAACCAAACCATTCTTCGCCGATCTTCGGACGTAAGAAATAATTCGGATCAAACTGTGCGCTTGCTTGGACGAATGTCGGGGGTGCAACTGTGCCACCCGGTTCAGTGGTTTCGGCATAGTCTTCATCGTAATAGATTTTATTTGCGTCGCCGATTGAACGAGCGAACATCATGATATGTCCAGCTTCGATAGGAAATTTCTCTGCTGCCATTAGGTGCTTCCTCTTATTTTTAATTGTGTAGCGCGTTGTCATCGGGTCCGTTGTGTAGGACCGCTAAAGCTGACTTCACAGTACAATGAGTTTCATAGCGAAGCCAACTTACTAATAGTTAACAACATTCGTCAATATTAATTCTCAGGTAAATTTACTGCTTTTAATTGTTGTCAATCCTTTCGCTCAAACTTTCGCTGAATGTATTCAATTTGGGACAATTGTTGTTTGATCGCCGTGCTTAGTTGGTTTTAATCAAAGTCTTATTGTTGTTTAGGGGCTGTTATGTCACTACATATCTAGATCAAAAATTAAAAAAGATGCATTGAGTCGAAGTTTCTCTTGAGAGGACTAGACCTGCAATGTAATATTCTTCTCCCATTTGATGTAACGTAATGGGTCTGGATTTTTCTAATCAGAGAGGAGCAGATTTTCGCAACGATCAAGAATCGACTGTGTAAAACTGTTAGCTTGAATCGACAATGACTGTTGTGATGTTTTATTTAAAACCATAACAAAATGACTGCGCCGATTTTGAAGGTAATAAACCGAGAGAATTTAGCGCTGAAATTAATGCAGGTAATGTTGAGCAAGTAATTTTTTCGGTAGTTTTGTAGTAATAGTTTAGTGGCGCGGTTTTTTCTAAACAACACTGAAAGAAGAAAGTCAGACCGATAGTTATCTAGTTTAAAGGTTGGTTAAGTAGCAAGATTAAATAGCAAAAATAAATAGAAGAATAAAAAGCTAACATAGAAAACTAGATTCAAAATAAAAATAATAACTTACACAAACTATTCATCGATTTAGGAATATTAGAAGAGCGTATGTCTAGACCGGTTCGAATTGAATACCCAGGGGCTCATTACCACGTTACAAGCAAAGGCTTAGATAACCAGCCAGTTTTTGCTGACAATGAGGATCGACTTGTTTTCCTAAATGTTTTGGAAGGTGTCGTGTCTCGGTTTGGGTGGCTGCTGCACACCTATGTGATGATGGATTCCCACTACCACATTATCGTGGAATGTCCGCAAGCAAATCTTTCTAAGGGTATGCGGCAGTTAAATGGCGTTTACACTCAGCATTTCAATCGCCGTCACCAGCACGACGGACCTTTGTTCCAAGGCCGCTTCAAAAGTGTTTTGTTCGAGGCTGGACCCTATCTCTTGCCGCTCTGTCGCCACCTGGTATTGAACCCTGTCAGGTTGGGAACAGCATCATCGGCGCAAACCTATCGTTGGAGCAGTCATCGTGCAACGAGTGGTGTTATAAAAACGCCTGCATATCTGACAACTCACAAAGTATTGTCATGTTTTGGTAAGCGAGAGAAAGAGAATCAGAAAAAGTATAAAGATTTTGTCAAAGATGGTCGAAATGAAACGTCTCCTTTGAATGATCGAAGCAATCAGGTGTTGCTTGGTTCACCGAAGTTCATTCGTGAGATGCAACCGATCTTAAACGGCGAGAAGCTGGCCAAACGAGGTCCTAAGCAGATCAAGCGAAAACGCAGTTTGCCCGTGATATTCAAAAATATCGACGACAAGTCGCGTAACGAGCGTAATGAGCTGATTCGAAATGCTCATATCAAGCACGGCTATACGCTGATGGAAGTGGGTGAATTCCTTGGTTTGCACTACACGACTGTGAGCAAAGTCGTCAATCACTAGAATTTGCGAGTCGGCACTTTCACTCAAGTTTAACTCGGGTTATGCTTGGTTGTGGGTTTTGCAGCGTTGCACATAAACAACGCTCAGAAATACTAATTAATAAACCATCGAAAAATAAGAACCTAGGTTTCAGGAGTAGTGTGTTGTGAGAAGAATGATCAACTCTGGTCAGAGTCAAGAAGAAGACGAAGTCGATTTAACGCCCATGTTGGACGTGGTCTTCATCATGCTGATCTTCTTTATCGTCACAGCAACGTTTGTGAAAGAGATAGGTATCGACGTGAATACGCCGGATGACAATCAAAACGTCAAAGATGCAGACAAGAAAAGTATCGTCGTGCAGGTGACAAGCCGTAATCGAATCAAGATTCGTAACCGTGACATCGATTTTAGAGCAGTACGAGCGAATATCGAAAGACTGCACGCTGAAAGTCCTGATGCGCCTGTTGTCGTGCAGCCACATCCTGAGAGTAATACCGAGATTATGGTGCATGTTATGGATTCAGCGCGACAAGCTGGCGTTTATAATGTCTCCATTGCTGCGGGTTCTTGATCGATAGGCATTTGTCTAAGCGATCTGGCTAAGCTTTCTGGCTAAGCTATACCTTGCAGGTATTGGGTTTAGTTCAGAAGACCTAGCCTAAAATATGATAAAAGCCTCGCTTAGCGGGGCTTTTTTTTACCCAAAAAACCGTTACGTACAACCAGCCATGCCCCTTCGACTAAAAGGAGGTGCCTAGACAAAAAATGATCGAGGGGAGTAGATGTGGAACTGATTCTAATACGGCATGGTTTACCCGAGCATAAAGAGACGAATGACGGACAGCCCGCGGACCCTTCTTTGTCTGAGGTTGGCCTGACTCAGGCCGTTAAGGTCGCAGACTGGCTTGAGACACATCCGATTGACCATTTGTATTCTAGCCCGATGAAACGTGCGCTCGAGACGGCGTATCCTCTGTCACGATCAAAAGGGCTTGAGGTTCGGATTGAAGACGGAGTGGCTGAGTACGATCGACACGCCGATCATTACGTCCCCGTTGAGAAGCTTAAGGAGCTCGACTACGACCGCTGGAAGCGGCTCATGGACGGCAAGATGGACAGTAAGTTCCCGGGCTTTGCTGAAAATGTCTGTAGCAGCCTTGAGCGCATCGTCAATGAAAACCGCGGCAAACGGGTTGCCGTGACGTGCCATGGTGGCGTGATTAACGTGTGGGCATGTCACGTGCTCGGTATGTCAGCGCGCATGTTTTTTAACCCGAATTACACCAGTATGAGTCGATTTATGGTGGCCAGTTCGGGCGAAAAATCGATCATCACACTAAACGAACATGCGCATCTGGCCTGAAAAGGGATGCAGTCAGCGAATCGCTTGGAAGATAACGTGCGCTGGCGACTTTAAATTGTTAATTGTCCTGAGTCCGACCGCGATTCATCACTTGGCCTCGTCGTTGTTCCAGCGTTTTTGCTGAGAGATCGCCATCATGAGAGCGGCTGCGCTGTTTTTCTTCTCGAAGACCATTATCCAAGGTTGTTTGCCAGCCTAAATCAATCAGTTCTCGGACGGCCTTTAACGTAAGCGGATCTGCCGAACATATATCCTCGGCTAAGGTTTGACAGTGTTCCAGCAATTTCTCAGGTTCAACGATTCTGTTAATTAGACCCCATCGTTCCGCTGTTACGGCGTCGAGATAGTTGCCAGTGAAACTGAGTTCTTTGGCGCGCGATACCCCGATAAAGCGAGACAAGCGTTGAGATAAGCCCCAACCTGGCACGACACCCATGCGCACATGCGTGTCAGCAAATTTTGCCTCGCTCGAACCGATCAATATGTCGCACATCAGCGCAATCTCAAATCCGCCAGTGATTGCATAACCGTTAATTGCGCCGATAATGGGTTTGCCAACGGTTTCGATGGCAGTCTGCAGATTTTGATTTGAGGCGGCTCTCTCTGCGGCATTGGCATTGAGACCGTCCTTGCCGAGTTCTTTTAGATCGAGTCCAGCCGTAAATGCGCGACCTGCGCCAGTAAGAATGATGACCCGCGTTTCATCATCTGTTGCTAACCCAGTAAAGGTTTCATAAATAGCTGAACGCATTTCGTACGAGAGAGCGTTGAGGTTATCGGGCCGATTTAGCGTAACGGTGGTGACATGGTGCTTCGTTGTCGTCGTCACAGGTGCATTCATCATATTGGTTTCCATTGGTTTCTATTTTTTCTATCTGTCTTTTTCTTAGCGTTCGTGTGCAGTACGGCATCAACCAATTCGGATGCTTTGTCCACCATCAACGGGCAGTGTTGCCCCAGTAATAAAGGATGCTTCATCGCTGGCGAGGAATACCGCCGCGTTTGCGACATCCCAAGCTGAACCCATTTTTTTGTTCAGTGGAACCATTCTATCGCGTGCTGCAATGACTTCATCTTTGGGTTTGTTTTGTGATGCTGAATATCCCTCGATCGCCATCGGTGTGTTCATCAGTCCCGGTGTAATGCAATTCGCTCTGATACCGAATTTTGCATTGCCCATTGCGACATTTTCAGTCAAGGCAATGACACCGGCTTTCGATGTTTTGTATGCCAACAGACCGGTAGACGCAATAGCCGCGACGGACGAAATATTGATGATGTTGCCGCTTCCTTGTTCTCTCATGATCGGCAGTGTGTGCTTACAGGTAAGAAACATGCTGGTGAGGTTTACATCGATGATCTTGTGCCAATTTTTCTCACTCAAGCTGGTGATACCCGAATCGCCGCTGCCAATGCCAACATTATTGTGCAGAATGTCGATTCGACCGTAATCAGCGACGCAGCGAGCCACCATATCGATACAGTCTTGTTCAGAGGAGACATCCATGCAGAATACTGAGGCCTTGCCGCCTGCTTTTTCTATGAGCACTTGAGTTTCCTTCACACTGCGCTCATTGCGGTCGGTGAGTAAAACATGTGCGCCTTCACGGGCAAAAAGTAAGGCGGTAGCGCGACCGTTGCCGATTGTGTCACCGGGGGTTTGACCTGCGCCTGTGACAATCGCAATTTTGTCTTTTAGTCTCATCTGGTTGATACCAATTCAGCACAATATTAAGCTTCATGGTACTTTAAATACGATGCGCTTGCGCCTATTGCAATGTTAAATACAAAGGCTGTTTAGGACAGCGAAAAGGTCCACTCATGTTTGAATTGCCAAAAACAGGAAGCGACGCTTAAGCATGGAACTAGCAATAATCATTGTCTGTTTACTCGTGGTGGTTGTTTGGCTTCTCAGAAAACTGCGGGCGAGGGAAGTTGCGGCTTTTATGAAAGCAGAGACGGACGCTGCAACTGAGCTACTTTCAGCCAGTGCGCAAGCAGGCACGGGCAAATCCGTCAGCAAAGACCGCGCAACAAGCCAAGCCGCGCTCTCTGACGATGCTATTCTGCTCAAGCGGGCAGCGCTGTTCCTACAACGAGCAAGTCGTTCTACTCAGGGTGCACCTCGTTCGCTGCAGGCAACAGAGAAAGGCAGCGGCTATAAGTTAAAAGCGCGGGTTTTACCGGAGTACATGGCCGCTGTTGCTGTGCGATTGGAGAATGCTCTAACCGCCGATGTAACGATTTTGTTCAATCAGCCGCTCACAGAATTTATGGTGCCAAGGCCCGATCTAGAGCGTAAAACCTTGAGTGTGCTTATTGCTGAGACAGTCAGTTACAAGTTGATCGCAGGGATTGAGTTTCGACCCGATGTCAAAAGCTTGGAACTCCAGTTGTTGGACAAGGCTTTTCGTCAAATCGATAAGCCCCTCTTTGTCTTTTCCAAGCCAGCAAAATTATCTGAAATCAATGAATGTGCATCCCGCCTAAATTCTCTGCAAAGTGGGTTGCCGAACAAGAGCGTTAAACCTTATGGGCAACCTCGGAAACAGCCCGCAACAAAGCATCCATTGAAAACAGCAAACAAGCCGGTATCAAATCTGTGTCCAAACTGCGACGGTGTGATGCAGCAAAAGCAAGTGAACATCAGTGCAGACGAGCTTACGAAGGTCTGGATTTGTAATGATTACCCTTCGTGCAAAGGGATGTTGTTCGACGATTCAGTCTGAATGACAAGATGGCTATCGAGGTATGCGGCGATCAGTCGACTGCTGTCGGCTTAATGTCGGACTCGACAGGATTTTGTTCTTCGATCACTCGACTGATGATGGCACCCCGAACTTCATCGCGTAGGTCCCTCACAGATACGTCTTCGTCCGGAAAAATTGGCTTCAACACCTCTACGGTAACATGCGATTTACCGTGAAAATTGAGACTGTTTTTGGGTACGGCATTCTTCGAGCCGTTGATCACGATCGGCAGTATTGGAATATTGAGTCGTTTCGACAAAACGAATGCGCCTTCCTTAAAAGGTCTGACGCGTCCGGTTGGAGAACGAGTTCCCTCAGGAAATAAGTAAACTGAGCTACCGCGCTTCAGATGCTTTTCACAGGCTTTGTACATACTGCGAATACTATTGCCTTTGCCGCGCCTGAGTCGCACGTAGCGATTGAGGTACATGTTCCAGCCGATAAACGGAATATTGAAGAGCTCTGCTTTTGAAACCCATTTGAAATGCGTGAATAGCGTGAAGACGACGAGTACATCGACCAGTGATTGGTGATTCGAGACAATAATGTATGTTTGCTTTTTGTTGATGTGTTGTTTGCCAACGGTGTCTACCTGCCAGGGTGGAAAGACCCAGATATACAGACTCGCCCAAAAGCAGGTGAACAGATGCAGCCAGTGTAAGTTTCGATCAAAGGGATACGTGAATAACCAAATCAGCAGAGCTGTAGGGAAAAATATTGTGGACGTTGTGAATACAAAAAGAATCAGCAGGATCGCAATCATGCGGTACATAAAACGCTTCAACATTAATGGTCGTTGGTACTTTGGAGAGTTGAAATAAGTGTAACATAAGGTATTGCTGATTTAGCCAGATAAAAGGAGTATCGATGTGGCAATTCCTATCCCGCAACCGAGGGGCGACGTTCTTTTTGAATCATTTGCCGCTGGGCCACTTCAATGCAATTGTTCAATCATCGGTGACGCGATTACGAAGAAGGGTGTCATTATCGACCCAGGTGGTGATCCTGACCACATTATGTCGGTAGTCGAACGCTTAGGCCTAACGATCACTGCGATTGTGCATACACATGCGCACCTCGATCATATTCTCGCGTCGGGTGAAATTAAAAACCGTACGGGTGCCAAGCTGTTTTTGCACAAGGGAGACAAGCCGCTATGGGATAGTCTTGAGCAGCAATGCCTGAAATTCGGTGTGCCCTATGAACCAACGCCATCCCCTGATAGCTGGTTGACCGATGATGAGGCAATTTCCTGCTGCAACGGTGTTGCGTTGCACACACCTGGTCACACTGCTGGATCGATGAGTTTTTGGTTTGAAGACCACGGTATATTAGTTGCGGGAGATACTCTATTCCAGATGGGAATAGGACGGACTGATTTGCCGGGTGGCAGCTATCAGGAAATTAGTCGGTCAATAGAAGATAGATTATTTCGCCTTGAGGGTGACGCGCTCATCGTGACGGGGCATGGGCCGAACACATCCCTCGAATTCGAGCGTCGAGCAAATCCTTTTTTTGGCCGAGGTGTTTAGCAAGGCCGTTAACTGAAAGCCGGCTTTAGCGCATCTCGCTTAGTCAGTGGATCATTGTTCGTGCTAGCCGTCGCAGAAGAGTTGACCTGTATGGTTTACCAAGTCGGTGCTGGGTTACAATAGACGTTCAAGGAGAGATCAAACCCTATGCGTAAAATTTTGAATTTGACAGCAATGCTTGTGTTGACGGGGATGCTAAATGGCTGTGCCAATTTAATGTCCTCGGTGACGTCCGGCCTAGCCGAAGACTTGGCCGATACGATACTCAATAGCAACGATGTCGATACGGTGAGAGAGGGTATTCCCGCCTATCTGCTGATGATCGATAGCTTTTTGAGGAGCAGCCCGAATAACCCAGAGCTATTGATGGCAGCATCAAATCTAAATAGTGCATTCACGATTTTTACCAACGAAGAGCGAGGACGCCTGCTCAGTCAAAAAAGTCTTGATTATTCACTGCGAGCCGCGTGCGCGAGGAACAAGACGTTATGCGACCTCAATGAGGCTGAATTTGAAGTCTACAAGCAGCGTGTCGATGCTATTACTAACAAGGATGTTGATATAGCGTACTCTTTGGCCGTAGCTTGGACTGGTTGGATGCAAGCCCATAGTAATGATTGGAATGCGATAGCCCAATTAGGCAAGGTAAAGTATCTTATGGCGCATTGTATTGAATTGGACGAAACCATCTCAGATGGCGGTCCACACTTGTATATGGGCGGGCTGGAGACGGTCTTACCGGCATCTTTGGGTGGTAATCCTGAAAAGGGCAGAGCGCACTTCGAGCGTTCAATTGAGATATCACAAGGTCAGTTTTTGATGGCAAAAGTTGTCTTTGCTGAACAGTATGCGAAGCTCGTTTTCGATAAGCAAATGCATGATCGCCTGTTGAACGAAGTGCTAGCTGCAGATCCTGTAAGCGAAGGGCGAACGCTTACCAATACGGTTGCCCAAACGAGGGCGAGAGAACTGTTGGCTGAGTCCGATGACTATTTCTAATCGCTGTGATGTTTGTTGATCGCAAGCGCGGGTCTAAGGTTGTTTGTTTTGTTTTTGTTAAGGAATTTTGATGTATAAAAAATTATTCTTCAGCGTCATGCTGGGCCTGGTAGTCGCATCTAGCGGTGTGGTTAATGCAAAAAGCTATAAGTTGGCGACGATTTCACCCGATGGTCTCGGTTGGATGAAAAAGTTTCGTGATGGTACAAAAGAGATCGCCGAAGCAACGGACGGCAGAGTTAAATTCAAAATTTACCCCGGTGGCGTGCAGGGTGATGACTACACTGTATTGCGCAAAATGCGAATTGGCCAGCTTCATGGCGGTGTTATGACGGCCAGTTCACTGACGCGTTTCTTCCCTGACCTTCAAGTTTATAACCTGCCGCTGCAGTTCAGAAACAGTGATGAAATCGATTTCGTACGCGAAAACATGGATCAGCGGATTATTGACGGTCTCGCTGAGAGTGGCATGGTGAGCTTTAATCTGACTGAAACCGGTTTCGCATACATACTTTCAAAAAAACCTATTAGCAGTTTAGACGATTTGAAAAATGCGAAAACTTGGGTTCCTGATGGCGATCCGATTTCAGCGAAGCTGGTACAATCCTTTGGTATCAGCCCCATTCCTTTGCCAATTATTGATGTGCTGGCGGGCTTGCAGACGGGTTTGATTGATACCGTGATTGTGCCACCGATCGTGGCAATTGCGCTGCAATGGCACAACCAAGTTGCCTATATGACCGATTTGCCTGTGTTGTATATCTATTCGATGTTGGCAATGAGTGAAAAATCTTTTAACTCTATCGCCGAGTCTGATCAAAAGGTCGTCACCGATGTGTTTAATCGCGTATTCGATGAAGTCGATGCTGACAATCGAATAGACAACAAGAAAGCTTATGACGCGCTAGTGACGCAAGGCCTAAAAGTCATTACCCCCGCCACCGAAGATTCAGCGTCTTGGCGTGAAATCGCTGAAGTATCGATAGCGAACCTTGTTGCTGAAGGTGAAATGAGCCAAGAGAGTGTCGATCTACTGCGTGCCAATCTAGCCGAAGTAAGGGGCGATGATGCTCAATCTGCGCCTTAGTCGGTTTAGTCCTTCTGAGCTCAGCCCGATTAATTTTTACGGTAGCGCCGATGGAAAGGTCAACCGCAAGTCGTATTTGGAAATGATACAGTTGTGGGGAAACCGCTGAGTGTTTAGTCGCTTGCTCAAGGGTGTACATTGGATAGAGGACAGTTTGCTGGTTGCCTCCCTTGCTTCGATGCTCGGTATGGCAGTGCTGCAAATCTTACTTCGAAATTTCTTTGATTTTGGCATTTTCTGGGCGGAGTCCTTTCTCCGTATTCTTGTTCTATGGGTAGCAATGTTGGGCGCGATGGTTGCGACTCGGGAATCAAACCACATTAGCATCGATGTTCTAACACGCTATGTGTCTGGTGTGTCGCTGCGTATAGTCAGCTTTGTCGGTAAAGCTTTTTCTGCGCTGGTCTGTGGTGTTGTTGCCTATTACGCTTTTTTATATGTGCAATTTGAGTACGTCGATGAAACGATAGAGTTTGCGAAGGTGCCAACGTGGCTATGTCAATCAATAATCCCTGTTGGATTTAGCGTCATGTCTCTGAGGTTTAGTTTGCAAGCAGTACTGAGTTTGGTGCGGGGAGTTCCTGCATGAATGCAGTCATGTCAGCAGTACTCGTTCTAATTGCGTTGTTAGGCGCGCCATTATTTGTGGTCATTCTGGCTGCATCAATGTTGGGTTTTATGTCGGCAGATATAGATCTGATGGTAATTACCATTGAAATATATCGATTGGTCGAGGCGCCCCTGCTGTTAGCGCTGCCGCTGTTTACTTTCGCCGGATATGTGCTGGCAGAAAGCCGCTTGTCATTCCGGTTAGTCCGCATCACGCAAGTCTTTCTTGGTTGGCTGCCCGGCGGCTTGGCGGTTGTCGCTTTTGTGACCTGTGCCTTTTTCACGGCGTTTACCGGCGCGTCGGGTGTGACGATTGTTGCTGTTGGTGCACTGCTTTTTCCAGCTTTAGTTCAGTCTGGCTACAAAGAACGATTCAGTCTGGGTTTGGTGACGACCTCAGGCAGTCTCGGCTTGTTGTTAGCGCCCTCGCTACCTTTGATACTCTATGGCGTGATTGTACAACAGATGAATTTGCCCAATCCTTTTTCTATTCAGGAACTGTTTATCGCTGGCATATTGCCTGCATTATTAATGATTGTCCTGTTGACTGGCTATGCGATCTGGAGTCATCGCGGCATTAAGATAGAGCGGGGCACCTATACACGTGCTGATGCAGTCGACGCCATTAAGTCCGCGAGATGGGAAATTCCGCTGCCCTTTATCATTCTCGGCGGCATCTACTCGGGATATTTTGCTGTATCCGAAGCGGCAGCGGTCACGGCATTTTACGTTCTGTTAGTCGAAGTCGTCATTCATCGAGAGGTTAAATATAGCGAGTTGCCACGCATAGTCCGTGAATCGATGATAATGGTTGGCGGTATTTTGTTGATCCTCGGCGTGTCTCTGGCTTTTACCAACTTTCTCATTGATGCTGAAGTGCCGCAACTGCTATTTGAGTGGATCCAGACCTATGTGGATAGTAAAATTACATTTCTGATTTTGCTGAATATCATCTTGCTAATGCTCGGTGCGATTCTCGATATCTTCTCTGCACTGGTCATCATGATTCCCTTGATCGTGCCTATCGCTCTGAGGTTTGGTGTTGATCCAATCCATCTAGGGATAATCTTTCTTGCGAATATGCAGATTGGCTATTTCACACCGCCTATTGGCATGAACTTATTTATCGCGAGTTACCGGTTCAAACGATCGATTACTGAACTCTATCGGGCCACACTTCCCTTTATGTTCGTTTTGATCATTGCACTGATGATCATCACTTATGTTCCAGCCGTCAGTTTGATTTTCCTCGACCGTGACTAAACTGTTTATATGAGCGGTTAGAGGATTGGTTTGAAGCGTTCATAGGACCAGCGGTTATGCGTTTTTCGAACAAATATTGTTAAATTTTTGCTCGGTTATATGCTGTACGGAAAGCAACAACTCGGTTATCGACGTAATTTGTCAGCCGATATAGTCAACGGCTGACCCGTTCAATGTGTTTTCTATTAGGTTTGGGCCAAGTTAGTCGTCGAACGAGTTGATGTTGAACCGTTGCTCATAAATAAATCAGAAATGAATGATAGTGGTATAGGTTTGTGACTATTCGTTCATCCTTCGCCCTTGTATTGACTAGACCATTTTGTGAAATGCGAAAATATGCTGAAGATATCTCGTGAAAGTTGATGCTGCTGCTTATCTTAGACTTATTGATATAGGTCGCGCGCTCAGTGCTGAAAAGGACATTGATAGCCTTCTTGAACGTATATTGGTGGAAGCCAAGACTATGGCGAATGCGGATGCAGGTAGTCTTTACCTGGCAGTGGATGATGAGGTTTTGTCCTTCGCCATCGTATTTAACGATACGCTCAACATTACTCAGGGTGGAAACTCAGGTGACCCCGTAACACTACCGGATATCCCGCTTCGGTTAGCGTCCGGTGAACCCAACATGATCAATATAGCAACCCAATCAGCTAATTTGGGTAAGGTCATTATTATTGATGATCTCTATCAGTCGAAAGACTTCGATTCGTCAGGCGCTAAGAAATTCGATGAGTTAACGGGATATCAGTCCCGTTCATTTCTGACTTTGCCGTTGACGGACTCAAAGGAAAAAACACTGGGTATATTGCAATTATTGAATGCGAAGAATGAACAAGGTGAAGCCATAGCGTTTCCTGAAGATGTTGTTCCCCTCATGGAGGCACTCGCATCACAAGCGAGTCTGGCGCTAGAAAATCGTCATTTGCTTGATGAGCAAGTTGTGCTGCGAAAACAATTGGAAATTGAAGTCGACGCACGAACTGAAGAGCTAAAGAACGCTTTAAAAAAATTGTCAGAAGCGCATATCATTCTAAAAGAACTCACAACGATTGATCCTGTGACGGGTATTCGTAATCGACAATACTTAGAACAGATGCTGGATCAAGAATGGCGTCGTGCGAGTCGCCAACAATACCCGATAACGCTGCTACTGATTGACATCGATCATTTTAAAAACGTCAACGATACATACGGACACTTGGCTGGTGATATTTGTTTGGCAGAAGTAGCGCGATCAATCGATGCGTCTTTTAAACGACCTACCGATATTGTCGCGCGCTTTGGCGGCGAAGAGTTTGTCGTTGTCTTACCTTACGTTGAAGAAGCAACAGCACATGTATTAGCAGACCAGGTTAGAAAAAAAATCGAGTCGTTAACAATTGACGCGGATGGACATTTGTTAAGTGTCACAATTAGCATTGGCCATGGCACAAGCGTGCCGCTGGAAAATAGTTCGCCAAGAGGGCTCTTGTCGCTCGTTGACAAGGCCATGTATCAAGGCAAAGCATTGGGCAGAAATACGGTGGTTTCAGTACAATCTCTATCTAAAGAACAAATAAAGGAACCGCTAGAAGAAGAACAACAACAAGGGCAACCGTAGTCTTCAGGCGTTCGCCTTCAAATAGTCGCCCTGCAATAATGGCTTTTGTGACCATAGTTTTAGGTGTTATTTTTCAGGCGGCATCGCCCTGCAAAACTCTTTCGCATGCACGTGCAAGCCTTTTTGCAGCTTCAATCAATTGGCCCTGGTCTGTCCATGAAAAAGCGAGTCTGAGATGAGGATTGTCGTCACGCCGATCGGATAAAAAATTGGTGCCCCGCGTTAGTGATACACCTTCTTCTGCCGCCGTTCGCCAAACAGCTTGCGCATCAAGTCCCTTTTTTAATGTGATCCATATATAAAACCCACCAAGTGGACGTGTGAAGCAGAGGTAGTCTGCGCAATATGTTTCTAACGCATCTGCTAGGGTGTTCATTTTGGTTTTATAAATTAATCTTACCTTTCGGGCATGATCGGACATTGCGCCGGAGTCAATATAATCAGATATAACGCGGACCATAAACTGATTGAGTCCCATTGCAAAGCGCATTTTGTCAAATGCAGCAAGCAGGTCAGGGTGACAGTGAATCCAGCCTATTCTAAGACCGGTGGCGAGAATTTTTGAAAAGGTGCCGACCGTGATTACGCCATGTCCTTTGCTTAACCCCGATAGCGTTGGTAAGGGGGTGTCATCGAACCGCAGCGCTCCGTAGGCATCGTCATCAAGGATAATTATTTTGTATTGAGCTACAATTTCTAATAATCGTATTTTTCTTTCAAGGCTTAATGTCGCGCCGGTTGGGTTGTGAAAGTTCGAGATGGTGTAGATAAACTTAATGCGTCTACCTTGCCGAAGAAGCGTTTCGATCCGACGCGGTAGTTGATCAACAAACATGCCATCGCTGTCCATGCCAATCGACTCTACGTCGGCGTTGAGCGCCTTAAAGTTTCTTAGCGTACCCATGTAGGTGGGTGATTCGGCTAAAATGACATCACCGGGGTCAATCAAGGTTCGGCAAATCAAGTCGATCGCGCCGGATGAGCCGTTGCAGAGTTGGAACCAGTCTTCTGTGACGGCAAAGCCTCTCTCGTGACTATAGTTTTCTGCGAGTTGGAGTCTCAACTTGTTGTAACCTAAGCCGAAGCCATAGGTAAAAGCGCCTTCGCCTGGCTTGTTGAATACTCTGTTGGCTGCAGCACTTAGTGCTGATTTGGGCAATGAAATGCTGTCGGGAATGCCAATAGCGAGTGCAATAGTTGGCTTGTTGGGTTCAACACCAACGGGTGCGTCCCAGTCACCGGCATCCTTCAGAAGTGCCCGCGTCGAGGCGTTGACTGAGTGCTCGATAGGTTCTGCATGCCAGACGTGAGCTAAATGCTGCTGCAATTTTTCTATTTTATGCGTTATTTTCAATCTTTACTGATCCTGTTTTTTGCGACGTCTAATGATCACTGGTTTTAGCATTTAATTCAGTCTTTAGCCTATCGGTGTTGGATCTCACCTTGTCCGCTTTGCCTTATTGTATTCAAAAGCCCGCTGCCTGACCCTCTTTACGATGATCGCTACCGGCACAATAGCCGTCCTCTAGGCGATAGATAAGTTGCGCACCACCGAATAGGTGTTCTGGATTGTTTTCGATAATGGTGTGTCCGCGCGCCTTCAGTGATTCGATAACGTCTGTTGCGAAGCCATCCTCGAGGCAGACTGTGCCATTTTCCTGTAAGTACCAACGGGGTGCATCGGATGCGGTTTGTGGGTTTTGTCCATGTTGTGCGACTCGAATCATCATTTGCAGATGACCTTGCGCTTGCATATGACCGCCCATGACACCAAAGCTCATTTTGGGTTGATTGTTGGACATAACAAAGCCGGGAATAATCGTGTGATAGGGACGTTTGTTACCGCCGACTTGGTTTGGATGGCCACTCTCTAATGAGAATCCAGAGCCTCGATTCTGCAAAGATATGCCCGTGTTGGGTACGACGATGCCGGAACCGAAACCGCGAAAATTTGACTGGATCATTGAAACCATCATGCCGCTTTTATCGGCGGTTGTTAGGTATACGGTATCCGGTGCCGCGCCTATGTTGGTTTGTCTCACCTTCGCTTGAGTGGGGTCGATTAAGTCTGCTTGTTGACAAAAGAACGCCTCGTTAAGAAGCGAGTCCAATTCAACCTGCATCGATGCAATATCCGCGAGTTCGCGTTCGATGATGGTGTAGGCAATGCGGGTTGCTTCAATCTGAAAGTGTATTGACTCGGCGGAGTCGGGCGATAATTTACCTAAACCCAACTGATTGGCTATGCCGGTGGCAATTAGTGCCATTAAACCTTGTCCATTTGGTGGGATCTCATGTAACTCATCTTCACCAAGGCGGGTTGATATTGTGTCGACCCAATCAGCACTGTTATTGGCTAGGTCCTCCATGCATAGAACACCGCCATGACGCGTTGAATCCGCCACCATGAGCTCGGCAAGTTCCCCCTCATAGAAAGCTCTACCCTTTGATACGGCTATTTTGCGCAGAGTTTGTGCGTGATCAGCCAGTACAACCCGCGTTCCGATAGCGGGTGCTTTACCGTGAGGTAAAAATGTTTTGTTAAAATCGGGGAAATTTTTGAATTGTCTCTCGGCGAACTTCCAGTAATAGCCTGTCTTTGGACCTACCTGGTACCCTTTGGCAGCATACTCAATAGCTCTATCAAACAGTTTTTCGAAGGGGAGTGCGCCAAACCGTTCTGACATTTCCACCCAAGCGCTTACCGCGCCGGGCACGGTTACTGCGTTCCAGCCTTGTTGTGGCATTTGTTCGTATTGGGAGAAAAATGACGGGCTCCACCCGCTAGGTGAGCGTCCTGATGCGTTAAGGCCATGCAAACGATCACCATCCCATATTATCGCAAACGCGTCGCTGCCAATTCCATTGTTATTGGGTTCGACGACCGTCAGACAAATGGCTGTTGCGATAGCAGCATCAACGGCATTTCCACCCGCTGCAAGAATGGCTAAGCCTGCGGATGTCGCCAAGGGTTGGGATGTAGAAACAATATTGTCAGCAAACACGGGGCTGTGACTAGAGGAGTAAGGGTTGTTCCAATCGAGGCTCATCGGTGTTCCTAACTATTTTGTGTTAAGTAAACACAGTATCAGAAAATGGCAATTGGATGACACCTATGCTCACGTATCTGACTTACGTCATTTGTTAATGGATAAAACCAGTTAGCAGTATTGATTCTGTACACGTTTTTTATCTAGCAGGGCAGGCCCTTCGTTTTGCCAATATTTTCGGTGAGTTGTCCTGCATTTCTTACTTGATTACGACCCGCGCTCTTTGCCTCTTAAAGTGCGGTATCAGCTTTGTGGATGATATTTATCGGATCATCGTTTTCAGTCGGGATAACTGTGCAACGGCCTATACTTAATGTCATTGAGATCTCAGTTTCATCAACCTGAAATGTTGCGCCATCCAACTTAGTTCTAATTAGTTCTGCCAACCGTTCTGCATTAAAATTTTCAATGTAGGGTAGTAGGACAATAAATTCCTCACCGCCATAGCGGGCGAGTATATCGGCAGGTCGCTAGAGATGAATGCCGATTCGACTGGCGATTTGCTGCAAGCATTCATCACCCACCGGATGACCATGAGAGACTTTTTTTTGTTAAGTCGTCATGCTAGTTCAGCCGGTCTGAAAAAATCGACGGCTAAAGTTAATTCAGCGGTCTGGTCTCGAGCAACGAAATTATGTATAACAATGCAACATCTATCCATATCTACCGCTGGAGACACTGCGGCAGATCCAATTAAATGAGGAGTGACAGTGAAGTTAATTAATTCAGTGGGACCTAACCCAAAAATGGTTCGTATGTTTATCAGTGAGATGGGTATTTCAGTCGATACGCAGGATATTGACCTGATGCAAGGAGACAATAGGCAGGCCGAGCACTTGGCCAGAAACCCATCGGGCCAAACGCCAACCCTTGAGTTAGATGATGGCGGTTACGTATCGGAAATTACGGCGATATGTGAGTACTTGGCGGATAAACAAGGTGGCAGCGCACTGATTGGTGAAACGCCGGAAGAGCGAGCAGAGACAAGGATGTGGGCACGTCGTCTAGATCTTCAAATTCTTGAGCCATTAGCAAATGGTTTCCGTTTTTCAGAAGGGTTAGCGCTGTTCCAAGACCGTGTTCGTTGTATGCCTCAAGCGGCAGATGACCTTAAAACGCTCACGCAGGAGCGCATTACTTGGCTTGATGGGCAGATAGCGGGCAAGGAATTTATTTGTGGCAGTCGATTTAGTATGGCGGATATTCTTCTGTTTTCATTCCTTGAGTTCGGCGAGTCTGTTGGTCAACCAATGAATACGGATAACAGCAATATCATGGCATGGTATGACCGCGTCAAGGGTAGAGCAAGCGCTGCAGCCTAACCTGCACAATTAGGCTTATAACGAGTCTGGTTTTATGCACATTTAGATGCGGTTAGCGATGCAATAGCACACCGGGCGCCGAAACTAGGCTGCGTTTTTGGTCTTATTTTGGCGTTCGATCGTGTCCGATCTTATTTACATAGAAAACGTTTGCCTAGATACATTCAAAAAGGTGAGATTGTGTGTTGTAGCTCATCTAAGCGGCTAAACATAACTGCTAAATTAATGACCCGTAATTATAGTCTTTAACAGTACCGTTATCTTGGTGCATACTAAGGGCGTATGTGTTGACGAGGGACGAAAATACGGTCAGGTTAATAAACCGGCCTGCAATTTGACGTAATTAATCTAAAGCCTCAATAACGAACGGTGTTAACCAATTGCAGCATTGATACCCTCAACTCGATGCCAGCTAAACCAACGGCGAATAACCATGGCAACTGACGACAGTTTATCCTTCGGCAGGTACACACGTGAACTCAACGTTCATTTGGATGAGATTAGCTACAATGAGATGATACCTGCCATCGAACTCGATGAGCAGGGTAATGAGAAGCCTCACAGACCCAGCTCAATTGCAGCGGGTAGAGGAGACATCTACCGGCTACTCAAGCCTTACCTTTCAGTTCGATTCAACGATCAATTTAGAGCCGTAACACCGTTAGCTATTTATCTTGTCTTATTCCAGATCTTCATCCTGCGCCAGTCAATTGCCGATTCCAGTATTATTACAGCAGGATTGATCGCTGTAATACTCGGTTTGATGCTATTCATGGAAGGTTTGAAAGTCGGTCTGATGCCATTCGGAGAAGCGCTCGGCATATCCTTGCCCGCTAAAGCCAAATTACTGACGGTTGTGGTCGTGGTGTTTTTACTTGGCATTGGGGTGACCTTCGCTGAGCCAGCAATTGGCGCGCTGCAAACAGCAGGATCTCTGGTTGATGTTCGCCAAGCTCCCTATTTGTATTTTTTATTAACACAATGGGCAGGAACGCTTGTTCTCAGCGTCGGTGTTGGTGTCGGACTAGCCGCTGCTCTTGGGACAATCCGGTTTATTTACGGTTGGAGTTTGAAACCGCTTATTTATATGACGTTAGTGCCTGTACTGTGCATCTCGATCTATATGGCTCTTGATCCTGAATTATCTAAAGTACTCGGGCTGGCGTTTGATTGTGGCGCGGTCACAACGGGGCCGGTTACAGTTCCCTTAGTATTATCGCTAGGTATTGGCATTGCCAGAGCAGCCGGGCGTGGTAGTGATTCCTTGTCGGGGTTTGGCATCGTTACGCTGGCATCCTTATTTCCAATTGTGGCGGTTATGATTCTGGCGCTAACGCTCTCGATGTCCTATTCACCGTCTGAAATTATCGCTGCATCAACAATGGCTCAGGCGGGTTCGATGCAGATTCCTTGGTACGAGTCCTCTCCGGGTGTTGAAATTGTTGGTGGTGTGCGTGCCATTGTGCCGCTGGTCATCTTTTTACTCCTTGTCATGGTGCTGTTGTTAAAGGAAAGAATTCCACACGCAAAGATAGTTAGCTTCGGCATCTTTCTTTGTGTGATCGGTATGATTGTGTTCAACCTTGGCTTGAGTTACGGGTTATCAAAACTGGGAGGGCAGAGCGGTGGTTTGGTTCCAGCTGCCTTTACTCAATTGGAGACGGTCGCGGATTCACCTTTATATGTGCTGTCGTTGGGTTTGTTTATTGCGATGGCATTTGCATGGGTATTGGGTTTTGGCGCGACTTTGGCTGAGCCTGCTCTGAATGCTTTAGGCATGACTGTTGAAAGCTTAACGAGTGGCTCGTTCAAGAAATCGACGCTAATGTATGCAGTTTCTATCGGGGTTGCTTGCGGAATATCGCTAGGGGTTGCAAAAATAATTTTTGAAATTCCTATCGCCTACCTACTGGTGCCCGGCTATCTCATCGCAATAGTACTGACGCATTTCTCGAACGAAGAGTATGTCAACATTGCTTGGGATAGCGCCGGGGTGACGACAGGTCCAGTCACTGTGCCGCTAGTCTTGGCAATGGGCCTTGGATTTGGCAATGCGTTAGGTGCGGTCGAAGGGTTCGGTATTCTCTCCATGGCGTCGATCGGACCCATTATAGCGGTGTTAACAACGGGCTTATATATACGTCGGAAAATTTCAAAAAGTCATGTGGTATTCGATGATTCTTTAGAGACGGTCAGTGTCGTATGAGCAGAGAAGGGAGTAAGTATGACAACGCGTGATTTTACAGTTCTTACGGATGTCTCGATGATCACCTGCATCATTCAGAGAGGCAAGGCAGATGCCATAGTACAAGCTGCGCAGGATGCCGGTGCGCACGGAGCGACAATATACTATGGCTACGGCAGTGGCGTCAGAGAGAGGCTGGGGCTACTAGGCCTTGCGGTTGATGTTGAAAAGGAGATTATAACGATTCTTGTCGCTGACGATCAGGTTGATCGTATTTTTGAGCGCATGTACTTTGCGGCTGAGCTAGATCTACCTGGCGCCGGTATCATCTATTTAACCAAACTTGAGAAGGCGGCGACTTATATTCCTCGAGAAATTATCGAAAAGGTAGGGAGGGCGCCTTGAAACCGATTCTGACGGATGCGAAGCAGATAGTATGTGTCTTGCCAAAGGGAACGGGTTCTTTTATCGAAGCCGGCCTAATTGATGATTTTGGTATCCGAAATGCCAATTTTCACCACGCTAGAGGCGTGAGTAGAATTTCATCTCGAGACGGCCTCGGCGCACAACAGGAAAAGGATGTTCTCGAGGTCGCGGTTGAGTCTGATCGGGCTGAGGAGGTTTTCGACTATATATTTCATCGAGGCGAGATGCATAAACCGCATAACGGCATCATCTATATGGCAGCGTTGCCTAAGTTATCTGTGATGCAATTGCCTGAACTAGACGACGGTAAGGTGACAACTGACACGACCGTAAAATAGTTAGTCAAAAGTTCGAGCGACAATTGGCTGCAATACCATGGCCAGCATTATCCCCGCGTAGTAGTCCCTGTCGAAACCGAAGTTCAGGCTAAAATCCGCAGGCATATTTGCGTTAAGGCTGAACATGGTGATGGTCGCGATCAGATACAAGTTGTGTTTCGCAAGTAAGGCCGAGCATGTGATCGCGACGATAAGAATACACAGATAGCTTTCCTGAACACCAATTCGTGCGATCAAGTTATCCTCAATGTTCATGCTAAATGTCGTGATGAATACTGAAAATACCAATCCCCAACGTATCAGTAATTGGACGTCCATTACCATTCCCCCTTTCGAAAAATTGAATTCAGACTTGGATAAATGAGGACTTAGCCGCTAAGGCAAATCTAGCCGAAAGGTTAACCAAGACTATTCAGCAGGTACGATCTTAAGTGGGTATCTGTGAAGTGCTTCACGATTTTTTGCGATGAATGGTAAGTTTGTGTTGCAAAGGTCGACCGGCGGTAAATAAGTTCACCGATTGAAAACCTAGAGGCAAACATTTATGGTTCTGGTTTCCTCACAAAAGAGCACCCTTTATGTTTCAGGGATTAAAATTTGAGCCGCTAACGCTGCCTGCGTCGGCAGAAGCTTTGCGGCTGGAAGTTCGAGCGTTTGTTGAGTCCGAGCTGGATATAGATTACTTGCGAAATTCAGATTTCAACGCGGGTGATTCAGCGGAGTTTTCGAAGAAGCTTGGATCTAAAGGTTGGATAGGTATGACATGGCCAAAACAATACGGCGGTGCAGAACGTTCTTTTCTGGAGCGTTACGTGGTCACGGAAGAGTTACTCGCCGCTGGCGCGCCCGTTGGTGCGCATTGGATCGCTGACCGTCAGAGTGGTCCGTTGTTATTAAAGTTTGGTACTGAAGCGCAAAGAGCCACCTATCTGCCAAACGTAGCGAAAGGGGAAAGTTACTTTTCTATTGGTATGAGTGAACCCGATTCGGGTTCCGATCTTGCATCGATCAGAACCAGTGCAGTGAAGGTTGATGGAGGCTGGCTATTGAACGGTAGCAAGATTTGGAGCAGCGGCGCGCACATGAACCACTTTATGGT
>ENA-OSJC01000381-OSJC01000381.1-marine-metagenome-genome-assembly--contig:-NODE-381-length-43898-cov-6.055430_pt1 | contig 43898 bp, 36 predicted proteins | sample MGYA00237885_ERZ534234 | MGnify/ENA primary metagenome ERZ534234 (study PRJEB26413, sample SAMN06343907) | marine metagenome | isolation source: coastal waters | place: Atlantic Ocean: West Antarctic... | reverse complement strand
GCCCTGCTGGCCCTGCTGGCCCTGCGGGTCCTCCCGGATCTGACGGATCTGACGGTGGTGGTGGAGGCCTTCTTGGCGGCGAGGATGGGGCAACTGCGGTTGAATTAGGCTTCTGGCGATCCGGCAACCTGTACGCTATTCCATCGCCTGTTACTGGGCCAACCATTTTGTTTAACGGCGCACTCACAGTCACCAAGATAATGGACGGCCTAGCCTGCGATGCGTCCCAGAACAAATACTTTGAGGGCACCAAGGGCGACGTATATATTACTGTTGGGGGGGGAGTACCCATCCCTGCACCACTTGAAGTCGTCAAAAACCTCGCTGACCTAATCGAAACTGGCACGTACAACAACCCCCAAGCCTACTGCGGGTGGCCAACGATGGCTGGGCCAATCGATTTGAGCAATGTGGCGGGTATTATGTATGACCTCGAACAGGACATTGACTGCACCAAACTGAAAGAAAGCCTGAAATATGTTAAGACCAAACAAGCCGGGGGGACTGGAGCCACTCTGAAGACCGCGGTGAGTATCTCGCACAGCGGGGGCACACTAACCTCTGCCACGATAGAGTGTATCGCCTCGAGCTCCGACATCAACATACTTTCGCCGCAGCTTTATGGATCCGCGGGCACTACATTAGATTTAGATCCTTCTCCCAAAAGCAAGCCGTGGTCTACTTTCGCCAAGACCCAAGCGGAATGGTGGCCGTCAATTCCATTGGCGTCTTGGACCACGCCGCCTCCTTCAATCACTCTGACTGGTGCGCCATCAAACGCGGGGATCCTTCTCTGGGCGCCACAAACCGGCCTTGACGGGATAGAAGAACCGTCTAGCACAGCATGCCTGTTGAGCCAGCCAACTCGCCCCTCGGCTGCTGCCGGCTTCAATGGTTGGCGCTCTGCCGATTACAATGCGCCGGGGTATACGCCAACGTCTACAAGCACAGTGTGCTGCGATGTCGGGGGCGAGGTCGGGGCCGTTCAAACCAATATTCGCTTGCGCAACATACTGCCAAGCACGTTTACGGATGTTAACTGGGCAAAGTTTGGGCCGGGCTCCATTGATGTAAACGTCCCGATTCAGGCAGCTGACACTGGCTATGATATCTGTCCTGAGGGGCTGCCAATCCGCGGGGGAACAGGTATATGTACTGATCAACAGTGGGAGGAGTTGCAAGGTAATCAAAACCAGGTGCAGAATGGGCTTGAAGAGATCACGAACAAAGGCTCGATGCTAATGAAGAATGCGGGTAACGTGTCGGATGTTACTTATTTCGCATGTAAAGGCGGTAACAAAGGGGCAGTCACCGCCCAGCTGGGTTATCAACAGGGTAAAGGCGGCGATTTCTACGGATCGCTTAGTTTGTCAGCGGAAAACCTTGAAGCCGGTCTCGGAGGGAGCTCGGAAATTAAGGATGTCGATAACTCCGTTTGTCTGCAGACTAGTAACGCTAATTACGCGAGTTCGCCATGCACGGCCGCTGCAGAAACGGGTACTACGGTCGACGGAGGTTGTCTCGTGTCGAGGGACTCGACTAAGGGCATCCTCAATGGCTTACCGCCCTCTGCAGTTGTACTGAACTGGTACCGTCCGCTTGTGCGAAACTGCGATACAGAATCGGTAGAGTACACTTGTAACGCGGACTCTATGAACAACCCCAGCAACTGGCACCCACTAGCGGGGGGAAGCTCGGACGGAGGTCTATGCAAGAACCGTTCCATCGACCCCTCCTAGGCGGGGTCGAATGTCGGCAAGAACTAAAACGAGAATAATCCTACCTGTTACTTAGGGAGGCAAGGTCAACAAGGCGACATGGGATAGCCCATGTCGCCTTTTTTTATTATAGCGCGTGGGTAAATAGGATACTGGAAAGCTATTATCGTCCCTTAGAGCCCATGACATGACCAGGTAGGAGCCGGCGGATGATGGTCACGTGCACAGTCGACGGCTAGCGCTTGATCCGATATGAACCCTAAAATAGCGCATATCACTAATAAAATGTTACTCTATAGCGATAAATCGCTTAAATATCGGATAATGGCTGCCTATTTGCAATCTCTCTCCCCCGTAACCGCAGTATACTTTCCCCTCGGCTGAGCACTCACCTGCCGATTCGGCCGCCGCTTGGGTTACCCCTCAAAGGGTGGTTCGTACGCCGCCCCACAAGGGCTGTACGCAAAGACGTCACAGGTGAGCAGCCACCCTAAAGAATGACTGGTGAGACCCTATGAACAGCTTCGATCACAGCAAATACAGGCCCTTTCAGCCCATCGCTATGCCTAATCGGCGCTGGCCTGACCAGGTGATTGAGCAGGCGCCGCGCTGGTGCAGTGTTGATCTGCGTGATGGTAATCAAGCGCTGATTGAGCCGATGACGGCACACCAGAAATTGTTGCTGTGGGAGCAGCTGGTCAAAATTGGCTTCAAGGAAATTGAGGTGGGATTCCCGTCGGCCTCGAGCCACGACTTCGATTTTGTGCGCGAATTGATTGAGAACGACAGAATTCCTGACGATGTCACGATTCAGGTGCTCACTCAGGCACGGGCAGATTTGATCGAGAAGACCTTCAAGGCGCTCAGTGGTGCGCGCCGTGTGATCGTGCACGTGTACAACTCTACCTCTACGGTGCAGCGCGAGCAGGTGTTCGGCCTGGATCGTAAGGGCATTATTGATATTGCGGTGAAGGGCGCGGAATTGGTCAGAGAGTGTGCCGCCCGTCACCCGCACACCGAGTGGGTGTTTGAATATTCACCGGAGAGCTTTACCGGTACCGAGCTGGATTTTGCCGTAGAGGCGTGCGATGCCGTCACCGCGGTATGGCAGCCGACCCCCGAACACCCGGTGATTATTAACCTTCCAGCGACCGTCGAGATGAGTACACCGAATGTCTATGCCGACCAGATCGAGTGGTTTTGCGATCGAGTGGCCAATCGAGACAGCCTGCTTATTTCGCTGCACACGCACAACGACCGCGGCTGTGCCGTGGCGGCGGCGGAGCTTGGCGTGATGGCCGGCGCTGACCGTATAGAAGGCACGCTGATGGGGAACGGTGAGCGTACCGGCAACATGGACATCATTACCATGGCGCTGAATTTGTACAGCCAGGGCGTTGACCCACAGCTGCAGTTGGGCCACATGGACGAAATTATCCAGACCACCAAGGAGTGCACGCAGCTGCCGGTGCACCCGCGTCATCCGTATGCGGGTGAGCTGGTGTTTACGGCATTCTCTGGCAGTCATCAAGACGCGATTAAGAAGTGTCTGGCCAAGCGTGACGACGACGCACCGTGGGAGGTGGCGTACCTGCCGATTGACCCTCAGGACATTGGCCGCTCTTATCAGGAAGTCATTCGCATCAACAGCCAGTCGGGCAAGGGCGGTATCGCCTTTGTGCTGCAGCGCGATCATGGCCTGGAGCTGCCGCGCTGGCTGCAGATCGATTTCAGTGGCGCGGTGCAGGCCTATGCCGAGGAGCACGAGACAGAGGTCGGATCGTCTGAGGTGTACCGTATTTTTCAGGATCGGTATCTTGCCGCCAAGGGGCGCTGGAATCTCGGCAACTATCAGGTGAGCCGCGAGGACGGTGTAGACAAGTTAGAGGCGCAGCTGCAGGAAGGGTCCACTGTGCATACGTTGTCCGGAACGGGTAACGGCGTCGTGGCCTCGTTTGTGGAGGCGATGCAGGGCTTTACCGGCAAACACATTGTGCTGGTGGAGTATAACGAGCACGCGCTGAGCCAGAGTGCCGAGGCCGAGGCGATTTGCTACATACAGCTCAACATTGATGGGGATCGATACTGTGGGGTAGGGCGTAGCTCGGATATCGTGCAGGCCTCACTCGATGGCATACTCGGTGCTATTAATAAGGCCAGCGCGGAAGAACAGCACGTCGCAGCGTGATGCGCAGGTCAATCCGGCACCGTTGTGCTGCGAGCGTGCTTGCACGCACGGCACGTTGGTCTTACCCTTTGCCTCCGGCTAGGGTGACGCAAGTGAGACGACAGGGATGATTGAGGTGCTATTTCGGGGGGCTCGGGTGTGGGTTGTGATCGCGCTATTTGTGGTCAGCGCCTGCTCCAGCACCACCTATGTTTACAACCGACTAGACTTTCTGTTGCCCTGGTATATGGACGATTATGTCGACCTCGATGCGGAGCAGGAAGCCTACCTCGACGAGCTATTGGTGCCCTTTTTGGCCTGGCACCGTGCGCATGAACTGCCCGTCTACCTCACCGCCCTTAACCGTATAGAAGACAGCCTGAATCAGCCGTTGACCGCAGAGATTGTCGGGACCATCGTTACTGAGTTTGAGCTGGCGTGGCTGCGGTTGCAGAGTGAGGGGCTGGAGCGGCTGCTGGATCTGGGGGCAAGCCTGTCCGATGAGCAGATAGCGGCGTTCTTGGAGGCGCTGTGGGAGCAACAGCGCGAGTTCGAAGAGGAGTATCTCGAGCGCGATGAAGAGGAGTTTTTCGAGGACAATGACGACAATACACGGGACACGTTTCAGGATTATTTGGGCAAACTGTCCGACGACCAGAAGCAATGGGTGCGTGACGGTAGCCGTCGATTGCTGCGCTCAGATCAGGTGTGGTTAAAGGAACGCGCGCAGTGGCTGACGGAGCTGGGTATTTTGTTAGAGCGCGAGCCCGGATGGCAGGAGCGCGTTAGGGTGGCCATTAGCGCGAAAAATAACACCATGACACCGGAATATCAGCGTATTTATGAGCACAATATGGACGCTATTTACCAGCTGACGGCACAGGTACTGAACGCGCGCAGTGAGCGTCAGAGCCGGCATGTGCGCGGCAAGCTTGCCGATGTTCGCGAAGATCTAGAAACGTTAATCGCGCAGGGCCAAAATACCGCCGGAGCGCGATCAGACTAATCCCGTAACCACACACCGCAAGGGCCACGCGCCGAGCACTCAAAGGCTTTTGACAAACACCTTTGAGTTACGCTGCAGGTTGTACAGCGATTGTTTTGCGCCCGGCAGGGCATCCTGATCGGCTTGGACAAAACCCTGTTCGACAAACCAGTGGGCTGTCTGGGTGGTCAGCACAAACACCCGATCCAAACCTTGGTTGCGGGCTTCCTGCTCCAGTGTTTTTAGCAATCGCTGCCCGCGCTTGCCACCCCGATAATCCGGATGCGACACGATGCAGGCAATTTCCCCGCAGCGGTCGTCGGGAAACGGGTAGAGCGCTGCGCAGGCAATAATACGGCCGTCGCGCACCAGCAGGCGAAACCGACTGATTTCGGTTTCCAATAATTCTCGCGAGCGTTTTACCAGTGAACCCTGTTGCTCCAGAGGCTCGATCAGCTCTAGTATGCCGCCGACATCGTCGATGTTGGCTTCGCAGGACAATTCGTATTCGTCATTGGCCACCAGCGTGCCGCAGCCGTCGTGTGTGAACAGTTCCTGCAACAGAGCGCAGTCGTCTTCGTAGCTAATAATATGACAGCGTTCCACTTGCGCAAGACAGGCTTTTTTGGCGCTGCGTAGCAAGGAGGCCTGCTGCGGATCGGCGACGGAAAGCGTGTCTATATCGCCCACCGCGCACTGACGAATCAGGGTGTCGCTATCGTTGAGCACACCGGCCGGGCCGCCAAACAGCACCAGTTTGTCGGCGCCAATGGCGGCCGCGCATTGCACCGCAATGTCTTCCAGCGCCAGATTGAAAATCTCGCCAGTGGGAGAATAGCCCAACGGCGACAGCAGCACGATGGAGCCCGCTGCCAGCTGCTGGTTTATACCACTGGCGTCCACGCGTCGCACCCTGCCGGTGTGATGAAAGTCTATGCCATCGACGACGCCTATGGGCTGGGCCGTGACATAATTACCGGAGCACACGCGCATGCGTGACCCCTGCATGGGGGAGTTGGGCAAACCCATGGATAACAGAGCCTCGATTTGCGCACGCAACGAGCCGGCGGCATCTTTAACGTGTTCCATCGTTTCGTTGTCGGTGATGCGCAGGCCTTCGTGGAACACACTGTCTAGTCCTGCACGCGTCAGACGCTGGTCAACCTGCAGGCGCGAGCCATGAATCAGCACCAGGCGCACACCAAGACTATTCAGCAGAGCGATATCGTGAATGATGTTGGGAAAGTTTTCATGCTGCGCCACCGCGCCCCCCAGCATCAGCACAAAGGTCTTGCCCCGGTGTGCGTTGATGTAGGGTGCAGTATTTCTCAACCAGCGGATATGTTCCTGCGCCGATGTTGTCACGTCATCATCCAAGCTATTGATAAATAGAAAGATATTAAGGGTACCGAAAGCCGCACTGATTACCTAATGGCAATATTGCACAGTGTTCAGAGGCAGTAGTGGCGGATGCATTGCTGCAGTAGTGCGATGCACGGCTGAATCTGATCCAACTCTAGGTATTCATCGGGCTGGTGAGCGCGGTCTATGGAGCCGGGCCCCATCACAATGGTTTCCATGCCCAGCTGCTGCAAAAAGGGCGCCTCGGTGGCGAACGCAACAGCCTCAGCGGTGTGGCCGGTCAGCGTTTCAGCCAGCTGCACCAGTTCGCTGTCTGCGCCCTGTTCAAAAGGTTCGATACTGTCAATCAGCGAGCGCAGATCGATGTCTAGATGATGCTGTTGCGCCAACACCTGCATGCGTTGCTCGATTTCAGCGCGCACGGTGGCGTTGTCTCCCCCGGGCGTCATGCGCAGGTCAAAATGCAGCTCGGTCTTGCCGCAAATACGATTGGGGCTGTCGCCACCGTGAATACACCCTAGATTGAGGGTGGGCACCGCAATGTTAAAAAACGTGTGGTGGTAGCGCGTACCGAGCTCTTTGCGGTAGGCCATCAAATCCCCCATCACGGCATGCATACCCTCCAGTGCGCTGTTGCCCAGCGTCGGATCGGAGGAGTGGCCGGCTTGTCCGGTGACCCGCACGGCCTCCATCATAATGCCTTTATGCATGCGCACAGGGACCAGCGATGTGGGCTCCCCAATGATCGCCGCACGGGCTTTGGGACGCCCTGCCGCGGCCAACTGACGTGCACCGTTCATTGAGCTTTCTTCGTCGGCGGTTGCCAGCAGAATCAGCGGTTGTTTGAGTGAATCTGCACTAAAAGCACTGGCGGCCGCGATGGCTAAAGGGAAAAAGCCCTTCATGTCAGTACTGCCGAGACCGTAAAGGCGGTTGTCACGCTCGGTCAGCTCTAGCGGATTGCTTTTCCAGCGGCCTTCGTCAAAGGGGACGGTGTCTGTGTGCCCAGCGAGCACTAGGCCGCCCGGGCCTTTGCCCAAAGTGGCGATCAGGTTTGCCTTGTCACCGTTAGCGGTTACCGCCTGTATCTCAACCTCAAATCCCAGGTCGCTCAACCAGCTGGCCAGCAAGTCAATTACCGCACGATTGCCCTGATCCCAGCGCGCATCTGTGGAGCTGACGGACGGGGTCTCTATCAGTTGCCGCAGCTGGCTATAGATCTGTTTGTGGGTTGTGGACATTGAGGTGCGACCTCTCGGTGCTGTGACGGCGGGTGGGCTCTGAGACCAGTCTAGACAATCGAACGCCTGCCGCCAAGTGGGTGCCTACCTTAGGCACCAAAGATCCACTTGAATAAAAAGAAGAAGAGGATAGCAAGGCCCGCGCCCGCGGGCAGGGTGACTAACCAGGAGACAAATATAGTGCCGATCACGCGCAAATTAAGCGCACCAATGCCGCGGGCAAAACCCACACCCAGCACGGCGCCTACGAGCGTGTGTGTGGTTGAAATGGGAAGGCCTGTGCCCGATGCGATCACCACCGTGGCAGAAGCGCCTAGCTCAGCAGCAAAACCCCTGCTGGGGGTCAGCTCGGTGATTTTGCTCCCCACGGTAAGAATGACGCGCCAGCCGTAGGTGGCCAAGCCCAACACAATACCCAATGCCCCTACCATCAATATCCACCAGGGCACCGCTGATTTGGCCACAATTTCTCCGCCGGACTGCACGGTACTGGCGATCGCAGCCAACGGGCCCACTGCATTGGCGACATCGTTAGAGCCGTGTGCAAAAGCCATGGCACAGGCGGTGAAAACCATCAGCACGCCAAAAACCCGCTCTACCGAGGCAAAGCGATTTGTATCATCCGGTACATCTTTAATACCGCGCATCAGAATCATGCCAAGAGCCGCCACCAGCAGGCCTATGCCAAACGAAATGGGTATAGCGTTGGCGAAGTCGCTACCGAGACCCAGGTCGAGATCCAGGTCCACATGTTTGAGGCCTTTGAGAAGTGTGACCATCGATATCATGAAGCCGACCATCCACATATAAATGGGAATGTATTTTTTGGCACGATGAAACGGGTCTTCTGAATCGAGAATAATCGATTTGACGCTGATAAATAGGCCAAACGAAATGGTACCTGCCAGCACGGGAGAGACCACCCAACTGGCGACAATGGTGCCCACCTTGCCCCAATGCACCGCATCAACAGAGATCCCTACGGCCGCGAAGCCGACGATTGCGCCCACAATCGAGTGGGTCGTGGAGACAGGCCAGCCATTGACACTGGCAATCATAAGCCAGGTCCCTGCCGCAAGCAGCGCGGACAGCATGCCGTATATCATCAGCTGCGGCTCGGCGCTCATGACATCGGGGTCAATAATGCCTTTGCGAATGGTGGCGGTGACTTCGCTGCCCGCCAAATAGGCGCCGAGAAACTCAAAGATCATCGCGACAAAAATCGCTTGCTTCAGCGTCAGTGCCTTGGCGCCGACCGATGTGCCCATGGCATTGGCAACATCGTTAGCGCCGATTCCCCACGCCATGAAGAAGCCAAACAAGCAGGCCAAAATCAGAAATAGACTGCCATACTCGGCAATGATCTCCATGGTAACCCCTTACTTTGCCATCAAGATTTGTAGTCGATCACCCACGCTTTCGGCATCGTCTGCAACGGTGCACATCAGGGTAATGATTTGGTATAGGAACATCACTTCCACGGGGGGAAGATCGTTCTCCAGTTTAAACAGCTTTGCCCTCAACTTAATGGCCATTTTGTCAGTAATGCCTTCAAGTTTATCCAGCGTTTTGAGCATCGCTTCTACCCGGCGCACTTCTTCGCGGCCTGTAAACCCGACTTCTAACAGCTCGTCTAAGCCCTGCACCGCACTGAGCGCCTGTAGCGATGTGGCCGCGCAGGCTTCAGCCAGTTCTATTGCAGCGGCTTGCAGCTTTTCTGGGAAGCGGATACTGCGGCCTATGATCAGTCCGGCAATATCTTTGGCGGTGTTCGCAACGTGATCCTGAACCCCCACAAGCGTGAGTAAATCAGCCCGCGGTACCGGCAGAAAGAGGCTGTTGGGCAGGTTGCGGCGCACAGAGTGTTTGAGTTTGTCTGCGCCTGCTTCGGCCGCCACAATCGCTTTATGGACCTCGCTCGCTTTTTCCCAGTCGTCTGCAGCGGTGGCTCGAAGCAAGTCCGGAACCAGTTGCGCAGCCTGATGCGCCAACGCCATGTGATCCTGTATGGGACCGATGGGGGAACGCCCAAACAGGTTGCCAAGAGGGCTGAGGATTGCCATGTGTTTAGTTCCTTTGTAAGGTCGGCCGATAGTGTAAGGGTTAACTTTGCAGCTGTCACAGAAAATGGTTCCACTACCGAGCTTACGCGCCACCAGAGGGCGCATTTCGGTGATGAGGAAAAGCGCGCAAGCGTAATATTACAGGACACTGTGTTAGCATACTTCCTTATGCAATCCCGCTCCTCACCTTCGGCTGGTATTGAACATGACCAACACGTTTAGCGAGCAACTGTTGGAGCACCGCCTCAGTCTGACTGATCTTGTGCAAGATCTGAGGGCGGACGGGCATGTGACGGATGAAGATCTTATCCGCATCGGTCTTTCGACCAAAGTCACAGTGCACCCGCTGGTTTTTTTAGCAGACCAAGGCCTGCCCGATGCGTCGGCCTCTGGCGCCTATTTAACAATGGATCGATTGTTGGCGTGGTTGGGTAACAGAGTGGGCCAGCAGGTTTATCGGATAGACCCGTTAAAAATAAACGTGACAGCGGTATCAGATGTCATGTCCAAGGCGTTTGCCCAGCGCCATCATATTCTCGCCGTTGAGGTCAATGACGATGATGTTGTGATTGCCAGCGCCGAACCTTTTGTGCGCTCTTGGGAGAGCAATCTGGAGCATGTGCTGCGCAAGCCTATACGCCGCGTGTTAGCAGACCCACGTGAGATACTCCGGCACACCGCAGACTTTTATAACATGGCCGTCTCCGTGCGCGGCGCACGCACCCATGACCGACCTTCCGGTCCCTCTGGCCTGGGTAATTTGGAGCATATGCTTGAGATTGGCTCAAGCAATGAACCCGATGCCAATGATCAGCATATTGTGAAAATTGTGGACTGGCTGCTGCAGTATGCCTTTGAGCAGCGCGCCAGTGACATTCATATCGAACCGCGGCGTGATGTGGGCAATGTGCGCTTTCGCATTGATGGCGTGCTGCATTCTGTGTACGAGTTGCCAGCGCAGGTCTGCGCTGCGGTCAGCAGCCGCATCAAAATCCTGGGTCGTATGGATGTGGCAGAAAAACGCCGCCCCCAGGATGGCCGGCTCAAAACGCGCACCCCCAATGGCAGCGAGGTTGAGTTGCGCCTGTCCACGTTACCAACGGCGTTTGGTGAAAAGCTGGTCATGCGTATTTTCGATCCGGATCTCCTGCAACGTAGTTTTGAGCAGTTGGGCCTGGCAGATGCCGACTTGCAACACTGGCATGACATGACCTCTTGTGGCCACGGTATTGTGCTGGTGACCGGACCCACGGGATCGGGGAAGACCACGACGTTGTATTCGACGCTGCGTCAGTTGGCAAAACCGGAAGTGAATGTGTGTACTATCGAGGATCCGATCGAGATGGTGGAGGGCGCCTTCAATCAGATGCAGGTGAACCACGGCATTAATCTCGATTTTTCGACCGGCGTGCGCGCTCTGATGCGGCAGGATCCGGACATTATCATGGTGGGCGAGATACGCGACTTGGAAACCGCCAATATGGCGATACAAGCAGCGTTAACCGGGCATCTGGTGTTGTCCACGTTGCACACCAATGATTCGCCGAGTTCTATCTCGCGTCTGCTGGAGTTGGGCGTGCCAGCCTATCTGATCCGGGCTACTGTGCGGGGCATTATGTCGCAACGGTTGGTGCGGATTTTGTGCCCGCACTGTAAGGCCTTTGGTGAACTGGATCTTGATGCCTGGCAGCATCTAATACAGCCTTGGGACATCGCGCCGCCGGCACAGATTGCGCATCCGGTGGGGTGTCATAAGTGCCGTGAAACCGGTTATCAAGGGCGCCAGGGAATTTATGAAGTGTTGGTGAATAACCGGCCGGTGCAGGAGCACATAACCCCGCAGCTCGACACCCAAAACATTCGCGCAGCTGCGATGGCTGAGGGTATGCAAACTCTGCGCCTCAGTGGCGCCGCTCGTGTAGCGCGGGGTGAGACAACCATCGAGGAAGTAATGCGGGTCGCACCGCAGATGGACACTTGAGTCCCGATCGTTGGAACGTTAAGCGGATATGAATTTACTCACCATAGGCTTGCCGGAATTACTGGCCAAAGAGGCCCAAAGCGCTTGGCAGCATATTCTAGAGTCTGCAGGCGATACACTGGCCGACAGGCTCACCGGCGCGCTGGCGGTGGGCCCCGAAGCGCAGCAGCTAGCGCGTGTTTTGGCCTGCAGTCCTTTTGTCGCCGATCTGTTGCGACGCAAGCCCGAATTGCTACTGGATCTGGTCGTCAGCGGCCAGCTGCAGCAATCCCTACCTGACGCTGAATTTCGCGATGTGTTGCACCATAGCGTGTCGGGTGATGGCGCTGAGCTGTCGCCGCGTTTGAGGCAATACCGCGCGCGGCACATGCTGCGAATTGTGTGGCGAGACTTCTGTCGCCTGGCCGATACCTTGGAGACTATGCGAGATACCTCACTGCTGGCCGAGGCCGCTATCGCAGAAGCTGTGACGATTTCTCAGGCCGAGTTGGAGAGCCGCCACGGTCTGCCCATAGGGCGAGACAGTGGTGACGCGCAGCAGTTAATTGTGCTGGCCATGGGCAAACTCGGGGCTCGAGAGCTGAATGTCTCCTCCGATATAGACCTGATATTTGTATACCCGCAAGGTGGTCAAACAAACGGTAAAAAACACCCTGTCAGCAATGAGGAATTTTTTACCAAGGTAGGGCGCGCCGTAATCAATGCCCTCGACCAGGTGACCGCTGAGGGTTTTGTGTTTCGGGTGGATATGCGCCTGCGCCCTTACGGTGAGAGCGGCGCCTTGGTGCACAGTTTCGCCGCGCTTGAGGATTATTATCAGCATCAGGGGCGCGATTGGGAGCGCTATGCCATGATCAAGGCGCGGCCTGTGACGGGCAGTCCGCAGCAGGCTGCGGCGTTGGCGGCGCTGCTGCGCCCGTTTATTTACCGTCGTTACGTGGATTTTGGCGCGATAGAAAGCTTGCGCGCTATGAAGCGGATGATCAGCACCGAAGTCCGTCGCAGAGGGCTGCATGATAATGTCAAACTGGGGCATGGCGGTATTCGGGAGGTGGAGTTTATTGCCCAGTGTTTCCAGTTGATTCGCGGTGGGCGCGATCTTGGTTTGCAGCAGCGCGAATTGCTTCCGGTGTTAGATGAATGCGTCATCTTGGGTTGCCTGCCTGCGTCAGTCGCGGCGGAACTGCGCGCCGCCTACCTGTTTTTACGTGACAGTGAGCATGCTATTCAGGGCTATCAGGATAAGCAGAGTCAAGATTTACCCACGTCGGAACGGCCGCGGGCTGCGATGGCAGAAGTGATGGGGTACGCTTCATGGGAAGACTACAAAGCCGCTCTTCAGGGACATCGTCAGGCGGTGGCGGGACACTTTTCAGAGCTGATAGCAGATCCTGAGGAGAACGCCGAAGCGGCAGAAGAAGCGCTGTCTTTGTGGGGCAAAGGCCTGAGTGAGCAGGCGCTCGCTGACTCGGGGTACCGACATGAGGCACAAGCCTACACCGCATTGCAGGCATTGCAGCAAAGCCCTCGGGTGGCAACCCTGCAAATTCAGGGCCGAGATCGCCTGCAACAGTTTATGCCTCAGTTGCTGCGCGCATGCGCTGAGGTGGCGGATCCAGATCTAGCGCTGCACAGAGTGCTGCCGCTGGTTACCGCGGTCGTGCGCCGCAGCGCCTATCTTGTGATGCTGCTTGAAAACCCGCCCGCCCTTGTTGATCTGGTGACGCTGTGCGGCGCCAGCCCATGGATCGCCGAGCAAATCGCACAAACCCCCGTATTGCTTGATGAGCTGCTGGATCGGTCTAGCCTTTATAACGCGCCAGACAAAGACCTGTTGCGCGATGAACTGCGTCAGCAGGTCGCGCGTCTGGGGGTGGACGACCTGGAGGCGCAGATGGATGCCCTGCGCTATTTTAAGGCGTCGCATGTGCTGCGGGTTGCCGCCAGTGAGCTGGTAGGCCGCCTGCCATTGATGCAGGTGAGCGACAAGTTGACCTGGATTGCTGAAGTCATACTGGAAGAAGTGTTAGCGGTCGCTTGGGCGGCTCTGACAAAAAAGTATGGACAGCCCTGTCGTGAACGCGGTGGTCTGGGGTTCACGATTTTTGGCTATGGCAAACTAGGCGGCGTTGAATTGGGTTATGGCTCAGACCTAGATCTGGTGTTTATTTACGATGCGGCCAAAGGCGGTGCAACAGACGGCGAGAACAGTATCGATAATGCCGTGTTCTACACGCGTCTGGGTCAGCGCATGATCCAAATTCTTGAGACGCAGATGGTCATGGGTCAGCTGTATGAGGTGGATATGCGGCTGCGCCCTTCCGGTGATTCAGGCATGTTGGTCAATACCGTTCAGAGCTTTAGTCGTTATCAGCAGGACTCAGCCTGGACGTGGGAGCATCAGGCGTTGGTGCGAGCACGTTTTGTGGCGGGCGATCCGGAGGTTGCGGCGGCGGTCAATGTTGTGCGCCGGGACATTCTGTCCCAGCCCCGCGATGCGGCTTCGCTGGCGCGGGACGTGCATGCGATGCGCGAAACTATGCGCAAGCATTTACTACCGGATGAGCGGCGCGAAGAAGGGGAATTTCACCTAAAACAGGGTGCGGGAGGTATCGTTGATATTGAATTTATGGTGCAATACGCCGTCTTGACTTGGTCTCACCGTGTGCCTGAACTGGCACGCTGGTCTGACAATGTGCGCATTCTGGAGGCCTTGAGGCAAGAAGGTTTGTTTGAGCAGCAGGAATGTGAAGCGCTTACGCAGGCCTATTTGGTTTATCGTTCCGCCGCCCATCAACTTTCCTTACAACAGCAACCAGGCACTGCCCCGGCGGGAAGCTTTGTGCAAGAGCGGGCTGCAGTGAGCGCCAAGTGGCAGCAATTATTTGCGCCCTATATAGACAAAACAACGCATGAATGAACAGGAGTAATGTGATGAGTTTGGCCGATCGTGATGGTCTTATCTGGATGGATGGAGAGATGGTTCCCTGGCGCGAGGCCAAGGTACATGTGCTGACACACACGTTTCACTACGGTCTGGGTGTTTTTGAAGGAGTGCGGGCTTACAAGACGAAAGAGCAGGGCACCTGCATCTTTCGTTTGCAGGAACATACCGATCGGTTGTTTAACTCGGCGCATATTCTGCGTATGTCGATGCCCTTTGATAAGGAGACTCTGATGCAGGCGCAAAAAGACGTGGTGCGGTTGAACGGTCTTGAAGAAGGTTACCTGCGCCCCATGTGTTTTTATGGCTCTGAGGGCATGGGTCTGCGTGCAGACAACCTGGAGACGCACGTCATGATTGCTGCTTGGGAATGGCCTTCCTATATGGCTCCAGAGGCCCGAGACCATGGTATTAAGGTGCGCACGTCTTCCTTTACGCGACACCACGTCAACATCTCCATGTGTAAGGCCAAGGCCAACGGGAATTACATTAACTCCATGCTGGCGCTGCGCGAGGCGATCGATAGCGGCGCCGAAGAGGCGTTGTTGCTGGATAACGAAGGCTACGTTGCCGAGGGCAGCGGGGAAAATTTCTTTCTTGTGCGGGGTGACAAAATCTACACACCAGAGCTGACCTCGTGTCTGGAGGGGATTACCCGCGATGCAATATTTGTGTTGGCCGCCGAGCTTGGCTATCAGGTGTCCGAAAAACGCATTACCCGGGATGAAGTGTACGTTGCGGACGAGGCCTTCTTTACCGGCACTGCTGCCGAGGTGGTTCCCATTCGAGAACTCGATGGCCGCATAATTGGTAGCGGTGGTCGCGGTCCTCTGACAGAAAAATTGCAGGCCATGTATTTTGATTCGGTGCGCGGCAATCGAAGCGAGAATAACCAGTGGCTGGCACCGGTGCTCTGATGGTGGGTGCTTCCGATAGGCGGTAATAAGAGGTTGCCATCACACATGCAGATAGAGGCCAACGCGTGATCCCTAAAGTCTTGGTGGTGGGCGCAGGCGGGCAGTTAGGGCAAGAGCTGCAGCGTACCTCTGGGCCCAATGTCGACTGCCTACCGATGACGCGTGCGCAGCTTGATATCGCCGATCTGGCCGCCGTCACTCAGTGCCTCGCTAGCGTCGAGCCGCAACTGGTAATCAACGCTGCCGCTTATACGGCAGTCGATAAGGCGGAATCGGACACCAGTGTCGCTCAACGCACCAACGCGGCTGGGCCACTCGCCTTGGCGCAGGCCTGCGCCGAACAGGGGGTGAGGTTCATTCACCTCTCTACCGACTTCGTCTTCGATGGAACCGCGTCGCAACCTTACAAACCCGCTGCGGCCACCGCTCCGTTAGGCGAGTATGGGCGCAGCAAGCATGCTGGAGAGCTTGCGGTGCAACGTTTACTGCCTGACGCACTGATCCTGCGCACGGGCTGGGTGTATTCACGTTACGGCAGTAATTTTGTCAAAACGATGTTGCGCCTGATGAGTGAGCGGGATGAGCTTGCGGTGGTCGCCGATCAGGTTGGCACGCCAACCTGGGCACACGGGCTGGCCGAAGCGGTCTGGGCCTGCGCCGCCCGGCCTCAGCTGAGTGGCTTTTATCATTGGAGTGATGCCGGTGTTTGCAGCTGGTATGACTTTGCGGTCGCGATCTGCGAAGAAGCGCTTGCGCTAGGGTTGTTAGCGAAGCCTGTCAAGATTCGGCCCATCACGACGGCAGAATATCCCACGCAGGCGCCCCGCCCCGCCTACAGTGTGCTGGATAAGACCGACAGCTGGCGTGACTTCGGGCTGGCCGGCGTTCCCTGGCGCCAACAATTGCGGGCGATGCTCGAAGACTACAAGGGGCTAGAACATGGGTAAATCTGTGTTGGTAACCGGAGCCGCCGGATTCATCGGGGCTAACTTTGTTCACTATTGGATGCACCACCACCCCGAGGACACCGTGGTGGCCTACGACGCCCTCACTTATGCTGGCAATCTCGCCAATCTTGACGGGCTGCGCGATAACCGGCAGTTCAGTTTTGTCCACGCTGACATCTGCGACGATGATCGCGTGTTGCAAACGCTGCGCGAGCACGCTGTCGATACCGTGGTGCACTTTGCTGCTGAGAGTCATGTAGATCGCTCGATCACGGGGCCTGATGCGTTTATTGAAACCAATGTCGTGGGCACACATTCGCTGCTCAAGGCCGCGCGCGCACACTGGCTCGCAGGGGGCAAGCCGCAGCCGCATCGCTTTCATCATGTGTCCACAGACGAGGTCTACGGCTCGCTTAGCGTTGATGCGCCAGGGTTTCACGAGGAACAAAAATACGAACCGAATTCACCGTATTCAGCGAGTAAGGCGGCCTCCGATCATCTCGTGCGGGCCTACCACCACACGTACGGGTTACAGGTCAGCACCAGTAACTGCTCTAATAACTATGGGCCTTACCACTTCCCGGAAAAGTTGATTCCTCTGTGCATCACCAACATTCTGCGCGGGCGTCCACTGCCGGTTTACGGCGACGGCAGTAACATCCGCGACTGGTTGTATGTGGAGGATCACTGTCGAGGTATAGAGCGGGTGCTGCAACGCGGCGAGGTGGGCGAAACCTACAACATTGGCGGTAATAATGAGTGGAACAATCTGGATATCGTGCATTTGCTGTGTGACCAGATGGATGCGCGCTTTGTTGCAGACCCGTCATTGGCGCAGCATTTTCCCGACGCACCGGGTGCCAATGGCGGCAGTGCGCGTGAACTTATTGTCTTCGTAGAGGACCGGGCTGGGCACGATTGGCGCTATGCCATTGATGCGGGCAGAATCACCCGAGAGCTGGGGTATACACCCCATGAAAGTTTTGAAACCGGGTTACAGCGCACGTTGGACTGGTATCTGTCGAATGAGCCGTGGTGGAAGCCCCTCCTGCTGGCCTGACCTGTGAGTGTGCGATGTCAATGTGCCGCACAAAATCCGGCCACTCACCCTGCGTCAATGCTTAGCTGAAACGGGGTGTGTCGCCCCAGCTCAGGCCTTTGCGATCCTTGGTTGATAATTGCGGCGTCTCTCCAGCGGGGATCGGCCACTGCACTCCCACCGTGGGGTCATCCCAGGCCAGCGTCTGTTCGCTGGCAGGATGATAAATATCAGTGCATTTGTAGACAAAGTCGGCGTATTCGGAGGTGACATAGAAGCCATGGGCAAATCCTGGCGGAACCCACAGCATTTTCTGGTTTTCTGCGCTGAGGCTAACCCCAAACCACTGTCCCAGCGTGGGGGAGTCACTTCTGAGGTCTACGGCGACATCGAATACTTCACCGGATATCACGCGCAGCAGCTTACCTTGGGTTTGTTCGGTCTGAAAGTGCAGCCCTCTCAATATGCCGCGGGCTGACCGACTGTGGTTGTCCTGCACAAAATTGAGATCAAATCCTGCCTCGCGAAACGTCTCGATGTTCCAGGTTTCCATAAAAAATCCCCGTTGGTCACCAAACACGGTCGGTTCTATGAGGTAGACATCCTGCAGGGGTGTTTCAATGAATTTCATGTGAAGACGGCTCCACTGTCGTTGAGCAGGCTTTTTAAATAGAGCCCATAACCACTTTTTTCCAGCGGTTTGGCCAGTGCTAGCAGCTGTTCTGCGCTGATATATCCCTTGCGATAGGCCACTTCCTCGGGGCAGCAAATTTTCAGCCCCTGGCGCTCTTCAACCACACGGATAAAGTTGGCGGCATCTAACAGGGAGTTGTGAGTGCCGGTATCCAACCAGGCTGTGCCGCGACTCATGACCTCAACGTGCAGGTCGCCGCGTTCCAGATACGCTCTATTGATATCGGTGATTTCCAGTTCACCGCGCAGTGAGGGGCGCACGCCTTTGGCGATATCCACCACATCGTTATCGTAAAAGTATAAACCGGTCACAGCGTAATGCGATTTTGGGTGGGTCGGTTTTTCCTCGATATTTTGCGCCACGCCATGGCTGTCGAAGCTAACCACGCCATAGCGCTCAGGGTCCTGCACATAATACGCGAACACGGACGCCCCAGCGTCGCGGCTGGCAGCATGGATCAATGTTTGAGAAAAGCCCCCACCGTAGAAGATGTTGTCACCTAGCACCAGGCTGGCCGGGGACTTGCCAATAAAGGTCTCTCCCAGAATGAATGCTTGGGCCAGTCCATCCGGGCTGGGTTGTACCGTGTAGCTGATATTGATTCCCCAGCTGGAGCCGTCTCCGAGCAGCTCACTGAAGGCGAGTTGGTCGCGCGGCGCAGTAATGATCAGAATATCGCGGATGCCGGCCAGCATGAGGGTGGCCAGAGGGTAGTAAATCATGGGTTTGTCGTAGATTGGCATCAGCTGTTTACTGACCGTGCTGGTCAGCGGATACAGCCGGGTACCGGAGCCCCCCGCGAGAATGAGGCCTTTATGCGCCATCGGTGCCATTGAACGGTTTCCTAGTGTCCAAACCGCGCATTATAGGGGCATAAGCGTGTCATTGGCCACTATGAGGGGGCTTAAGGTGGCGCTTCGGCACATCAGGGCTGGATTTTTAACCAGTAGGTGATTAAAATCTAGCCCCTTTTTGCTGGGCTCCCAGAAAATCAGTGTCATCACAGTGCACTGATCCTCTTAAGCCAGCGGCGAGAGACGCTCGCGTAGCGACATTGATTTCAACACGTAATTATAATGAGGACGCCACTATCTGGCATCAAGGTACAGAGCCGGCGGATACAGCGCCGGCAGATGGAGCGACGGCTTCCGCGAAAGCGGCGGCGCTGGGCGGTCCATTGCGTATTGCGCTGCTCGGTTATCGGAGTCAGCCCCATGCCGGTGGGCAGGGCATCTATATGCGCTACCTTAGCAAGGCGTTGGTTGAGGCAGGTCATACCGTCGATGTCATTTCTGGCCCGCCCTACCCTCATTTGGATCCGCGTGTTCGCCTGATCGAGTTGCCCAGCTTGGATTTGTTTGAAAATGGGCTAACGTCTCTGCGCCTGCATCATTTGACTTCTCTGAGCAATATCATCGAGTGGCTAAGCCAATTGACCGGCGGCTTTGCCGAGCCCCAAACATTTGGACGTCGAGCTGCAAAATATTTGCGTCAGCACGGCCATCATTACGACCTGATCCACGATAATCAGAGCCTCAGTTACGGCATGCTGGATATCCAAGACATGGGTCTGCCACTGGTGACGACGGTACATCATCCCATCACCAGCGATTTACGTATTGCGCTGGGCGCTGCTCGCAATTGGAGAGAGCGCCTACTTATTCGTCGTTGGCACTCTTTCTTGAACATGCAGAAAAAAGTGATTAAGCAGTTACATAATATTGTGACGGTGTCAGATTGCTCTCGTCAGGATATCGCCCGAGATTTCGGTTTGCAGCCCGCAGGTATTAGCGTGGCGCACAATGGTATTGATATCGACACATTCAAGCCTTTGCCAGAGGTTGAGCGCAATCCGTTGCGCTTGATGGCCACCTGTTCTGCCGATGCCCCGCTTAAGGGCCTGCGTTATTTGCTGCATGCCTATGCCGTGCTCCTTAAGCGATACCCAGATTTGGAGCTGCTGCTGATCAGTAAGCCCAATCCCGGCGGCCAGACGGAAAGGCTGGTGCATCGTCTGGGTCTTGCGGACAAGGTGCAGTTTGTCAAAGGCATCAGCACCGAGCAGATGGTGCGGTATTACGCTGAAGCAGCGATCGCAATAGTGCCGTCAGTCTACGAGGGCTTTGGCCTGCCCGCCGGTGAAGCGATGGCGTGCGGTGTCCCGGTAGTGTCCACCGATGGCGGTGCGTTGCCGGAAGTGGTGGGTGATGCCGGAGTGATCGTGCCGGTAAAAAATGTCGATGCGCTGGTAGAGGCCATTGATGCATTGTTGCAGGACCCGAAGGCCCGCGCTGAGCTGGGTGCCCGGGGGAAACAGCGCATTGAAGAGAATTTTTGCTGGCAGGTCTGCGCCAGACAGATGACAGAGTATTACAATGAGGTATTGGCCCGTGAAGACGGTTGACTTTACCCACCTGCCCCTCAGCCCGGGCGACATCGTTTTGGACCTTGGCTGTGGCGAAGGTCGCCACGTCATATCGGCTTATGTCGAGGCCGATGTGCAGTCTGTCGGGGTCGATCTGTCTCTGGATGATCTGAAAATCACCCGTGAGCGGTTTGCGGGCTTTGCTGAGCCGGATAACGACGCTAAGTCCTTTGGCCTGTCTTCTGCCAGCGCACTGGAATTGCCTTTCGCGGACAATACCTTCGACAAGATTATTTGTAGCGAGGTGTTAGAGCATATCCCTGATTATCACTGCGCATTGGTAGAGATAGAGCGAGTGCTGAAGCCCGGCGGCCTTTTTTGCGCGAGCGTTCCGCGCCGATGGCCGGAGCAGATTTGCTGGTCGCTGAGCGAGGGCTACTACAATGTGCCCGGCGGCCATCTGCGTATTTTTCGCAGCAATCAGCTGCGCGAGGAAATTGAACATTTAGGGTTTAAACATTATCACCATCATTGGGCGCATGCGCTGCACGTACCCTTTTGGTGGCTAAAGTGCCTGTTTTGGAAAAATCGGGACACCAACTGGCTGGTCACTCAATATCATCGTTTTTTGGTATGGGACTTAATGGAGAATCCAGCGCTGACTCGAATACTGGAGAAATGCATGAACCCGTTTATGGGTAAAAGTGTCGTGATGTATTTTCGCAAGGATGCCAAATCATGAGTGGTTTATACCTTAGCCCGGGCTTATTTCCCGAAGAGTTCCTGCGTCCGACCGTGGACTTTATCCTCGGCTGTCAGCGCGACAGCGGCGAAATCCCGTGGTTCGAAGGCGGTTACACCGATCCCTGGGATCATGTGGAGTCGGCAATGGGCCTGTCTATCGGCGGAGAGCTTGACGCTGCCCGCAAAGCCTACCAGTGGTTGGCCGAAATGCAGCTAGACGACGGCAGCTGGTGGGCATCTTATCGCGGACAGGAAATCGATAATGCCGGTCGGCGTGAATCGAATTTTGTTGCCTATATCGCCACCGGTGTTTGGCATCATTATTTGATCAGTGCCGATGAGGACTTCCTGCAAGCAATGTGGCCAATGGTCGATAAATCGATAGGCTTCGTGTTGTCTCTGCAGTCCGAGCATGGAGAAATAGATTGGGCGGTGGACGGTGCCGGTGTGCCAAAGGGTGATGCCTTAGTGACCGGTTGCAGTTCGATCTACAAAAGCCTGGAATGCGCACACAACATTGCGGTGACGCTGGGTGAAGGCCGCAGTCACTGGTTGATCGCGCGTGAGCGTTTGGGCAGCGCCCTGCGCCAGAAGCCAGAGCGTTTTGATCGAACGTGGGAGACCAAGTCACGCTATTCGATGGACTGGTTTTATCCGGTGCTGACTGGCGTCTATACCGGAGCCGACGCTCGCGCTCGTCTCGCGTCGCGGTGGGATGAGTTTGTAGAGGACAAGCTTGGGTGTCGCTGTGAGAAGCAGGAGCCGTGGGTGACGATTGCTGAAACCTGTGAGCTGGTCATGGCTTTATTGGCGGCAGGGGATCATGCACGCGCAGTCGAGGTGTACAGCTGGCTGCAGCAGTGGCGTGCCAGCGATGGCTCATATTGGACCGGTTATCAATTGGTCGAAGATTTGCTGTGGCCGGATGAAAGGCCCACTTGGACCGCCGGGGCCATTCTGCTAGCGGCCGACGCGCTTACCAAACATACATTAGCTGCCGGGCTGTTTTGCAGTGTGCGCCTGCTGGATCGCACCGCTGACGATGCGCGTGAACGTCGGGCTCTAGTGGACTAAAGTAGGGTTCAGCGCCGCGCTACAAGCGCAGTAACAAGCCTAGGCTATTCACTTGCCCTAGGCTTTTAAACAGACCAGATGCCAGTGCCATGCGATAGACCGCATAGGGCGCCTGGCCACCGGCATGTGGGTCGTCAAACAGATCGTGTATTGCCAGCACGCCACCGCGCATCAGATGCGGCATCCAGCAACGGTAGTCTGTGAGCGCTGCCTCTAGACTGTGCCCGCCGTCGATAAAGACCATTGCCAGCGGCGTTTGCCAGTGCCTGGCAGCGGCCTCTGAACCGGCCACAACCGGAACCACCACCTCGTCCAGCCCTGCCCGACGCATATTGCGGCGAAACTCTCGAAAAGTATCCATCACACCCTCGCCGGCGTCGTATAGGTCGGGGTCGTGAAAAAATTCGCCTTGCTGATGTTCTTCCGAGCCGCGGTGGTGATCTAGCGCAAATACCGTGCTGTTATTAGTGCGACAAGCCAGCCCCAGATAAATAGTGGATTTGCCACAGTAGCTGCCGATTTCCAGTACCGGCCCCAATACGCTGGCGCGAAGGGCCTGCTCGAACAGTGCCTGTGCCTCATCCGCGGCAAGGAATCCCTTGATGTGGTCAATGTCAGCGGGCAGGTCGGGGATCATACGGCGCAACGTCCTTTTCTAGGGTGACCCGATAACGGTTTTGGCAGATGGTGACGTGGGGGGCACAAGAAAGGCGTCCAGTTTCAGAATATCTGCCGGGCTGAGTAGCCCGGCATTTTCGTTTAGGCGCATCAGATTAAGAATATAATCGTAACGGCTGTTGGCATAATCGCGTTCCGCTCGGAACAGCGTATTTTGAGCATTGAGGACATCGACCACGTTGCGCGTGCCCACTTCATAGCCCGCCTGCGTAGCATCTACAGAACTCTTTGAAGAAACAATGCTCTGTTTGCGCGCCGCGATGCGTGATACATCACTGAGTACCGTCATATGCAGGGATCGAGTGTTGGTGACCGTGTTGCGTGACAGATTGATGCGCTGTTCCCGCGCGGCGCTGAACTCTTGAGCTGCGCGTCGGCGGTTGGCGCTGATCGCGCCACCGCTGTAGAGCGGCAGGCTTAGCGTTACCCGCCACATCTGTTCCTTCATATTGCTGTCGGGGGGACTGTTGATGCCGGTGTCGGGCTTGACACTGATGTCCCCATCGACGTCAAAGTCAGAATATTCGTAGCCGCCGCTGACCTTGGGGGCGTGTTCCATTTTGTTCGCCTTGGCCGTCTGGCGCGCCGCCTCTTCTCTGTAAGTGGAGGCCTGCAGCTCAAAGTTATTTTGCAGCGCAAAATCGACCCAGGCAGCGCGATCAATAGGGTCTGGCGGACGAATTTTGAAGTCGTCCACCAGAACGTTGAGGTTGCTTTGCCGCTGGCCGGTCAGCACCGAGAGCCGCTCCAGTGCAACGGATACATCATTCTCATCCACAATGCGCTCTACCTGAGCGAGGTCTCTAGCAGCCTGAGCTTCGTACACGTCGGTAATGGCAATAAGGCCGACCTCGAAGCGCTGCTGGGTCTGTTCTAGCTGGCGATCGAAGGCGCGCTCCTGCGCCTGTGAGGCCGCCAGATTGTCCTGTGCGCGCAGTACCAGGAGATAGGCCTCTACAACTCGCACGATCAGGTTTTGCTGATTCGCAGCAAAAGTGGCCTCTGCTTCTTTGGTGACTTGCTTACCCGATTGAAAACTGAACCAGGCCGAGAGGTCGAATAACGTTTGTTTGAGGGAAATGACGTAGCCCTCGGTATTGATATCGCGATTGGTAAACGTATCGTCAATAATGATGCCGTCTTCGCTGAAAATTGGGCCGAGGCCATCTGTATCCCCGTCGGTATTCTGGTAGGAATAGGAGGCGCCCACTTGCGGAAGCAGTGCAGAGCGGCTAAGATTTTCGGTTTCTCGTCGCGCTAGATAGACCGCTTCTTCAGATTTCAGCTGAGCATCATTTTGTAGCGCTAACTGGTAGATATCACTCAGTGAGTCCGCGTGTAAATTCACCGAGGCGATAAACAGTGCCAGTGACGAAAACGCAACAACCAAATTTTTCATGCAACAATTCCTGAAAGGGAAACAGCCATTTTTAAGCACGTGATTGTACCAGCCTCTCGCGGACTCTGCATGCATTGAAACTGTCAGGCAAAGGGTGCAGTTCGCCTTGGTTTGTGCCATCGTAGAAACTGTTCTGCGACTGCTTATGGGCAAAACCGCCCCACAACGCAGCCGTTTTTATCAACCGACAAGGGCCGAGCGCCTGGGCAAAGTTTTGCAAAATTCGACTAGACGATTATTTAAACTTGATTTGACAGAGTTGCATGCGATCTGTGATGCCAACTATCACCGCCTGAAGCGCCTCTTTCCTGATTACGAGAACTGTAATTCTCGCGAGCTTTTGGTGGGCGCGGCCAACGTCCGACTGAGCGTTATAGAGCGTTGCCGTTACACCACGATTTTTCATATCCACCAGCAATCTGCAGAATCCCGCTGGCTGGGCTTATTAAATATCGAAGTAAGGGCCTACCATGACGCGCGTATGTTGGAAGTCGGAGCCTTTCAGTCGTATCGTCAGGTGTCGGCCAGATACCAGTATCCCAATGATCAAATGTTTGCGCAGGATGAAAAGTCCCAGCAGAATCGATTTTTGGCAGACTGGTTGGAACACTGTTTGCAAAACGGACGTGCCGCGCTCGATGTCGTTGCCGCGACCGTGACCGACACCTAACGCGGCGACGCCATATGCCTCAGACTCGACACCCGATCGAAGTCGTCGACACCCAGGACGAGACCGTCCAGCTCGTGCAGTTGACCGACACGCACCTCTGTCATTTGCGTGGAGGCACCTTGTTGGGTATGGATACCGACCACTCGTTGCAGGCTGTCATCGACCTAGTGAAAAAAGAGCGACCTGGCATGGATCTGCTGCTGGGTACCGGCGATTTGGCTGACGGTGGCTCGGGCCCTGCCTATCAGCGGCTGCAGGCCTATTTTGACCAACTGACCCACGTCAATTACTGGTTGCCCGGCAATCATGATGATCGCGCGGTGATGGAGGCTGTTGCTGCGACTCCCGCGCGCCTGTGCCGAGAAATCAAGCTGTCTTGCTGGCAGATTTTGCTGCTGGATTCGCAAATCGCCGGGCAGGTCGGAGGGGCATTAGGCGAAGCCGAGCTGATGCTGTTGGAGCAGTCATTGTCTGCCGCGCAGGAGGAAAGGCGACATACGCTGGTCTGTCTGCATCATCAGCCAGTGGCCATTGGCTGTGACTGGCTGGACCAGCAGATGGTCGCTGATGCCGATGCCTTTTTTAACGTCCTCGACCGTTATCCCGGCATCAAAGCGGTGCTGTGGGGTCACGTTCATCAGGAAATAGACCGTATGCGTAAGGGTGTGCGATTGCTGGCATCGCCCTCAACCTGTGTCCAATTCGCTCCAGGCAGCAAACATTTTAAAGCCGATGATCAGCCGCCAGGGTATCGTTGGCTGGAATTACACTCTGATGGTCGCATTGAAACCGGCGTATCCAGGGTGTCTGAGATCGAATTCACGGTCGATCTGGATTCAGGGGGTTACTTATAGCTCGCACTGCACGAGCCTCACTGTACAATGATGATCTGACTGAATTTCCCCGCAACGCACAATAAGTTATAGCCATGAGCCAATATACCGCCGAAGACATAGAAGTCCTGACTGGGTTAGAGCCGGTGCGCAAACGCCCCGGCATGTACACGGACACGACTCGCCCGAATCATCTTGCGCAGGAAGTCATTGATAACAGCGTTGACGAGGCCTTAGGTGGGCACGCCAGCGAGATCAGTGTCTGCCTAAACAAGGATGGCTCCGTCACAGTAGGGGATGATGGTCGCGGTATGCCCGTCGACCTGCATCCCGGCGAAAAAAAGCCCGGGGTAGAGGTGATTCTCAGCACGCTACACGCTGGCGGTAAGTTTTCAGATAAAAATTATCAGTTCAGTGGCGGACTGCATGGCGTGGGAGTGTCGGTAGTCAATGCGCTGTCCAGCGCCCTAGAAGTGGTGATCCGCCGCGACGGTAACATCTACAGCATGACCTTCGGCGGCGGAGAAAAGAAAACGGAGCTGGCGGTTGTGGGCAGTTGTGGCAAGCGCAACACCGGCACCACGCTGACGTTTACACCCGACCCACAATACTTTGATTCGGTTAACTTTTCGGTGTCCCGGCTACGGCACGTATTGCGGGCGAAGGCGGTGCTGTGCCCGGGCCTGCGCGTCAAGTTCAAGGACGAAAAGAAAGACGAGACGGAAGAGTGGTATTTCGAAGACGGACTCAAGGACTATCTGGCGGATGCCACCATCGACTTTCCGGTTATTCCCGAAGAGCCTTTTGTGGGCAGCTTCAGTGGCAGTAACGAAGGCGTGGACTGGGCCGTGCAGTGGTTGCCAGAAGGCGGTGACATTACGGCTGAATCCTACGTCAATCTGATACCCACGATTCAGGGGGGAACCCATGTCAACGGTATGCGGACCGGATTGCTGGACGCGATGCGTGAATTTTGTGAACTGCGCAGCCTGCTGCCTCGCGGCGTTAAGCTGGCGCCAGACGATATCTGGGAGCGATGTTGCTACGTGCTCTCTTCCAAAATAGGGGATCCGCAGTTCTCTGGCCAGACCAAAGAGCGCCTCTCGTCGCGTGAGGCCGCTGCGTTTGTGTCCGGTATCGTCAAAGACGCTTTTAGTCTGTGGCTCAATCAGCACACAGAAGACGCAGAGAAACTGGCAGAGCTGTGCATCGCCAACGCTCAGGGCCGACTGCGTCTTGCTAAACAGGTAACGCGTAAAAAAGTGACTGCCGGTCCCGCACTGCCAGGGAAATTGGCTGATTGTTCAGGGGGAGATCCGTCACGCGGCGAACTCTTTTTGGTGGAGGGAGATTCCGCCGGCGGCTCTGCCAAGCAGGCGCGTAGCCGAGAATTTCAGGCCATCCTGCCACTGCGTGGAAAAATCCTGAATACCTGGGAGGTTGACTCGCAGGAGATACTCGCCTCCCAGGAGGTGCACAATATTTCAATCGCTCTGGGAGTTGATCCGGCCAGCGATGATCTCTCTGGCCTGCGCTATTACAAGGTCTGTATTTTGGCCGATGCCGATTCCGACGGCCTGCACATTGCCACGCTCATTTGCGCGCTGTTTGTGCGCCATTTTCGACCGCTGGTAGCGGCCGGCCATGTCTATGTGGCGATGCCGCCGCTGTTTCGCGTCGATGTTGGAAAGGAAGTATTTTATGCCCTTGATGAGGCTGAGAAGCAGGGCATCCTAGATCGTATTGAAGCGGAAAAGAAAAAGGGCAAAGTCAATGTGCAGCGCTTTAAAGGGCTTGGAGAAATGAACCCGTTGCAACTGCGCGAAACCACCATGGATCCCGACACCCGACGGCTTGTGCGATTAGTGCTGGATGCCGGCGACGGCACCAACGAGATGATGGACATGCTGTTGGCCAAGAAACGCGCCCCTGATCGCAAAGCTTGGTTGGAGGAGAAGGGCGGTCTTGCCGAGGCTGCGCTGTGAACATTGACGTGACAACATTGCCCGAGGCAGACGTTAGCTGTTCAAATTGCAGGGCCTGTTGTTGCCGTTTGGAGGTCATGCTGGTCACCGACACAGGAGTTCCTAGCCGGTTTATTGTGGAGGATGAGTGGGGGGGTAGAACCATGTCTCGTCTGGAAGATGGGTGGTGTTCCGCTTTGGATAGGAACAGTATGATGTGTAGTATTTATGAGAGGCGCCCGTTGATTTGTCGAGACTTTGAGATGGGAGAATACGAGTGCCGGTCAGAAAGAGCCGCGTATGTTTAGCGCGCACAACAACCCGGTGTGTGCAGGATTTAGTCTCTCGCTGCCCCCGGTGATCTTCACGGCAAATTATTGATGATACGTCGAGTATTTTATTAGCAATGTGAAAGGAGAGAGTTATGGCTAAGGGTCAAGATTCAAAAAAAGCCGTTAAAAAGAAGCCTGAAAAAACAATGAAAGAAAAACGAAATGAAAAAAAGGAAAAAAAGGCCAATAAAAAGTAGGATAACATTTCAGGTTTAGCGATGGCCGGTTCCAGCGAGAGTATTACTATGAACAGCGTACAAAAATTTCAACAGTGGCTACTGGTCATTGTGTTGTTAATGCCTTTCAGTTCAGTCTGGGCTGATTGGGAACTGGACAGCACACAATCGGCGATCAATTTTATCTCGATTAAAAACAATGGCGTCGGTGAGGTGAACAGTTTCGCCTCTTTAGCCGGCTCTATTGGCGCAACGGGCAATGTTCAGATAATGATTAACCTCGACAGTGTCCAGACGCTGGTGGAGGTGCGCAATGAGCGCATGCGCGAACTGTTATTTCAGACGGTCACATTCCCGGCCGCAGAAGTAACCGCCCTGATTGACCCCGCGATGCTGGCCACAGCAGCCGGCGGTGATGTTATTTCAGCCAGCGTGCCCGTCACACTGGCGCTGCACGGTCAGGAAAAGACCATGACCATTGCCGTGGTGGCTGCTGGCGAAGGTGATGGCCGGTTACGCGTTTTTACACCGCGCCCCGTCATTATTAACGCGTCTGATTTTGGGTTAGAAAAGGGTGTGGCAGCGTTAAAGACTATCGCTGGCCTGCAGTCAATCAGCAGCGCTATTCCGGTGACCTTTGATTTGCAGTTCACGGCGACACCGTAATACAACGTTGCCGGCTGGGCTGTTCAACATGAGCAGCCACCGTCCGCTAAAATAACCTAGGGTGCACCGACCCTGCCAGACTAAAGGTTTTGGCGGCTGATCGTGGTTGCAGAGCCTTTAAGGGCTGTCCTTAGAAAGGTCTTGGTAAAGCGCCTGATAAGCGCGATTTCCCGGCGCTATTTGCGTCAACATTTTGGCATAGCCGAGCGCTTTTTTGCGCTGACCTAACTCCACGCTATAGTCGGTTAACGCAAGCAATACCTCTGTGCTTTGCGGCACGCTGCGTAATAGTGCCTGCAACTGTGCGACCGCCTCGGACGGTTGCCCTAGGTCGTGCAGTGCAATGGCATAGACGAATCGGTGGCGGGTGCCCTCCACTTCCAGCTCAGCGGCCTGACGCAGATAATCCAATGCGATGTCGGGCTGTCCGCTGCGTGTTTCCAGTAATCCCAGCGCATGCAGGGTTGGACCATTTTCTGGAAGGATCGCTAGCGCCTGTAGCAAGACGGCTCGTGCGTCTGGATCTTTAGATTGGCCGCGCAACAGATCGGCAAGGTTGAGGTAAGCGGGCATCAACTGTGAGTTGAGATGCAGGGCTTCTCTGTAAGCGGCCTCCGCAGCCTTCTCATCGCCGCGCGTAATATAAAAAACACCCAGCTGTAATTGTGCGCCGGGCATATCCGCATTTTGCTGCAGGTTGCTAAGGTACTCGTCGAATAATACGCGCAGCTGTGCGGCCTGTTCGGGCGACACCTGATCCAGCGGCACCCCTGCGAGTGAAGAAGCAACGGCCATACGCACGGCCGTAATGTCATCGGCTATTAATGGCTGCATCAGCGAGTAGCGTTGGTTCAGTGGCAGGAAGTCGAGTGCACGAACGGTACTGGTGCGCAGCAGCGCGTCGTCGTCGTACAACAGCTGGGTCGCTGTTTGCAAGGCATCGCGCCCGCCGACCTGCCCCAGTGCCTCCATGGCCGTGGCGCGCCAGATCGCTGCGGTGCCGGGATCGCTTGCAATGTTAACCAGCTGCGGCACCGCGCGGGTGTCGCCCGCGGCGATACGCTGAAAAGCGCGGGCGGGGTGACTGCCGGTATCGCGAAACTGTACGCCCCATTCGCGCAAAGCGGCTAAGGCCCAAGGCGCATCTTTATCCGTGTGGCACTGGTTGCAGGCATTGGGCGTGCCCATGACGATGCTGAGATCAGGACGCGGGATACGCATGCTGTGATCACGTCTATCATCAACCCCCATGTAGGTTGTCTCCGGCATATGGCAGTCAGCGCACAGTGCGCCGGTTGAGTCTGTTGGATGGTGGTGGTGTTTGGGGGTATCGTAATGTGCCGGTGCATGGCACTGAGCGCAGACACCATTGTTGGGAGCGCGCAGTTTTAGGCTGTGCGGGTTATGACAGTTACTGCAGACCGCGCCGGCCTGATGCATTTTGCTTTGCACCCAGGAGCCGTGTACGTAGTCTTCATCGCGGATCTGACCATCGGGATAATACAGAGGCCACTGCGGCAACACGGGATCATGCGTGTCGAGCAGCTCTGCGCCGTAGTGGTAATCGCCTAGCGTGGCGCGTCGGGAGTGACAGCGAGCACAGCTGTCTATCTGGGCATTGGATGTTAAGGGAGACGTCCGCTCGGCAATGTTGCCATCCGGCGGAAACATCCATTGCCCGCGCTGCGCCAACGCCGTCGGGAAGCCGCCGTTTTCTGCATCTTTCAGTGTGTTCGCTGCGGCCAGCGCCTGATGCTGTTCGCCTGGGCCATGGCACGCTTCGCAGCCGACATTTAATTCCGCGAACTGTGTATCAAAGGAGCGGTCGAGCGCATTATAATTTTTCTTCAGGTCCGTGCTATGACATTCTGCGCAGCTCGTATTCCAGTTTTGGTAGGTGCCGGTCCAGTGCAGCGGGTCCTTATAATCGACCGCTTCGTCAGGATAAAGATGATACCAGCGCTGACCGCCTTCCGCTTTCGTGCGCGCATCCCAGGCGATGCTCAGCGCTTGCAATCGCCCTCGCGACAAGGGCAATAGATACTGCTGCAAAGGGCTCACACCGAACACGTAGGACACTTCAAAGTCTTGTGCTTTCCCATCTTCACCGTCAGTGTTCACCATGAATTTTTCACCATCGCGAAAGAATCGGGTCGTAATGCTGTTATACGTGAAGGTAGTATTATCGAAGTCTCCCAGCACGGTCGCAGAGGACGGCAGTTGCATGGCGAGATCATGGTGGGAGCCGCGCCATTGCGCATGTTCCTCCACATGGCAGCCTTGGCACGCCTGTGAACCGACGAAAGCGTTAGCGTTAGCAGCCCATAACATTATCGCGGTGAAAAAAATTTTTGTGAGCAGCACGTCGCAGCAACCGTATCCGTATCTGTCGATGGAGGCACACACTACAAACCATTCAGGGGTCTGGACAGGTTCGAAGGCGCTGCCTATTATAAGTTATTTTGGTGGCAGAAGGAGGCAAAAACATGGACGTTAGTGGGAACAGGTTATGAAGCTGGGGATTTTAAGAACAGACGCGGTTCGTCCGGAGCTGGAGCCCGCGTTTGGACAGTACCCGGACATGTTCAGCGCGCTGCTGCGGCATGCGGACCCCGATCTTGAGTATGTGGTCTATGATGTGGAGGTTGGGGAGTACCCGGTCGATATTGATGAGGTCGATGCGTACCTGATTACCGGCAGCAAATCCAGTGTCTACGAAGATCAGCCTTGGATTATCGAGCTTATGGCGTTTATCCGGGCGTTAAACGCGCGGCATAAAAAATTGCTGGGGATTTGTTTCGGCCATCAGTTAGTCGCGCAGGCGCTGGGTGGTAAAACCGAGAAGTCAGCCAAGGGCTGGGGCGTGGGATTGCATACGCATCGATTCGCCACCGCGCCCTCTTGGCATGATCAGGGTGATGTGGACCTGCATATTTTGGTCAGTCACCAAGATCAGGTCGTGGTTGTGCCTGACAGTGCGCGCGTGCTGGCCGGAAGCGAATTCTGCGAGAACGCGGTGTGTCAGATTGGCAATCATATCCTGACCTTTCAGGGCCACCCAGAGTTTGTGCCCGCATACTCGCGTGAACTGTTGTCTATCAGGCGAGAGCGAATTGGTGAGGCGGTTTATGCGGCGGGGATGGCCTCACTGAGTGGTGTTCACCAGGGTCAACGCGTGGCCCGTTGGATGCTCAACTTCCTAAACGCTTAGCGCAGACTGTTGATGCGCTCTTGTGCGTCTGGAGTCCATTTTTGTGCACGACAGGCGAAAGAAAAAACCTGCCCGTTGGTCAATTACCAGTCGCCGATATTTTCCATGGATGCCCAGGGTTCCTGTGAAGGTAGCGACGCTCCGGCCTGCAGCAACTCAATGGAAATGCCATCAGGAGAGCGCACAAAAGCCATATGCCCGTCTCGTGGCGGACGATTGATCACAACGCCTTTATCCATGAGGCGCTGGCACAGCGCGTAGATATTCTCCACGTTATAGGCTAAGTGGCCAAAATTGCGGCCGCCCTCATAGTCTTGTGTGTCCCAGTTCCAGGTGATCTCCACCAGAGGGCTCTGACCCTGTTGAGCGTTTTCGATATCATCCGGTGCGGCCAGGAACACCAGAGTAAATCGGCCCGCTTCGCTGGCATAGCGGTTGACTTCAACCAGACCCAGTTGGTCACAGAAAAAATCCAGCGTGTCATCAAGATTTTTGGCACGCACCATGGTGTGCAGAAATTTCATCAGCGTGCTCTTGCGGCAGCTTGTTTGCCCGCTAGGCGGCCAGAGAATGAGGCATCCCCCACCGACATGCCACTGCTGTAGCCTTCTGCTCTGCGCACGACACCGCACGCGGTGCGACCCGCAGCATATAATCCAGGGATCACATCCCGCTGCGGATCAACCACCTCACCGGTAGGCAGAGTGTCCAGTCCTCCTAACGTGAAAAAGGGTAAAAAGGATCCCCGCCCCGGGGTGATGTCCAGTGCGACCAGCGGCGGCACCAGCGGCTCCAGCCATTCAGCCGCTTTATGGCATTGGGTGTCTTTACCACTGACACAGTCTTCGTTGTAGACCTTAATAGTCTGTTGCAGGGTGCCCTCACGTAGCTCCAGTTCCTCTTCCAGTTCTTGCACGGTTTCTCCGGTGCCAGCGACCTTAGAGCCCATGTAGCTGACCCGCTCATAGTCGCCGTATTGCTCTACCGAGAGGATGAAGTAGAAGCGCTCTGATTGTTGGCGCACGACGAACGCGCCGAGACGGCCGTGATACACATCTTCATTGATGAAGCGCTGGCCCTGATCGTTAACCACAATACCTTTAGTCATGCTGGCCGGGGGATAATAAGGCAACGTTATGAAACCCTCATGCATATTGATCGCTGCACCCCCTACGGACATGCCCATCAGTATGCCTGTGCCCGTATCGCCGGGATTGCCGATGGGCGTGTTGCCGGCGGTGAGCATGGGGGCATACTTGCGAACCATTTCGTCGTTCATCACGAAACCCCCGGCGCATAAAATGACGCCCTTGTGGGTGCGCACATTCAGTTCCTGCTGGTTCTGGCGTATCACTAGGCCGACCACCGAATCCTCTTCATCCACGATCAACGTGAGCGCGCGCGTCTCATACGCCACCGTGATGGCATCACGCCGTTCGACATTTTCCGCAACGATTTTCATAAACAGCGGGCCACCGTTGTCACCCTCAACATGCAGGTTGTGACCACGCGGACAAGGCTTGGCGTGTTGCGCGAAGGGGTAGGCTTTTTCACTGCCGGTATACAGCAGGCCGTCATCTGTCAGGCACATGATAGCCCGCTCTTTATGAAAGCTGTCTTTAAAGGGAATACCAATATCCACCAGCCACTGAAAGTGATCGGTGCTGTTTTCACAATAGTTGCGGATTTTTGCCTCATCTGCCTGTGGTCCTGCTGACATCATCATGTAGGTGATCATGTCCTCGGTGCTGTCTTCAAAGCCACAGGCTTGCTGCACGCGGGTACCGCCATTGCCGCCCATGTAGATTTCTGCGCTGGACATCGCGGTGGAGCCACCGTTGTCACTGGCGACTTCGAAGATGGTGACGCTGGAGCCGGCATCTGCCGCCTCGATAGCAGCGCAGCCACCCGCGCCGCCAAATCCGACAACGGCCACATCAGTTTCCAGATCCCACTGCGCTACGTCACGGATTTTGCGCGGTTTGGAGGGATTTATTTTCGATTTGTCGGACATTACTACACACCTCGGTGGTGGGCGCAGTAAGCGGCGCCCGAGTCATTCTTTCAATGATAAAGGATTAAAGCGTTTTCATCACGGGCTTACAACGGTGCATGCCACTAGTGAGGTTAAGAAATTGTACGCGGCGCGGCTTTCTTGCCCGACATCGTGTGGATTGTCGCTAGCGACCCCTTCTGATGCATGCGCGCTGGTAATAGAGGGCGGCTGGGGTACAATCTTCGGCTTTCGCCAAAGGCAGTAATTCCCCATGTGGTTCAAGAATATCCGAGCATATCGTCTGACCAAGCCGTTTGACCTGTCCCCTGAACAACTGGGGCAAAAACTGTCCGGACACGGCTTTGTGCCGTGCGGAAAAGCCCAGGCTGTGTCTTCGGGCTGGGTGCCGCCTTTGGGTGAGGAGTCTGAAGCGTTAGTGCACGCTGCCGCTGGCCGCATGCTGCTGAAGATTAAGAGAGAGGAGAAGTTGCTGCCGTCGACGGTCGTGCGCGAACAGGTGGATGAGAAAGTTGCCGCTATTGAATCCGAGCAGGGACGGAAGGTTTATCGTAAGGAACGGCTGAACCTGAAGGATGAGATCGTGCAGGATTGTCTGCCTAGGGCATTTACCCGCTCGACTTACGTGTATGCCTATATAGACGTTAAGGCCAACTGGATTTTTGTGGATGCAGCCAGCGCCACGCGGGCAGAAGAGTTGCTCAATCTGCTGCGTGAATGTATCGGCAGCTTCCCCGTGCTGCTGCCGCAGGTAAACAACGCACCGTCTACGGTGATGACTGCGTGGCTGTTGCACCGCAATCTGCCCGATGATTTTGAGCTGGGGCTGGAGTGCGAGTTGCGTGAGCTGGGTGAAGAGGGTGGCGTGGTGCGTTGCCGCGGCGTTGATTTGTTGAGTGAAGAGGTGGAAACTCATCTGCATGCGGGTAAACAGGTCGCCCGCCTGTCACTGAACTGGGATGAGAGACTCTCCCTGGTGCTGGCAGAGGACCTATGCCTGCGTCGCCTCAAATTTGCGGACGAGCTGATGAAGGAAAACGAAGAGATCCCGGAAGCCGATCAGGCGGCTCGACTGGATGCTGACTTTGCTCTGATGGCCGATGCTGTAACCAGCCTGCAGGAGCGAGTCTTGGCGCTGTTTGGCGGCGAGGTCGAGTAACGACGTTTATGCCTGAGCGCCCTGACACGAGCGATTATCGAGCGCTTTTTCTTCGCCCGACACCGATGATGGACATGCGTGCACCGGCCGAGTTTACCCGCGGTGCGTTTCCCTCTGCGCTCAGCCTGCCTTTAATGAGCGATGATGAACGCGCTCAGGTCGGCATTTGCTATAAGCAGCAGGGTCAGGATGCGGCGATCGCGCTGGGACATGAATTGGTTGGCGGTGATGTAAAAGCGCAACGTCTGAGCCAATGGAAGGCCTTTACACAACAACACCCTCAGGGTTACCTCTACTGCTTTCGCGGGGGCCTGCGCTCCCAAACCGTGCAGCGATGGCTGCGCGAGGGGGGCATCGATTACCCCCTAATTACGGGCGGCTACAAGGCCATGCGCCAATTTCTATTGCAGGAGTTGGAACGCGCAGTGGACAGTGCGTCTTTTGTCTTGATCAGCGGAAGGACCGGCACGGGCAAGACCCGTGTGATTGCTCGCCTACCACGAGGGGTCGACCTGGAAGGGCTGGCCAATCACCGCGGCTCCAGCTTTGGCCAGATGACCACGCCGCAACCCAGTCAGATTGATTTTGAAAACAGCATCATTATTTCTCTCATGAGATTATTGGCGACGGGCGAGCAGCGTATTTTTTTAGAGGATGAAGGGCGGCTCATTGGCGCTCTGTCTCTGCCGGGCTCATTGCTTGAGAAGATGGCGGACGCCCCTATGGCCGTGGTTGAAGAGACGCTCGATGACCGTATCGACGTGGTCATTGAAGACTATGTACTGGATCTGGGCAGGCGTTACGTTGAGTTGTATGAGCAAGATGGCCCGCGCCTGCACGCCCAAAGGCTGCAGAGCGATCTTCTTAGGATTCGCAAGCGCCTCGGCGGGGAGCAGCAACAAAACGTGAGTGCCCTGATGGCAGAGGCTTTCGAACAACAGTGGCAGCACGCGGACCTCGGCGCACACCGGCATTGGATCGCGGTCTTGCTGGAAAAATATTACGATCCGATGTACGAATATCAGCTGTCCAAACGCGCCGGCCAGCAATTGTTTAGCGGTGATCGCCGGGCGGTTATCGCCTGGGCGCAGCAGGACGCTTAGGATGAAGGCGGCCGTCGAACTGTGCCGTGATCTGGTGCTGGTCGGCGGTGGTCACAGTCATGTTTTGGCGTTGCGCATGCTGGCAATGACGCCCATCGAAGGGTTGAGAATAACGCTGATCTCTCCCGCGAGTCACGCGCCCTATTCGGGCATGCTGCCCGGCTTGATCGCGGGTCACTACACCTTCGAGCAAACACATATCGACTTAGAGCGGTTGTGCCAGTGGGCGGGCGTGCGTTTTGTTGCGGCTGAAGTGGTCGCGCTTGATCCAGTGAATCGACGCCTGTCTTTAGTGGGTCGTCCTCCTTTGAGCTATGACGTCGTGAGCATCGATATTGGTTCGCAGCCGGAACTCGACTCCGTGCCAGGTGCCCGAGAGCATGCGACGCCGGTGAAACCGGTGTCGGGTTTATGGCCGCGCTGGCTGGCATCGCAGCAAAGAGTCAATGAGCAAGCCGGGCGCGAGCAATACTGCATTGCCGTGGTCGGCGGCGGCGCCGGCAGTGTGGAGTTAGCGCTTGCTATAGCGCATCGTCTGGCAGATAAATCGTTGGTATTGGATTTATGGTGCGGCGCTCCGGTGATTTTGCAGCATTACAATGCCCGTGCTAGGCGGGCGGTTATGATGGCGCTGCAGCGCCACGGGATACGTGTGCATCTAAGCGCCCGCGTGGCAGAGGTTGAGCCGCATGCCCTGTCTTTTGTAGACGGAACGCGCGCCACGTATGACGAATTGTTTTGGTGCACGGGTGCGTCTGCTGCGCCCTGGATTGCGGCAAGCGGGCTTGCCACCAATGAGCAGGGGTTTCTCGCCGTGCGCGACACGCTGCAGGCCGTTGGCCATGACACTATATTTGGCGTCGGCGATATCGCCACTCAGGTGAATCATCCAAGACCCAAAGCGGGCGTGTATGCCGTGCGTCAGGCACCGGTTTTGGCCCACAACCTGCGCGCGGTGCTACTCGACACAGCGCTGCGCCTGCATCGACCGCAGGAGCGTTTTCTTTCTCTGATATCGCTGGGTGACAGGCGTGCGACGGCCGAACGAGGGCCGCTGTGTGCCACCGGCAGTTGGGTATGGCGCTGGAAGAATCGGATCGACCAAGCCTTTATGGCACGCTTTGAAACGCTGCCGATAAACATGCCGCTAACACCTGCTTACCGGTTGCCTGCCTCCGATTCCGCGTCGGCACAAGCGATGTGTGGCGGTTGCGGCGCCAAGGTCGGGGCAGATGCCCTGAGCGCTGCACTGGCGCAATTGAGGGAGGATTATCCGCGGCACTGTCTCGGCGGCGATGATGATGCGGTGGTCGTGCCGGCGCCTCCTGAAGCGCGGGTGCTGCAAAGCGTGGACGTGTTGCGCCAGATGGTGTCCGACCCTTGGCAGATGGGTCGTATCGCGGCTAATCATGCACTCAGTGATCTGTATGCCTGCGGTGTCAGGCCGGTATCGGCTTTGGCAGCCGTGATATTGCCTTATGCGAGTAGCACGCTGCTGCAGCGGGAACTGCAACAGCTGTTGGGCGGCGCCTTGCATGCGTTTGCCGCGGCGGACTGCCAGTTGAACGGCGGCCACAGTATGCAGGGGCCAGAGCTCAGTCTGGGTTTTACCGTCAACGGCGTGCCAATGTCGCCTGACGGGACACTATTGAGTAAAACAGGCGCGGCCCAGGGCGATCAACTGATATTGACCAAGGCGCTCGGCACCGGCGCCTTGTTTGCAGGGCATATGCAGCTGGCGGTAGACGGGCGTGATGTGAGTGCGGGGATAGTCTCCATGCTCCAGAGCAATGGTGCGGCGGCGGAGTTAGCGCTTGCACATAGCGCTTCTGCCTGCACGGATGTTACCGGTTTCGGACTGCTGGGACATTTACTGGAAATGCTGGCGCAGGCGTCTGCCGCGCGTTTGGATTTGGCAGCTCTGCCACTCCTGCATGGGGCGATTGAGCAGGTTCGTGCTGGAACTGTCAGCACTATGCACGTCTCAAATGCCCGTGCTCACGCGCGTTTCTTGGCGTGCACCGGATCGGTTGACCACGCTCGCAGGGATATGTTGTTCGATCCCCAAACCAGCGGTGGATTACTGATCGCTATTCCAGCCAGACTGGCACAGACATTGTGTGAAGCGCTGCACAACAGTGGCTATAAAGACGCCAGTATCATTGGTGAGGTAGTGGCACTGAACCCTCACAGCCCGGCGCGGGTTCAGGCTTACTCTTCAGTCCAATAGCGAGCCATTCTTAGATAAAGGGAAGAGGCCGTCCACGTAATTAACACCAATCCGGTTAGGGCCTCCAGCCCCGCCAGAAAACGCAGATCACCGTGAGGCACAATATCGCCGAAACCTAACGTGGTGTAAGACGTGAAAGAAAAGTACACAGAATCCAGCAGGCCGCCGTCATAGTTGCCTTCTAAATAGCCCAAGTTGTCCGTTTTGTTCATAAAATAGAACGCAATGCCGAAAATCCATATCTCAATCGCGTGTGCGGTAAGGGCTAAAATCACGCCTACGACGATCCGCAGGCGATGGCTCATAGGCAGCAGGGGCGTAAGAATGTTGATCCGATAGAGAGACTCGTAGTGGCCAACGACAACGATGCCAACAATAAACATATTGATGAAGTAAATAGCAGCCACGTTACAAGTAAAGATCCTTGAGGCGAGCATTAATAATGGTGTCGGCTTCGCTCATGATGCGGTCGATGAGCACTTGCACAGACGGGACGTCGTGGATTAATCCGGCGACCATGCCGCAAGACCAGGCGCCCTCATCGTGCTTGCCTTCAATCATCACTTTGGGATAGACGCCCGCGACCTCGTCAATAATGTCTTCGAACTTCAGGTCGGCACCCAGAGTCCGCTCTTTTTCCAGCAAGCGCTCTACGGCGGGGTTGTTCAGCACGCGTTCCGTATTGCGCAGCGGCCGCATGACCAGACGAGTATCCAGTTCGCTCGCCACGACGATCGCTTGCTTGACGTTATCGTGCACGGGCGCTTCTTGCGTGGCGATAAAGCGAGTGCCCATATTGATGCCCTCGGCCCCCATCGCCAGCGCGCCTACTAGGCTGCGGCCGTCGGCCATGCCGCCAGACGCCACGAAGGGTATGGTGAGCTCATCGGCTGCACGCGGTAACAAAATAAAATTGGGAATATCATCTTCGCCCGGGTGGCCGCCGCATTCAAAACCGTCGACAGAGGCCGCATCACAGCCAATAGCCTGCGCTTTCAGTGCGTGACGCACAGCCGTGCATTTATGGATCACCTTGATGCCCGCCTCTTTTAACATGGGCATATATTTCGCCGGGTTGTTGCCCGCGGTTTCAACAATTTTCACGCCGCCATCGATAATTGCTTGAAACATTCCGGGGTAGTCAGGTGGGGTAAGCGTCGGCAAAAAAGTGATATTGACGGCGAAGGGTTTGTCGGTCATGCCGCGACAGCGCTTAATTTCTGCCGCAAGTTTTTCCGGCGTGCCCTGCGTCAATCCGGTAATGATGCCAAGACCACCGGCGTTGGAGACTGCTGCTGCGAGCTCTGCCAGCCCAACAAAGTGCATGCCGCCCTGAATGATCGGATGTTCAATGCCAAACAGTTCAGTGATTCTAGTTTGCATAAGAGTGTGCCCTAACAATGAGATTTATGCTGACATCGCTGTCATCGTGTCTGTTGAAAATTGCGTCTTCAATTGCGTCCGTTTAAACCCTATTGCGTAGAGCATTTTAAACTCGGATGCGAACATTAAAACAAGTCGCGGGTCGACGCAAGCCGATTAAAACACGACAAACACGGTCTCCAAAATCGAAGTCAATTGGGGTTTTTATCGCGTAGCCGCTAGCGCTAGCCTAATGAGCGCCCCGCATAGGCGCGTGACGCAGATCGATCCTGTCTGTAAGCTACCCGGTCAGCGAAGGACGCCCTCACCAGGACAACACACAGGAGCTATTTGTTATGACGGATGCAGCCGCTTACGAACCCCCCAAAATTTGGCAGTGGGATCCCAACAACGGTCAGGCGTTCAGCAATATTAACCGTCCGACGGCGGGCGCCCAGCAAGAAAAGGCATTGCAGGTAGGAAAACATCCGCTGCAGCTCTATTCACTCGGCACACCTAACGGAGTAAAAGTCACTGTTATGCTCGAGGAATTGCTGGCCAAGGGTCACGCGGGTGCCGAGTACGATGCATGGCTGGTCAATATTGGCGACGGCTCTCAGTTTGACAGCGGTTTTGTCAGCGCGAACCCCAACTCTAAAATTCCGGCGCTGATGGACCACAGCACGGCGAAGCCTACTCGGGTGTTCGAGTCCGGTGCGATTTTACTCTACCTAGCAGAAAAGTTTGGTGAGTTTGTGCCGACAGATCCATCTGATCGAGCGGAATGCTTGTCGTGGCTGTTCTGGCAGATGGGCGCGACGCCGCTGCTCGGTGGCGGCTTCGGTCATTTTTATGCTTATGCGCCAATAAAAATTCAATATGCCATTGACCGCTATGCGATGGAAGCGAAGCGTCAGCTTGACCTGCTCGATAAGAATTTGGCCGAACGTCAGTATATTTGTGGCGACGATTACACGATTGCCGACATGGCCATCTGGGCCTGGTACGGTGCAGTGGTGCAAAACAAAGCCTATCAAGCGGCAGAATTTTTGCAAACCCAGACGTACACGAACCTGATTCGCTGGGTCGACGAGGTGGGAGCGCGCCCTGCCGTTCAGCGTGGCCAAATGGTGAATCGGCCTTACGGTCATAAGTCACGACAGCTGCTAGAGCGGCACGACGCCAGTGACTTCGAGCTGCGCACGCAGGATATCCTTGACCCCGATCCGAAGCCAGAGGACGCCTAAGTGCTGAAAACCTGGCGTATGCTCGTACTATAAAATCCATAGCGCACTGAACACCCAGAGGGCTATTGAGTGATCAATAAGCAGTGGATCTTAGGGATTGATATTGGCGGTAGCGGTGTTCGTTGCCTACTGGTCAACACGACTTCAGGTGCCACGTTTAACGGTGCCTGCAGCGGGTGGGAGTTTCCTGAAGCGCCGGGCACCATCGCCGGATTTGATATCGACCTTGGCTGTTTAGCCGTTGGCAAAGAGCCTACGGTGTTGCCGCAGTCGGCCATTGATAAATTCAGGGCGATCGGCGACATGATTGCCTGATCGGGCAGTCGCCACTAAAACACTCTGGAATACAATAATGGCGCCTACTAGTGCCGCCGGCCTAGCGGTAACGGCAGTAATCAGGCCACTGGCGGCAATAGTTGGCAATAGTTGGCAATAGTTGGCAATAGTTGGCAATAGTAGACAAATCCCCCCTTTCATTTTGGCAGGCTGTTTTTTAGACTAAGTTAGTGGGAATATAGACTACGACCAAGTGTAGCCGCGTGCAGGCGGCAAATACTGCTGCGTGACAACAATTATTTAGGAGGTATTGACAAGGATGTCAGTGATTTAGGCCGCTTGCCGCCGCTGACATCCCTCAATTGATTTTATGATCGACATACACTGCCATATGCTGCCCGGAATTGATGACGGGGCCAGAGACCTCGACACGGCGCTTACTATGGCTCGCCTGGCGGTTGAGGACGGCATCACAACGACGATCTGCACTCCCCATATCTATCCAGGGTTGTTTGAAAATACCGTAGAGGGTATCCAGCAAGCCGTTATCGATTTCAGAGAAGCACTGCAGGTCGCTAAGATTCCTCTGGAAGTGACGTACGGTGCAGATATTCAGATCACGCCCGAGCTACTGCAGGGATTGCGTGCAGGGTCCCTGCCAACCTTGCACCACAGTCGATACTTTCTGTTTGAACCGCCCCACCATATTGCCCCGCCCGGGATGTTGGATTTAGTGAACAATGCCCTCTTAGCGGGCTACGTTCCCGTCATTACGCATCCGGAGAGGCTGTCTTACGTAGAGGAATATTACGATCAATTTCTCGAGGCAGCGTCTATGGGCGCGTGGCTGCAAATAACGGGTGGCGCCCTGTTGGGCGTGTTTGGCCCCAGAGTAAAGGCGGTCACTGAACGTTTTCTGGCAGATGGCGTGGTACACCTGTTGGCCTCAGATGGCCACAATCTCAAAAATAGGACGCCCGATTTGTCAGAGGCGCGCGATGCGGCAGCACGGTGCGTCGGAGAGGAAGAAGCGCAGCGGCTGGTTCAAGAGCGTCCTCGCGCGATCATGGACAATCTGGACCCGAGCCTGGTCCCGCCGCCTGACGTGCAGCGTCCCAGCAAGTCGAAAAAAGGGGGCAAGGGACGCACATCGAGCTTTTTGGGCCGCCTTTTGGGCGGAGCCAGATGAAGTCACCTCTCTTCGATTGTTCCGCGCGTTAGCGACCGATGCAGCCCACCCTCATACTAATGGCAATAGGTCTCTTCTCAGTGGCTGCGCTGTGGATGACCGCCTGGTTAGGGCGCCGCGCTGATCTGGTCGATCGCCCCAGTGGCCGCAAGAAGCACGCGGGTGACATCCCCCTAACGGGCGGCGTCGCTATCTTTGCCACGCTAATGTTTGGCACGATGGTGCTGACCATCCCACCCTACACAACGGCGAGTCTGATGATCGCAGGCGGGCTAGTCATTGTCAGCGTTTACGATGATTACAAGCATTTGAATGCCATTCTGCGACTGGCGTTGCACTTCGGCGCAGGCGTGTTATTGGCCACCACTGGCGGAATAGCCGTCTCCAGAGTGGGAAATCTGCTTGGAGTAGGTAATATTCCTCTGCTAATGCTGAGCGTCCCGCTTTCGGGCCTTGCGGTTGCTGGCCTGTGCAATGCCTACAACATGATCGACGGTATTGACGGCCTGGCCGCGAGCCTCATCGCCCTGCCTCTTGCCACGCTGTTCTTTTTGGCCCACAGCGCAGGCCACGAGGGTGCCGGCTTTGTGTTGCTGACACTCATTCCCTGCATGGTGTTTTTGCTGTTCAACTTAGGCCCTAACAGCGCAATGTTGCCAAAGATTTTTCTCGGTGATGCTGGCAGCGTTACCCTCGGTTTTTTAACGGCAGCATCGATGGTGTATTTTTCACAGGGCGAAGATGCGGTGATTCGACCGGTCATGGGACTGTGGCTGGTCGCGTTACCGCTAATGGACACGATAGCAACCATGGTAGGGCGCTGGCGTCACGGGGCAAGCTTAACAAAGGCAGATCGGTCGCATCTGCACTACTTGCTGGTGGATCAGGGCATGAGCCCACGCATTGCTCTGACTCTGTTGCTGGCTTATGCCAGCGCCTGTGTGGTTGTGGGTTTGGCGCTGGAAAGCGCGCCAGAAAGCCTGAGCCTGCTGGTCTTTTTGGTCGTGTTTATTGGTCACTGCGGGTATGTTCGGCGCCGCCGTCGCGAAAGCGCTCTGCAGCGCACTATGCAACGCTTATAGCGTTGTGTTTATGAGCCGCCTATTAGCGGTGTTGTGGTTGATTTGTGATACCATAATTTTATGGGT